>ENA-UOYA01003743-UOYA01003743.1-activated-sludge-metagenome-genome-assembly--contig:-NODE-3743-length-13343-cov-4.309979_pt1 | contig 13343 bp, 4 predicted proteins | sample MGYA00238163_ERZ764804 | MGnify/ENA primary metagenome ERZ764804 (study PRJEB28919, sample SAMN05720223) | activated sludge metagenome | isolation source: Anaerobic digester | place: Hong Kong...
TCCTGGCATCCCCAAAGCTCCAGTCATAGGATTGTATGCTGCGGCCAAGGTTGTTGAAGGTGCGTTCCAGATCTGCAGCCGAGAAGGTTGCTTCCTTTCCGGTAATCCATGTCGTCGATGGATTTACCGTAAAGGATTTTATCCCATAGGGAGCAAGATCCAACGGACGGGCAGTGGTGAAGGAAAACCGCAGCTGATCGTTGACATTTCCGTTCTCATCGCTGAAAGCCCCTGCCCTCACCGTAACCGTATAGGTTTCTGAAGGGCTTAACACTTCATTGGGCTCAAGGCTCACTGCGTTGTTGCTGAAATCCGTGACGTAAGCGACGGATTTTCCGGTGGAATCGACAATCTCCACGGCCACCTCGTTATCAGGAAGAATGTTCTGTGAAAACTGCAGTTCAATGATGCTGTTAATGGGCGCCGTGCGGTTCGTTCCCTTATTTCTTGGAGATACGCCTGTGAAGCTCAGTGCATTTGCCCCGGTGGTAAAGGAGATCACCTGATCCTGGAGCATCGTAAGACCGCCATTGTTTTGAACCGCATTATAGGGAACTGTTAGGGTATACCCTGTATTCGCAGCCAATGGAACAAGGGGTTCCACCGACAGGATGTTTCCGCTGATTTGCAGCACCGCTTCAATATTCCGGCCTGTTTCGTCTGTCAGCCGGATCTTCCCTTTGCTTGCCTTCACAGGTTCAGAGAAAGTCACCTGCATGTAATGGCCGATATCGATATCCTGCTGCCCGTCGGCGGGGTAGATTTCCGTAACCTCGGGCCTGCTGCTGCCGCCTTCTGTCAAAAACAGGATGGTTTTCGCAGGGCTGCGGTTCTGGAATCTGTCCCATATAACACCCTCAGGGAGGGTTAACACATAGGCAGTACCCGGAAGCAGCGTTCCGGATTCGGGACGAATCGTCAGTGTATCTCCGCTGAACACGGCGGAGACATCAACCTTGTTTCCATCGCGAACCTGGAGGGAAATTGCATTGAAGTTGCCGCCCTCGCTCAATTGATCCCCGTTGAAAGCAGTGGAATTGGCAAAACGGATCACGATGGCGGAATCCACCGGGAATCCCCGCTCAAGGTCCTCCGGGCTGGAGGAAACAATGGAAATGCGGTTCGCGATCTTGCTTTCCACGGTGAACTCAATCGCATAATCCTCCTGCATCCCGTTTTGTGACCGGTCGGATATCACACCTGGTTGAACGGCCACCCTGTATGTGCCCGGAGCCATATCTTCACTGAGGCTTATCAGCAGATTGTTATCCCTGATTTTAGCACTCATTTGGGGTACAGACGGCCCATCGAAGGTAATGCCGTAGTATTCTATCGGATAATAGTATGGAGAGACCAAACCCAATCTTGAAATGTCTTCGCTGAAGGTAAAGGTGATTTCACGGGTATCCCACGGAACTTCCGATTCACCGTTTCCGGGGCTTGTGGCAATGACCACGGGCGGTTTTGTATCGGGCAGCGCCATAACAAGATATTCCAGTGCTTTTGTCCGGGACGCCTCACCTTTTCGAAGGGTTGCAGTCAGAAGGACCTTCTGGCTCCTCTCTTCGTTGGCAGGCCGGGTGACCTGCCCCGTTTCGGAGATAAGATCGGGTCGGCTGGACGACCATGTAATCGTTGACCCTTCCGCTCCGGTGACCGGCAGATTCAAATTACTCCTCACTGCATACGGGGAGTAGTTGGCACCAAGGGTCACCTCCACCGTCAAAGCCGCGGCGTCGGCCTCAACGGCCTCGGCATCGGTTTGGGGCTGACTGGGTACAGTCAGTTGAAATACCTTTGTTTCGGATAACGAACCATATCGGATCGTTGCGGTAAGCGTAACGGTTTTGGTTCCCTTTGTATAGGACGGACGGGTAACCGTTCCATCCGCAGCCACAACCGTTTCATCGGAGGATGCCCACCGGATGATTGTCTCCATCGGACCCGAGCCCGGAAGCGTGAGTGAATTGACAATATTGTCCGTGCTGGTGTTTCCGTTCGATATCTCACTGAAATCAAGCCAGGCCTTATCCAGAGCCACCCGTTCCGCGTCGGTTGGCGGCAATTTTTTCACGGTAACGGTGAAGGTCTTTTCCGCCTGAACATTGCCATAACGGAGGACGGCGGTCAGAACCACTTCCTTGTCACCGATGATATAGGAAGGCCGCGTCACGGTTCCGTCTTCCGCGACAAAGGCGGTATCGGAGGATGTCCACGTGATTTCCGTTCCATAGAACCTTGTGGTGGAGAGCCTGAGATCCCTGGTTACATCCGAAAGGGATGTGTTATAATCGGCTCCCCCATTTAATATCCATTCTTCGGTCAAATTGTCTTTGTCCTCTTGCACCCGGTCTTCATCCAATACCTTTACCAAAACGGTGAAAGTAACTGAATCCTGGGCAGTGCCTTTTTGGATGGCAGCCGTCAGGGTAACCTGCTGGTCGCCCTGGGATGGGCGAGGAATATGTACGGTGCCGTTGGTATCCACGAAATCCGTATTGGAGGAGGTCCAGGTGATGTCACATCCATTCAGCCCTTTATCAGGCATAAAGAGGTCTTTCGTAACGAAGTCTGCCGATCTGTTTTGATCCAGAAAACGCGCTTCGGTCAACCAGGCTTTATCATAAGCGACGGTGTCTTCGTCGGCCACCGACAAAGCGATTGTCAGCGAAGCATTTGCTCCTCCTTTTACCAGAGCCTTAACGGTTGCTTCACCGCTTTGCGTCGCTGACAGGATAGTCGAAGCCTTCCCGTAGGAATCGGTGACGCCGGAAGTGGTGCTCAATGTACCAAAGGTGGTGGAAAAATCAACCTTCACGCCCGGTACATGTCCGTTACTGTCTTCAATAACTGCGGTCACTGTGCTTGAAGGCTGTCCTCCTTCGGGGTCGGCCGACAGTTTGATATCCGATGCATCTAAAAAGATGTAAGGGCCAAAATGGAAGGGTGTGGGATCGTCCTTATAGTACCAGCCCCAAACTCTTGCTTTATCCTGGCCTTCGGAATTAATGGCGTTGGTGATATTGGAAGATTCCGTAAAGCCAATGTAGACCTGGCGCAGTTCCTCCAGGCTGAGGCTGTCATCTCCGTTTCTCAGAATCTCTTCCAAATCAAAATCATCAAGGCTGATGGAATAATCAAGGTTGCCTTCAATCGCACGGACTTCAAGCCTTTTTGCTGTACCATCATATTCCGCCCGGATGTTATAGACAGCATTCGGATATGAGTTCAAGCTCTTCGCCCTGCCATTCTCATTCGTTGCGTCTTCATCTTCATTATATATGACCCTGATTGCCCTGTGGACAGTGGAACTCGCTCCCTGACCGCCTCCTCCGCCATCTTTTGAATCATATTCGCTGTCGATGGCGATGGTCAGGTTTGGCATCATCCCGGAAAGATTTAATGCCGTATTGTCGGACCGTTGCAACGTAAAGGTGAACCGGCTTGTCCCCTTTGAATACTGCTTTGGATCGGTTGCAATGGTGAAGAACGTGCTGAAGGACAGATCTTCGCCAAGGTACAGTTTGCTTTTTGTGAACGCGTTGCTTTCGGTTCCGGGCAACTGCAGCGCCTTGATGTCGTTATCATTTTGATCCATTGCATCAACAATTGAAGCGGCACCGTTCAACTGAAGCCTGTCGGCTCCTGATGTAAAATCATCATATTTTATGCCCAGGGGAAAGACTTCCTTTTTGGTGACGGTGAAGTTGAATTCTTTCGTTGCGGTAGCATCGTTATAAGACAGAGTTGCCGTAAGGGTTACCAATACGTTTTCCTGATCGGGTTCGGGACGGCTCACCTTTCCCGTTTCCGCATCCACCACATTGGGGTGTGAACTGCTCCAAGCTATAGTAATCCAATAATTACGCTCATCGGGATTGAGAATGGTCTCTTTTTTTACCGCAGGCAAGTTCAGATCCAGTTTCACATCGTCTGCCTGGTTTCCGTTATGTACAAGCTCCGGTGTCAACCATTCTTCCACCATCTCAACCAGTTCTGCATCTGTGGGTTCCTGGGCCTGGATAATAAAAATAAACTTCTTTATTATAGTTACTTGGCCGCAGGTCAAGGCTGCGGTGATTTCAACATTCTTGTTCGGGGAACCAAATGGGGGGCGGATGACAGTGCCATCATTCTTTACAACCGATTCATCCGCGGAATGCCACACGATGGTGCTTTTTTTCAGTACACCATCTACTACTATACCATCGCCTTCTGTAAAAAAATTAAGCTTATCTGTTGTGACAGCGTTAGCGTCTCCACGGGCGACTAATGAATCATTCAGCGCATTATAATCGTGATATATCACATCATCATCGGCAGTCTTGTCCAACTCTTTTACTTGAATCGAAAATATTTTTTCGTCACTTGCTTCACCCTTTGAAAGTTTTGCGGTTAGACCGGCTACACCAGCCGTATAGGGGGGAAGATGTTTCTCCGAATATGATGGTCGTGTTACTTTTCCTTCGCTGGATACCCAAGGTTCGTTGTCGGATTCCCATTGAATGGTACTGCCATTTGGCCCGATATTCGGAAGGTTAAGGTCTGTTGTGATGTTACTGACATAAAAGATGCTGTAGTATTCTTCAACCTGTATGTCCTCGTTATCACCCTTAAACCTTTCGGCGGTCAGCCACGCAAAGTCCATCTCAACGCACAGCTCATCGGAGTAAACGGTCTCGGCAACGGATATGCTCCCGATGCTGAATGAGGGTCCGGTATCCGAAAGTTCGGATAAGGCTTCACCGGAGGATGTATTAGGGTATATCCGAATGAAGGATTTTGATATGTACAGGTTCGAGAAAAAAATACTGACGATAATGAAAGAACTGAGAAATTTTGATAGCCTTTTCATAGTTAAACCTCCTTATGAACTGGCCGTGGTGTATAGAAATTATATAAAAAGGAGTATATGAAAATACTACCTTATGTATACAAACTATGTCAATGTATCGATTGGCATTTTGTTATACATTTCCAGCCGGTCATTACAGATCACAGGTAGCCCCGGATAACATACCACGAGGCCTGATGGATCGAGCCTTGTGGTGCGTTCCAAATCACCCGCTAACCCTGGGGGAGATGTGAACTGTAACAGCCACTATACTGTCCACACTGCCTCCGAGCGGGAACCGGGTGAAAAAAGTGTTCATTTCGGGACTATACCGTAGCTTGAAAAATAAACCAGCCTTCCTTAACGGAAAACCGGTAAATACCGCCATGCTTATTGATGATAAACGCCATGCTTTTTGTGCCATAACCATGACCCTGCTCTTTGGTCACCGGCAACCCCTCATGGAATAAAGGTTTTTGCTGATAGCTGTTTCGGATGTCAATGCACAGCTTGTTATTCTTCGAATACATGCGCAGCCGAATGATGCGCTTACTGCTGTCCGGTATGTTTTTAGATGCCTGAATGGCGTTCTCCAAAGCGTTTGACAAAAGGGAGCAAAGCTCGGTATCGCTGAAGGCCAGCGTGTCAGGCAGTTTTGCATCAATCACCAGCATGATTCCCAAATGTTCTGCTTTGGCGGCATAAGCGGACAAAATCAGATTAATGGTTTCATTTTCACAATAACGTACGGGTGTGATCGCGTTGATATCAGACTGGGCAGTCCGCAGATATTCTTTGATTCCTTCCATATTCCCTTTGAAGGCCAGGCCCTGTAATAAGGTGAAATGGTGGCGCATATCGTGCCGGTATGCTGCGGCATTTTGCTGCATCTGCCGCAGGGAGGCAAACTCTGTTTGCGCCTGACGAAGCTGCATATCCAGCATATCCCGCTCTCTTTGGATGTTTGCCATTTTCTGTGTTTCAAAAGAATACAGCAGAACAAACACAAGATAAAAAGCCGAAGTCACAAAGGGCATCATTTGTACGGCCGTACGGGATCCGCTGTACAAAAAATCAGTATAGACACTGGTTGCATAATCAAACAGATAGTAAAAAGCCGGCATCGCGCCAAACAACAGGCAGGACTTCACCGAACGCTCCATCAGATGACGGACGGATTTTACCACATATTTTTGCAGCAGAAAGTACAACAGAAAAGCAGCCACGATATAACCGGTATGGTTCATGAAGACGCTGCCAAAAGCTTCGCCCGTAACCGTGGCAACGAAACGGGGAAGCTGGTAGCACAGGAAAGAGGCAAACACACTGGTTAACGAAATTAACCACGGACGCTTTAAGTATACGACAATAAAAACAGCCATCGGCAAATGGGAGAGCAGCGGATATATTTTAATCGTGAAGTTCATACCCCATGTTTGCAGGCTGATGAACTGCAAAATAAATAAAATGCCGACAAAACATCCTGTAACCAGGTAATTTTTCCGTGTCCGTTTCATTCCGGCGAAACCGAAAGCGATCGCCGCACCGAACAGCAGCGCAAAGCAATAGCGGGAGAGTTCAATCACTTTTTCCAGCATATCAATCATTCCACTCTATTTGATAATTCAGATACTGCTGCTTAATCTCCTTTGCCTTGCCCTGCGCTACAGGAACAGACGTAAGGTTCTGCAAGGTCATCTGATGATTTTCAATGATATCCACATACTGCATATTTACAAGATAAGATCGGTGAGGTTTGATAAAGCACCCATACTTCATAAGCTTATCAGAGACAGAGGAAAAAGGCTCCGTACATTCGACTACCCTGCCGGAGTACAGATGATAATACACATTTCTGCCGATAACCTCAACAAAAACCAGGTTGGAGATCAGTATTTTTTGGATGCCCTCAGTACTTTTTACGATAACCGCATCTTTGTCCTTTTCAATATTCATCTTTTCCAGCAGCTCATCAAAGGCGAAGAAAAATTTCTCCTTTGAAATAGGCTTCAGGATATAATTGATGGCCTTCACCGAATAACTTTCCAAAGCAAACTCGGTAGATGAGGTAAGGAATAAAATTGATGCGGTTTTGTCAAGCTCACGAATAGCTTTTGCAACATCCATGCCCGTAAAGCCCGGCATGATGATATCCAGGCAGTATATATCAAACCGCTTTCCTTTTTCCAATGCCGTAATCAGATCAAAACCATTCGGAAAGACGGCGTACTCACAGTTAAAATTCCTTGATGTTCTGTATAAATTGATAAGCTGTACCATATTGGACAGTTCATCAATACTGTCATCACAGACAGCGATTTGCAGCATAAGCACCCCTCCAAGCTATGTTTACCACAAAACCGAAAAATTGAACCACATTGATACTAAAATTAATGATTCATGTCGAAAAAATAATGTTTCATGCAAAGGACGATTTCTATGATGATATTTCTGGTAAATTGGATCATGTCAGCAATTTCAATGACAAACATGAATGGAGGATGAATCTTGAAAAAATTATTAGCACTTATGTTGACCTTTGTATTGATGTTCACTCTGGCTGCATGCGGCAAAAAGAACACCCCTGCTCCTGCGCAAGCTACACCAACCGCACAGGCCACTCCTACTCTCACACCAACCCCCACTGTACAGGCTACTGCTACGCCGACTCCAACCTCTGCACCGACGCTTACGCCTACGCCCACACCTACACCAACCGCTACGGCGACACCTACACCTACACCTACGGCTACACCTACGCCGACCCCCACCGTACAGGCTACACCTACGCCTACACCGACTCCTACTCCTGTTAAGACCGAATCAAATTTATCTTCTAAGCAATTTGGTTATATCACTATCAGTGTCCCGAAGGATTTCAGTGATGTAGAGGACTATGGTTATTATGAGTCTATGGGACCAGACTTCAGAACGATGATTGGAGTTTCATATGGCGAACCGGTGGAAACGAGGCCTGATGAATATTCCGAGAGAGAATTGAAGGAAGCGATGGGAGACATTTTGAAGGATTTTAAAGGTGTAATTAATTTAAATGGGAATAAAGCAGTTTATTATATTATACAAATAGCTACAGAAGGCGGCGAAGGTTACATACGTCATATGGTTCAGCTTTATAATGCAGACATAACAGCACAATATTCGATAAACCTGGAGTATAGCAGTGACGACAAGTTCTTCACATCCGATGTGGTCAACCAAATCATCAATAGTATTACACTGGCTCCGGAAGCTCAACACCTGGAAGGTAAAGGTGAAATGTGATGTCGAACCTGTAAGCTGCAAGATGGGCAGATGGACAAATGGACAGTCTATCTGCCCAAAAATCTTTAACAGGGGAGAAATTTATTATGCCGGTTTTACTCGCAATCCTTGCGATCATCATTATATTTGCCTTATGGGCGATCTCTGTGCAACGCAAACTGGTGGTGCTGGACGAGAATATCAATAACGCCATGAGCCAGATCGGGCTGCAGCTTTCAAGCCGTTTCGACGCCCTGATGACTTTGCTGGATTTGACAAAGGTTTATGACAGCGACGAATATAAGAATCTGGTTGAAACGGTTCAATCGGGAAGAAGTGTGATTACGGCAACATCTACACCGGATGACGTACTTCGGCAGGAAGGGATTATTTTCGAAACGCTGGACAGGATTGCCGCAGTGACGGAGCAACACAATGAAATAAAGGAAAACCCAATGTATATGAAAACCATGAACGCAATACAGGTGTATGAAAGCATGATACGCAACAGCCGCCTGATTTACAACGACAGTGTAACCAAGCTGAACCGGGAAACCAGAATGTTCCCGGTCTCCATACTTGCCAGGCTGTTTGGTTTCACGGAAAGAAATTATCTTGCGGAGCATACGTCCAGATAATTTCAAAATATGAAAATAGAAAAGGGTATGCAGCATAAGTCAGCACTGAGGACCGTTGCTTGTGGCATACACTGAAAAGCAGACAGAACAGCGCCTTTTGAATCGACAATAAAAGCAAGACATGAAAAGGAGATTGAAAATGAAGAAGCAACTGATATCTATCCTCGTTTTGGTGACGATGCTGTTTACTTTGCTTCCCGCGCAGGCAATAACGGTTGTGGCTGATAATGTTGCTGCAACAGATGTCCCAGATCAGGAGCAAACGAAAAACGTAAATCCCTTCACAGATGTTCAGGAGGGCAGTTGGTATTATGATGCGGTACTATATGCGTTTATCAATGGGTTTTTCAACGGTACCGCTCCAAATACTTTTAACCCCGACGGGACGATGACCCGTGCCATGTTTGTTACCGTGCTGGGCCGTATGGCCGACGTAGATGCGAGCGCATACGCAGGGCAGTCCAACTTCGGCGATGTGCCGGCGGACGCCTGGTATGCCCCTTATGTAGCATGGGCAGCGAAGTACGGTATTACAACCGGTGTCGGTGGTGATAAATTTGACCCGGACGGTCTCATTAACCGGGAACAGATGGCCGTATTTCTTGTACGCTACTTTGAGGCTTTTGGTGTGGATTATGAAACCGGAGCCAATGTCACAACCGTACCGGCAGATTTGGATAAAGTATCGCCATGGGCCCGGGAGATGGTTCTGAAGCTGTGGAGAACCGGCCTGATGGCTGGTGACGGCGTAAACTTCGATCCGTTGGCGAATGCAACCCGTGCGCAGGCTGCTACCCTCTGCATGCGCACCGACAGGGCAGTACAAACCTGGTACAGCGAACCCGGAGTTCCATCGGACAGGGTCAGCATTGTCCCGGGTACCGGGCAGAAACCTGAAGCGCAGGATTCCTCCAATGGTGATTCCGACAGCGAAGCCGGTACGGATAATCCCGGCAATGAAACCGGAGCGGGTTCCAATGATGGGACAAGCGCGGGCAACTCCGGTGCCGGAACCGAAACAGGCGGCTCTGATGACGAAAGCAGTACAACATATTATTATAAGGTAACCTTTGTGATCGATTCTATAACAGAGGAGAAGATGTACCAGGAGGGTACCCTGCTCAGCACTCTCCCTGTTCCTGCCCAGCCCACCGGGAAGGTATTTTTGGGCTGGTATTACGATGCTGAAAAGAACAGGCCTGTAACCGGCGATGACAGGTTATATGCAAATAAAACACTGTATGCGAAGTTTACCGATGCCATCAAACTGGAAGAAAACGGTGCACCCAACTTTATCAGCGCATTGGATCAAACGCCGGATTTTTCCATCCAGGTAAGGAAGACTGACGGTGCTCCTGTTCCAGGAACCGACTTTAAATTCCGTAACATAACCGCCCCCGACAGAACGCCCGAAACAGCAGCCAATGCGGAGGACATGGCAAATATCGAAACCGTTAAGGTTGAAGGCGGCAATGGAGTTTGGATCATCTCGTCCGCCGGCGGAGGTTTTACTCCCGGTCATACTTATCAGATTGAATTGCTGAATGACGCAGTGACTTATGATGACAGCGCATCTGCTGTTGCAGATTTCATAGCGGCCCATGGGCAGGAGAATTTGGCTGGGGTACGTTATTTTAACTTCAGCATTGAAAACACCGGAACGATGAATCTGAAGCTGAACAGCGAAATCATCTATATTCCGGTAAGTGAATTAACCCCTGCGGATGGCGCAAGCCTGATGGAATATGCGGGACTGTATCTGGCCAGCATCGATGATCAGGGGAATACCACTTACACCGCAAGCAATGGCAGCGGAAGCTTTACCTACACCGGCAGCCGGAGAGTACAGGCGGGGGACACGGTTGCCGTATATGCAGGCACCAAACCCACGGAGCGCCTGCCCGAAAAAGGAACTGTAAATAAAACCGATAACGGTGATGTTTCCTATTTAAAGATCACCCGGGTAGACGGAAGCACCTATTACTATGAGGCCGCCGAAGCAGAGGAGGTGCTCTTCAAGCCCGACGTACTGCCCGTTGATGTGGATATCCATGACGGAACAACCGGCTGGCAACCGGGTGGAACATCGGTCATCATCGATAACGGCATGTTGGATTTTTCCGCCGCCATCTATGAAAGCATGGGTTTAAGCAGCGAAACCACCGTAGATATCGGCGACTTCCTGGCATTTTTCACCGGTGTATTTGGCGATCCTGCCGCCCAGGATTTAGCATACGGCGAAATTACGGCTATCACCGATAATGGAGATGGCACCACTACGATCACGTATCAAGAGGTAAGCCTGAATCACGTCTTGTCGGCCATGGATCTGTACGACGAAACGCAGCTCAGCGAAACTGAAATCCAGGCTGCCATCGAGGAAAACAAGGACGAGATACAGCGGATCATTGAAGCCCAACTGATGGAGAGCGATTTTTTTGATGAAGCGGGCGAATACCTTGCCGGGCTGGCTATTCAGACAGATGAGATCAAGGAAATCTTTGGTGACGATCTGACTCTGTCCGACTGCATCATCACCTACGCAGACGGTACACCCATTGGCGCACAGGACCTGTTGCTGATGGGCAACATCATAGACAATGAACAGGATGGCAGGAAACCGAAGGTTTCGGTCACCATATCGCCCAGAATGGCCCACTTTGATCAGATTCTGGCCGGGCTTGGATTCCGTGCCGAAGTTGCGGTGAGCTATAAGTTCAAGATCCAAAAGAAAGGCAGCAATAATGTCGTAGAAGTGGAGTTGACAGCTTTCTTCGAGCAGGAGTTTACTGCCAGCTTTAAAGTCAGCGGCGACGCCGTGTGGAAGTGGAAATGGATTATCCCGTATATTGCGGACTATCGCATTACCGGTCACCTGGATCTGGGTACATACACCGGCATCGGCATCACAGCCACCGCCAAGCTGAAAGAGGAAAAAGAGCCCTGGGGTATGCCATGGCCAAACAGCGCCAGGGAAGCTGCCGCCACCAAGAAAATTTTTAGCTTGAGTGAATCCATCAGGAAAATGATGAAAGAAGCCGAGAAAATCATTCCTGAAGAAGAAGCCACCGCCAGCGGTGACCTGGCGGAAAAGTATGCGCGGCTTATGGAGGATGCCAACGAGGAATGGGTAGATCTGATCACAGCCACCCTTATGGACATGCGCAGCGCCGTGGATCCTCTCCATATCCTCGCCTTTGGCCTGAAAGTGGATTTTGTGGTTTCCGCCAACCTGAATGTAGCAATTGGCATGACCTTCCAATATGAAAACTTCAAGCGCCACTCCTTCACACTGCTTGTGCTGAGCAAAAAGGGAGAAAGCGAAACCATCGACCTGTCCACCAACGGTTACCAGTTCGACTTCTATGTGATGGGTACCATCGGTATCCGGGCCGGTGTCCGGGTGAAGATAACAGCAGGCCTTTTCAGTACAAAGCTGGCTGCCATCGGAATTCAGGTTGAAGCAGGGGCGTACATCCGGTTGTGGGGCTACTTCTATTACCATCTGGAGAACTGGAAGATTCAGGGGGTATGGCAAAAGGATAGCAGCCATTCCGGTGCGCTTCTTGTTGAAATTGGCGCGTATCTGGATGTGAAGTTCATTGCTGAGGCCCTGGACGGTAAATACTCCTACACACCGTCCATCTATACCAAAGAATGGCCTTTGTGGTCGGCGGGGCAGCGGGAAAATGTCTATGACTTTGCTTATGAGAACGACCCGACCTACGCTATTTTGAACGTGACCACCTATACGCTTCCCAAAACCGTCTTTGATATGGCCTGGATGGATCTGAAGACCGGCGAAGTGGAGGAAGGCTCCAAACAGAAGATCAAGAATTACGACAGCAGCACGGTACATAACGGAGATGACGAAGCATACTTTGCCGTGGACCTGTCCAACCCGAATTTCACCTATAATCCCGCAAACAATCAGATCAAAGTCAACACCGCTTCAGGAGAGGTGGCACAAAGCTGTGACATGAAGATCATATGGAAGGGTGCGCCGCTGGCATACTCTTCCGAAACGCTCAGCCGCACCATCAAACTTCACTGGAGCAACGAGAATAACGCGGCAACCATCGTCTTTGAATCAAATGGCGGTTCGGCCGTGCCGATGCTCCGCTTGCTGACAGGAACGGCTCTTACCGGCAGGATGCCCGCAGACCCCACCAGGCATGGTTACACTTTTGCCGGTTGGTATACCGATACGGCTTTAAACAATGCTTTCAACGCTACGGTTATGCCTGCAGGCAATACTACGCTGTATGCCAGGTGGACACCGGGCAATGTGAGCTATACCGTGGAGCATTATCAAAAAGCTTTGGACGGCCGGTATGTACTGGTAGAAACCGACAGCACCCAGACGGGCAGGACCGGTGAGATGACGGCCGCTGTTGCCAGGTCCTATGCCGGCTTTACGGCACAGACCGTGAAGCAGCAAACTATCACAGCCGATGGCTCCACCCGTGTTGTGATCTATTATGACCGGAACCTGTATGATTTGAAGTTCGTATATGGAAACGTAAGTAATGATATTACGCTTCAAGTGCCTTACGGCTCGGCCATCGTAAAACCAACCAATCCTGCTAAAGCGGGTTACACCTTCGCAG
>ENA-UOYA01003744-UOYA01003744.1-activated-sludge-metagenome-genome-assembly--contig:-NODE-3744-length-13342-cov-6.188229_pt1 | contig 13342 bp, 16 predicted proteins | sample MGYA00238163_ERZ764804 | MGnify/ENA primary metagenome ERZ764804 (study PRJEB28919, sample SAMN05720223) | activated sludge metagenome | isolation source: Anaerobic digester | place: Hong Kong...
CATCCGAGATGAGCACGATCTTGCCGCCGCGCGCGCGGACTTCCTGCATGTTGCTCACGGTCTTTTCAAAGAGCGGACCGGAGGGCGCCAGCACGATGACCGGCACGGCCTCGTCAATCAGCGCAATGGGGCCATGCTTCATTTCGCCCGAGGCATAGCCTTCGGCGTGGATGTAGCTGATTTCCTTGAGCTTCAGCGCGCCTTCAAGCGCGAGCGGATAGTCCGGACCACGGCCCAGATAGAGCACGTCGCGGGCCGGTGCGATGAGCGGTGCCATTTCGGCAATCTCGGCATCGTGCGCGAGCGCGGCATTTAGCGCGGCAGGGACTTCGGTCAGGTGGCGGACAATCTCCTGCTCCTCGGCGCGGCTCAGGCGCCCCTTTACGACCGCGAGATGCGCGGCAAGGGCTGCGAGCACGGCCAACTGGCAGGAAAAGGCCTTTGTCGAGGCGACGCCGATTTCCGGCCCGGCATGGGTTGGCAGCAGCAAATCTGCCTCGCGCGCCATTGAGCTGGTCGGCACGTTGACGACAACGGCGATCTTCTGGCCCTGTTCGCGGCTGTGGCGAAGGGCGGCCAGCGTGTCTGCTGTTTCGCCCGATTGCGAGATGAAGAGCGCAAGCCCGCCTGCCTCGAGCACCGGATCGCGATAGCGGAATTCCGACGCGACATCGATGTCGACCGGCACGCGCGCAAACTGCTCGAACCAGTATTTGGCGACCATGCCCGCATAATAGCTCGTGCCGCAGGCGACGATGGTGATGCGCTTGATCGACGACAGGTCAAAATCCATCTGCGGCAGCGCCACCTGCTGTTCAACCGCGCGGATATAGCTTTGCAGCGTCTGCGCGACGACGGTGGGCTGCTCGAAGATTTCCTTCTGCATGAAGTGACGATACGGCCCCTTCTCAACCGCCGCTGCCGTCACGCCCGAAGTTGTGACTTCGCGCGTGGCGGGCTTGTTGTCCTTGTCGAAAATCTCAGCGCCTTCGCGCGTCACAATTACCCAGTCGCCTTCTTCCAGATAGGCGATCTTCTGCGTGAGCGGTGCGAGCGCAAGCGCGTCTGACCCGAGATAGGTCTCACCCTCGCCATAGCCGACGACGAGGGGCGAGCCGAGCCGCGCGCCGATGAGCATGTCGGGATGCTGGCGAAAGGCGATGGCGAGCGCAAAGGCGCCACGCAGGCGGGGCAACACGGCCTTGACCGCATCCTGCGGCGATTTGCCCGCCTCAACCTCTTCGGACACGAGATGCGCCACGACTTCGGTATCGGTTTCGCTCTCGAACTTGCGGCCGCACGCGATCAGTTCATCGCGCAGCGTCTTGAAATTCTCGATGATGCCATTGTGCACCAGCGCGACTTCCCCCGTGGCATGCGGATGGGCATTGCTCGTCGTCGGCGCGCCATGCGTTGCCCAGCGCGTGTGGGCGATGCCGACGAGCCCCGGCGCAGGGTTGCCCGCCAGTTCCTTCACCAGATTGTTGAGCTTGCCCTCGGCACGGCGGCGGATGAGCTGGCCATCCAGAACGGTGCAGACGCCCGCGGAGTCATAGCCGCGATATTCCATGCGCCGCAGACCTTCAACCAGACGGTCCGCCACTTCTTGCCTGCCGACAATTCCGATAATTCCGCACATGGAGCTATGCTTTCGCTGCTAGGGTATAGGGAACGCGAATTCCCGGCATCTCTGCCGGAAAATCCTTGGTGTTTCGTGTCACGAGAATCGCACCATTTGTCTGAGCCGTGGCGAGGATGATCGCATCTTGCAACTTCATTCCTGTCCTGTGGCGGATGTCCGCCGCTGCCGCCGCAATACGGGCATCAAGTTCAATGATTTCGAACGGTGCGATTAAATTCTGGACATGATCGCGTGTCTCAAGCGGCTCACCGCTGAGAATTTCAAGCCAGCTGATCCGGCTGATCCGGTGGCGTGCGTAACGCGAAAGCTCGCTTGCCGCTTCTGGGCGCTTGAGCAGCCAGTCGACCAGAATATTGGTATCGAAAACGGGATCGGACATCTGCGTCAGTCGTCCATCCGGCCGGGAATGTCGTCGCGCTCTTCCCAATAGCCAAAGCCGCGCGCAATCCAGTCATTGCCGGAACGCCCCCGCAGATAGAGCCTTACCGCCTCGCGCATTTCGGCCGCCCGCGACCGACGGTTGCGCGCCGCGAGCGCGTCGAGCGCCTCAAGGTCATCATCCGGGATATCGATCAGGACTCGCATGATATATTGATATCATATCATGATATCATGTCAATGTTTTGCGGCGGCCTTCTTCTTCGCCGTCATCGCCTCACGGAAGCGCTTGGCCCAGCCTGCTTTTTCCTTTTGCTCGGGGCGGATGAGCGCCAGCGCGTCGGCGGAAACATCCGCCGTAACCGTGCTGCCTGCGCCCACAATCGCGCCAGCGCCGATGGTGACAGGCGCCACGAGCGCGGAGTTGGAGCCGATGAACGCACCTTCTCCGATCACTGTCTTGTACTTGAAGAAGCCATCATAATTGCAGGTGATGGTGCCAGCGCCAATGTTCGCGCCCGCGCCGACATCGGCATCGCCGATATAGCTCAGGTGATTGGCCTTTGCGCCCTTGCCGAGCGTGGCCTTTTTCACTTCGACGAAATTGCCGACCTTCGACTTTTCACCCAGCACCGCACCCGGGCGGAGCCGCGCATAGGGGCCGATTTCGGCACCCGTCTCAATTGTCGCGCCTTCAAGATGCGAGAAGCCGTGGATCACGACCTTGTCCGCCACGCGCACGCCGGAGCCGAAAAAGACGTTCGGCTCAATCGTCACGTCGCGCCCGACAACGGTATCGTACGAGAACCAGACCGTTTCCGGCGCGATCAGCGTTGCGCCATCGTCCATCGCCTTTTGGCGGCGGCGCTTCTGCCATTCGGCTTCCATTTCGGCGAGTTGCGCGCGGCTGTTGATGCCTGCCACGTCAAACGGATCAGTCGCCACCGCCACACAGGCGCGGCCATCGGCATTGGCGATATTGACGATATCGGTGAGGTAATATTCCTTCTGGGCATTGTCGTCCGTCACGCGTGCGAGCAGCGCGAACAGATCAGCCGCGCGAACCGCCATCAGCCCGGAATTGGAGAGTTTGACGGCCTTTTCGGCCTCGGTCGCGTCCTTCTGCTCGACCATCTTCACGATGCGGCCATCATCCACGATCACGCGGCCATAGCCTGTCGGGTCTTCGGGTTCGAACGCCAGCACGACGACGGCGGGCGCGTCGGCGGCATTAAGCCGGTCGATCATCGCCTGCATCGTTGCCGTCGGCACGAAGGGCACGTCGCCGTACAGGATCAGCACATCGCCATCGAAACCTGCCAGCGCGCCTTCTGCCTGCTGAACGGCATGGCCGGTGCCAAGCTGCGGCTCCTGCACGGCAAGTGCGGCGGAGCCGCCAAGTGCCGCCTCAAGCTGCTCCTTGCCTGAGCCGACGACCACAACCTTGCGCGCAGGTTGCAGCGCATCCACGGCATCAAGCAGATGCATCAGCATCGGCCGTCCGGCGATGGGGTGGAGCACCTTGTGCAGGTCAGACTTCATGCGAGTGCCCTTGCCTGCTGCAAGGACGATGGCGGCGACGTTGCTCATGGCAGCGGCCTTGCCATCAAATGCTTGCCGTTTCCAGAGCGTGCCGCCAAGACCACGCCATGACACGCGATTTTCCCTTCGACATTGTCGGGTTTGACCTCGACGGCACGCTTCTCGATTCGAGCCATGAATTGGCTTCGTCGCTCAACTATGCGCTCCATCTCGGCCGCCGCCCGCCGATTGACGAGGGTGCGGTCAAGCAGCTCGTCGGCATGGGCGCGCGCCATATGCTGGAAATGGCGCTGGCCGCCCATGGCGACGTTGACCGTGCCGAGGTGAAGCGGCTGATGCCTGCGCTGCTCAATCACTATGAAGAGCATCTCGGCAGCAATTGCCCGCCTTTTCCCGGCCTGCTCGCCGCACTCGACTCTCTGGCCGCGACCGGCGTTAAGCTGGCGGTCGTCACCAACAAGTTTGAGCATCTGGCAACCAAGCTGCTGGGCAATGTCGGGATGCTGAGCCGCTTCGTGACCGTGATCGGCGGCGACACCATGGGGCCGGGCCGCAGCAAGCCGATGGCCGACCCGATCCATGAAATGATCTCGCGCTGCGGTGGGGGCCGCGCTGCTTTTATCGGCGACTCGATCCACGATACGAGCGCAGCGACTGCGGCTGGCATCCCGAGCATCGCCGTCAGTTTCGGCTTCCTGCACCAGCCGGTCGAGGAACTCGGCGCAACCGCCATCATCGACCATTATGACGAACTGATCCCCACGCTTCAGCGGATCGGCTGATAGCCCTTGCGCCATTTGGTGAAGAGATGCTGCGCCAGCAGGGCGGGCGGCATCCTGATCCAGTGCGAGCGGATGTAGAAGGCCTGCCGCAACAGCTTGGCGGTCTCCTGCCCCCAGCCGTTGCGGGCCAGCAAGCGTCCCACGTAGAACAGGTCGCCCCGCCGCCCCTGCCAGGCGAGATAGCGGTCCACGGGCGTCTCGAAGACATGGTGGCACAGCCGCAGCGCGCGCGAGACATGGAGCGTCAGCCCATGCTTGCGCGACCGTTCCAGCAGCCGCGTCCAGAAGCCCTCTGCCTCGCCGAATTCGCGCAACATCCGGTCAATGTCCCACAGGTTGCGCAAACCGCCGGAAAGGTCGCCATCGGCCAGCAGATGCGCGGCGGCATGGATCACCATGTCTTCGGGCGAGAGCACCGCAAGGCCATTCCCCAGATCGACAGCATCCGCGATCAGCGCGGCAGCATCCGGGCGTTGCCGGGCTGTGAGCGGCAGGATCGTGTGATGCACATCGATCATCCGGTCCCGCCCCTTGTGGATGAGCGGCGGCAACTCATGCATGTGCTGCCGGTAATAGGCGTCGTCATAGGGGTCTGGCTTCACCCATTCCCACCCGGCCGCGAGCAGCGCCGCTTCCGCATCATCCAGCCGGTCACGCGGCACGAGAATGTCGAGATCACCGATCATCCGCCCCTGCCCCGCCTCCATGCCCGCAGCGGCATAAGCCGTGCCCTTGAGAAGGATCACCGGCAGGCCCAGCGGCGCCAGCGCGCGGCGTGCCATCTCGGCCTCCCACAGCGCCTGCCGCCGGTCTGCCTCGGCAGACAGCCGCGCCCGCTCCAGCACGCGCGCTGCCGCCTCGGGGACGGGCAATCCCGCCAACCGGTGCGCAAGGCTGCCCAACAACCGCTCGGCCTGGGCAATGGTGAGCATCGCCGTCCATTGGTGTGGCTTCAACTGCGCGGACCGCGCGGGATCGGCGAGAACCCAGGCAAGGATGCGCGCGTCCCTCATGCAAGGTCGCTCCACAGGCTCTCGACCAGATCAAGCGCGGTCGCGGTATCTGGATAGTCGATGGCCCGCGCAGGCACTGCCTTTACCAGCGCTGTCAGCGCCTCAAAGCCCCGTTCCCCAAGCGCGGTATAGTTGGTCGAAGCTTGCGTCAGCCGGACAAAGACTTCGCTTTCCTGCACCGGGCGCACATCGCGCGGCAGGCCGAATTTTGGGAAGAGCAGCAGCGCCGGACGGCCCGGCACATCCATGCCCGCAATCGCACTTTGCGGCGGCGCGAGGTGGCGGAGATCGCCCTTGGGCGTGCCCAGAAGCTCTGGCCCGAAGCGCTCTGCGGCCACATGCCGCTGCATCTCGGCCACGGCTTCGTTCTTGAGGCTTACAGGGCGCGGAAAGGGAAAGGCAAGGCCCGTTTCAGGCTCGATCAGCGCGAATTCATCCCCCATGAAGCGCCAGCCCTTTTCTCCCAGCAAGGCCGACAGCGTCGATTTGCCCGAGCCGGACTCACCCGTCATCAGCAGTACCTTGCCGTCGCGCTCGACGCTTGAGGCGTGGAGCAGAAGGAAGCGGCGTTCGCCCATGGCGACTTGCAGGTTCATCGCCATTTCCGCCGCGAGCAGCCCGTGCGCAAGCGACACCGGCACAGCACCTGGCAGCATATAATCCCCCCTTATGGCGACCGAGGGCCGCAGCCAGCGCCGCCATGGCTTTTCCGGCTCGAGACGAACGGTGAAATCGGGGATGCCGTCTTCAGGCTTGGGATAGCCCGCATAAAGCCGCTCAAGCGCTGCGACCGGATCCGCCCAGGCCGATCCGACGCGAAAGGCCATGGGGCCGACCTTGACCGAGAAAGCGCGCTTCATGCGCGCGACACCAAGCCCGCCTCGCCCAGTTCGTCAAGCCGCGCGGCAAGGGCGGCGCGATTGTCCTCGCTGTCGTCCAGACCGAGTTCCGCGAGCAGTCCCGCAAGGCCAAGCGACTTTCCCGCGAGCGCCATCACGATCTGGGGCGCCGGTTCGGCCAGAAGATGCGTCATCCCCGAGCGACGATGGTAAAGCGCGCACAGGCCATCAAGGTCCACAATCCTGTGGCCCGTCTCTGCGTCCGCCGAAAAAAGAATGTCCGCCACGCGTCAGCGCGGCATCTGGAGCGATGCGTAACAGGTAAAGCCGCTCTGCCCCATCTGGAGGCGGCGGATATAGTTCACATAGGCCTGCGACTGGTCATAGGTCGTGCCGGGCAGCGTGTTGCCCTGCATCGCGCGCTTTACTTCCTCACCCTTGAACGGGCGGTAGGCGGCGGGAAACGAGCCTGCTGTGCCCGGCGCGACAAGCGAACCATCCGCCGCAATGCTCTGGCCCGTGCCATGCGGGCCTGGAACCGGGATTTCGCAATTGAGGACCGAACCCACCGTCTGCGCCAGCGCAGGGCGGATCGAAACCACCGTTGCCGCGCCAACCGCGCCAAGCTGCAACGCGCGTCGGCGCGACAGGTCCAGGCCGGACTCTGGCTGCTTGTCTTCGGTCATTGGATACCCCCGGTACGCGTCACTTCGGACAATCATATTGCTCCGAATCGGTAAAATCCACCGAATCGCGTATCGTTAACGCTCTTTCACCATTACGCGCCCGCCATGTGCCTGCCGTAGCGTCCGGAATCTTGGGCTTGCCACGCGCGGAGCGGGCGTTAAGCAGCGCCCATCCAGTCTTCAAGCTTCAAGGGAGCAGTGAAATGACCATCGATTTTACCGGCAAGGTTGCCATCGTAACGGGCGCAGGCGGTGGCCTGGGTCGCGAATACGCACTTGAACTCGCCCGTCGTGGCGCAAAGGTCGTCGTGAACGATCTTGGCGGCTCGCGTGACGGCACCGGCCATTCCGACGCCGCGCTCAAGGTTGTTGAAGAAATCAAGGCCGCTGGCGGCGACGCCATGTCGAACGGCGGCAGCGTCACCGAATTTGAACAGATGCAGGAAATGGTCGCCAAGGCGAAGGAAGCCTGGGGCGGCGTCCACATCCTCATCAACAATGCCGGCATCCTGCGTGACAAGAGCTTCACCAAGATGGAAATGGCGGACTTCGACCTTGTCGTGAAGGTCCACCTGCTGGGTTCGGCCTATGCCACCAAGGCTGTGTGGGACACGATGCGCGAGCAGAATTATGGCCGCATCCTGATGACGGCCTCGTCAACCGGCCTGTACGGCAATTTCGGCCAGACCAACTATGGCGCTGCCAAGCTGGGCCTCGCGGGCTTCACCAAGTCGCTCTACCTTGAAGGCGCGAAGAACAACATCAAGGTCAACACGCTGGCACCGCTCGCGGGCACGCGCATGACCGAAGACATCATGCCCGAAGAAGCCTTCAAGGCGTTTGATCCGGTCAATGTCGTTCCAGCCGCACTCTTCCTCGTTTCGGAAGATTCCCCCTCCAACGCAATCGTCGGTGCCGGTGGCGGCTTCTTCCACACCGCCAACGTCACCATGACGCGCGGCGTGGCGCTTCCCGCAGGTGAGCGCACCCCGGAAGCGGTTGCCGCACACTGGGCGCAGATTTCCGACCGCACGGGTGAAACCGTGCCGCAGTCGGGCGCAGAACAGTCCATGGCCGCCATCCAGCGTATTCAGGGCAACTGATTGCCTGAATTGAATTGAACTGAACTCCACACCCGCTGTATTGCCTTGTTAATACAGCGGGTGTATTAGCCCTCCCATACACAACGGGAGGAGTGCCCAATGTATAGCGAATCCGATCTTGAATCGGCCGTTGCCGCCGGGGCGATTACGCCCCAGGCCGCAAATGCCCTGCGCGCGCATGTCGGCGCGCTGCGATCATCCCCCATCGTCGATGAAGAGCAGTTCCGCCTCATTTCCGGCTTCAACGACATCTTCGTCGCGATTGCCGCAATCCTTGTCTTTGTCGGCTGCGCCTGGGCGGGCGGCGAGATCAAGCCCTGGATTGGCGCAGCACTGGTCACCGGCTCGGCATGGCTGATGGCCGAATATTTCACTGCCAAGCGTCGCATGGCACTGCCCAGCATCGTCTTCCTGCTCGCTTTTGTCGGCGGCACCTTTGCGACGGCGGGAACCTTGCTGCTCCCTGATGGCAATGTGAACGACAATGACCGCGTCGGCATGGCGCTGATCGCCTTGTCTGCCGCGATTGCCGCAGGCGGTGCCTGGCTGCACTGGAAGCGCTTCATGGTGCCGATCACGATCGCAGCAGGGGCTGCCGCGTGCGCGGGCGTCGTTCTGGCATTGCTGGCCGTCGCCTTCCCCATGATCGACACGATCATCTACCCGCTGCTGCTGATCGCTGGCCTCGCCATCTTCGCGCTTGCCATGTGGTGGGACATGAGCGACCGCGAGCGCACGACGCGCCGGTCTGACGTCGCCTTCTGGCTGCACCTGCTGGCCGCGCCGATGATCGTCCACCCCGCCTTCGTCATGCTCGGCATTGAGCGTGGCGAGACGTCTGCAAGCCTCGCAGGCGTGGTCCTCGCCATCTATCTCGCGCTCGGGGCCGTGGCGCTGATCATTGATCGCCGCGCGCTGATGGTTTCAGCACTTGCCTATGTGCTTGCCGCCATGGGCGCGCTGTTCCGTGAATTCGGGGCAGTCAGCCTCAATGTCGCGATCACCGCGCTGGTCATCGGCTCGGCACTGCTGCTGCTCTCGGCCTTCTGGCACGATGTTCGCGCGATGCTGGTGCGGCAGTTGCCCGAAGGACTTCAGAACCGCCTACCCGTCCTTCAGACGGTCATTCTGAAACCAGCTTCATAAGCCGCCGTTCCACCGGCGCGAGCACGGGGCCAAGCTCGTGCCCGCGCCGGAGAACGACGCCATGTTCCCCGATCAGCGCCCATTGCCCTTGCCGGTTGCGCAAGGCGGGGCGCTTTTCAATGCGGAATTCGGGCCGCTCGGCAGCCCGGCGATAGGCACTGAAAATGGCGGCGTCGCGCCCCATGTCCATCGCATAGTCGCGCCAATGCCCGGCGGCGACCATCCGCCCGTAAAGATCGAGAATGCGCGTCAGCTCCGCACGATCAAATGACACCTGATTGCCGCCCTGAGCCGGAAACGGCGAAACAGTGCCCATCAGGCGCGGTTCCTCCGGCTCTTGTCCTCCTTGGACTCAACCAGTTCAGCAATGCGCTTTTGCAACTGCTCGACTTCGCATTTGAGGATTTCAAGCTGCTGCGTCGCCGGATCAAAGCGTTCGCTGCACGGCGTGCCATAGGGCATGAACGGCTTTTGATATTCGGTTGCATCGACCAGCAGCGGACGCGCCGGAATGCCGACCATCGTCGCGCCTTCGGGAACGTCCTTGGTGACGACGGCGTTGGCCGCGATGCGCGCACGCTTGCCGACCGTGATCGGGCCGAGAACGGCAGCGCCCAGACTGATGATCGCATCATCCTCAATCGTCGGGTGGCGCTTGCCTGCTTCGCCATTGGTCGGGTTGGTCCCGCCCAGCGTGGCACCTTGATAGATGGTCACGTTATCGCCGATTTCCGCGGTTTCCCCGATGACGACAAAGCCGTGATCGATGAAGAAATTGCGACCGATCTTGGCACCCGGATGGATGTCGATGGCGGTCAGGAAGCGCGAAATGTGGTTCACCAGCCGCGCAAGGAAATACAGGTCTGCCTCAAACAGCCAATGCGCTGCGCGGTGAAAGCCGAGCGCCCATACGCCCGGATAAGTGAGGATCTCCCAGCGCGAGCGCGGAGCCGGATCTCGCACCTTGATCGAATCCAGATACGCAATGATGCCGTCGAACACGAAGACGCCTTTCCTACCCCTTGGTTGAGGCAATCTAGGGGCATCTGCTGCGCAATTCCAGACCTTGCACTTATTTGCGTGCAACGGGTGCAGATTTTGCACGCATGGACCTCGCCTTGATTAATCGACGGATTGAATTAAATTCACACCTGTAATCGAATGGAGCGATGAATGAGCGTCTTTCTGCCCACCTTGAAGCAGCTTCAATATCTCGTCGCGCTCAATGATCATGGTCATTTCGGCAAGGCCGCAGAAGCCTGTTTCGTCACCCAATCGACGCTTTCGGCAGGCTTGCGCGAGCTGGAATCGCTCATTGGCGTCACGCTCGTCGAGCGCAATCGCCGCGTCGTGCGCTTCACCGCGCTTGGCGAGGCCGTGGTCGAAAAGGCGCGCAGAGTGGTGCGCGAGGCCAAGGAACTGGGGGATATGGTAAAGGCCTCTGGCGAGCCTTTGTCGGGCGATATGCGCCTGGGTGTCATCCCCACCATTGCGCCTTTCCTGCTGCCGCGCCTTTTGCCGGCCATTCGGGCGGACTGGCCTGAACTCAAACTCTTCCTGCGCGAGGAAACCAGCGCGGCGGCGTGTGACTCGCTGCATCGCGGCCATGTCGATTGCGTGCTGCTTGCGCTGCCCTTTGCCTGTGGCGAGGTCGATAGCGCGCATCTGTTTGATGATCGGCTGCACGTTGCCTATCCGCGCGGGGAAATGCCGCCTGCCCATGTAAGCCCCGACACAATCGACGAGACGAAGCTGCTGCTGCTCGAAGACGGGCACTGCCTGAAGGATCACGCGCTGTCGGCGTGCAACCGGCCCGAACTGCGCGCCGAAGCGCGGATGCTCGGCACCTCGCTGCACACGCTCGTGCAGATGGTCGATAACGGCCTAGGCGTAACGCTGCTGCCGCAAATGGCGCTCGATGCAGGTATCCTCAATGGAACCCATATCGACGCGCGGCCGCTGGAAGCCGAGCATCCGTCGCGCGCGATTGCACTCGTCTGGCGCAAGGCAAGCCCGCGCGGCAAGGAGTTCACAATGTTCGCCGATGTGTTGCGCAAGGCCTATGAGACGGCTCAGCCAAAAGTCGCAGGAAAGCGCGCTGCCTAGGCTTTCCAGCGGGCCGCCGCGTCCTCATCTTTGTCGCGCGCGGCAACCCAGCTTTCAGCCCCGGCCCGGTCTTCCTTCTTCCAGAAGGGGGCATCGGTCTTCAGACGATCAATCAGAAAGGCGCACGCCTCAAGCGCGTCCTTGCGGTGCGCGCTCGCGGTGCCGACGAACACGATCCGCGCGCCCACTTCGAGCCGCCCGACGCGGTGGACGATCCTTGCGCCTGCAAGCGACCAGCGCGTCTTTGCCTCGGTGATCAGCGCCTCAAGCGCGGCTTCGGTCATCCCCGGATAATGTTCGAGCGTCATGGCATCAACGCCATCATCGCTGCGGACAAGTCCGGTAAAGGTCGCGATAGCCCCTGCCCCCAATTGCTCCAACGCCTCGGCTTCTACGCCGGGGTCAAAGGGCTCGGTCTGGACGCTGACACTCGTCATCCGCCCGTGACCGGCGGGAAAAAGGCGATTTCGCGCGCGCCTTCAAGCCGCGCGTCGGGCCCGGCCATCTGCTGATTGACGGCACAGCGCAGCTTCTCACTGTCCCCAAGGGCGGCCTTATGCCCCTCGCTGAGCGTGGAAAGCCAGACGGCCAGATCGGCCACTGTTGCCACCTCCGCCGGAATATCGACCACTTCCTGCGCCGTACCCACGGCCTCGCGCATCCAGGCGAAATAGAGAATGTCGACCCGCACGGATCAATCCATGTGCTTGATGCCGACGCGCAGATAATCCCAGCCGGTGATGAGCGTCAGCGCAGCCGCAGCCCAGAGCGAGACGAGGCCGACAAGCTTGATCCAAGCCTCTGCCGGAAAGCCGCCCGCAAGGATAAGCGCGCCGAGCGCCACGAGCTGGAAGGTCGTCTTCCATTTCGCAAGCTTGGTGACCGGCATCGACACGCGCAGTTCGGCCAGAAACTCGCGCAGGCCCGACACGGCGATTTCGCGGATGAGGATGATGATGGCAGCGACAACGTGCCAGCCCGAAATGTCGCGCGTGGCAACAAGCATCACGATCACCGCCGCGACCATGATCTTGTCGGCGATGGGATCGAGGAAAACCCCCATTTTTGAAACGGTCCCCTGCGCACGCGCGAGATAGCCGTCAAAATAGTCGGTGATGCCCATCAGGCAGTAGAGCGCAAAGGCGAAGAGATAGCCCAGCTCCCACCCCGGATACCACAAAAGGCCCACGAGAATGGGCACGGCGAAGATACGCGACAGCGTCAGAAGGTTTGGAAGGCTCGTCAACACAGCCTCCCCTTAAAGCGTTTGCGTCGATGCGAAAAGCTGGTCTATGCGCTTGCCCGACATTTCCTCTGTCGGATTGCTCTTCCCGAAATGCAGACATCTCTCAGGCTACTCGGCCAGCGCCGCTTTCTGCCGCTGTTTGTCACGCAATTCCTCGGCGCCTTTAACGACAATCTGTTCAAGATGGCGATGGTGGTGCTCGTCACCTACACCATCCTGAGCGACCCCACGCAGGAAGCGAATTTCAGCGCGCTGGCCAGCGGCCTCTTCATCCTGCCCTTCTTCCTGTTCTCGGCCATCTCGGGCCAGTTGGCCGACGCCAAGGACAAGGCGATGCTCATCCGCATCATCAAGACGGCCGAAATCGTCATCATGCTGGCGGGCGGCGCAGGCCTCCTGATCCACTCGATCCCGCTGCTGCTGCTCGCCCTGTTCGCCATGGGCGTCCATTCCACCTTTTTCGGTCCGATCAAATACGCCATCCTGCCCCAGCATCTCGACATCAAGCACGTGCTCGGCGGCACCGGGCTGGTTGAGGCGGGCACCTATATCGCGATCCTGATGGGCACCATCGCAGGCGGCCTCATTCCGCCGCAATGGGCCGCGCTTGCGGTGATTGGCGTAGCGATCATCGGGCGCGTGAGCGGGCATATGGTGCCCCCTGCCCCGCCGGAAACCGACAATCACGGCATTGTCGTCGACTATAACGTGTTCCGCGCCTCATGGCGCCTGGTGCGCGATACGATGCACATTCCCCGGCTGTTCATGGCGATTGTCGCGATCAGCTTCTTCTGGGCGATTGGCGCTATCCTTGCCGCGCAATTCCCGCCGCTCGTCAAGAATGCGCTGGGCGCCGACC
>ENA-UOYA01003745-UOYA01003745.1-activated-sludge-metagenome-genome-assembly--contig:-NODE-3745-length-13341-cov-8.767575_pt1 | contig 13341 bp, 6 predicted proteins | sample MGYA00238163_ERZ764804 | MGnify/ENA primary metagenome ERZ764804 (study PRJEB28919, sample SAMN05720223) | activated sludge metagenome | isolation source: Anaerobic digester | place: Hong Kong...
CTGAGCTAATGAATAAAAAAAAGCAAGATTGCTTTTGCAACCTTGCTTTCTAATACACTCAGAATTCATAAATTTTAATTATTAACATAGTTCCCTAACTTAAAATACAATTTATTAATTTCTTGCAATATTTGTGTAATAGATAATATTTCTTCTTCATCCATATTGTGTAAAGCAGCTAATTGATATATAAAATCTCTTTCATTCTTTGAAAATTCACCATCACTATTTGCAATATATAGTAAATCAATAATAATCTTCCTAGCACTTGACTTTTTTAATTTCTTAAACTTTTCAAGTAACTCTTCTTTATTTAATTCTGAAATACTTAAAGGTATTTCATACCTTGTTCTCTTAATAAAAGATCTTATCATTTCTTTTTCATCAAAAGTGAATTGCCCATCAAGAAAAGAAATATAAAAAGCTAAACTTAAAAACAACTTTCTTTCGTTTGTATTGAGGCTTGTAGTAAACATAATTCAACCTACGATTATGAATTGTATTTTGAATTTATAAATAATTTTATAAAAAATCAATATTAAAATTATAAAATGTGAAAAAGGTAAGTCAATTTTTAGAAATGGTCGAGAAGGCGGGATTCGAACCCGCGGCCTCAACATCCCGAATGTTGCGCGCTAACCAATCTGCGCTACTCCTCGAAAAGAATTTTTTTTACTGCTAAATTATAATAATTTTTTCTAACATTTTAAAGTAATTAAGTTTTTTTATTTATATTTATCTTTTTATTTAAGATTTTTATTAAAAGCAGAACTTTATTTATGACATCTATTACTTTAAATAAAAATGATATTATTAGAATTTTAAAGAATAATCTTAATGTATCAGATGCCACCGTTAATAATTGGATTAAATTAAAACTTATACCTGAAAATTTAACCAATAACGAAATAGATATTATTATTCATAATTTTAAAAAAAACAAACTAATATCTCGTGCTAATAAAATAAACTCAAAAAATAATATAATTCCTTTTGAATATATTAAAGATAAAATTCTATACAGATATATTAAAACTTATGTTGATGAGCTAAAAAATAAAAATATTTCTATTAATAATATCTTATTCAATACAATACTATACTTTCTTTTTTTTCACAATGAAATAGAAATAAAAAAAGAAATTGTTTTCAAACGTACAATTTTACAAAAGTTATTACTGGCTAATAAATTTGATTTTTTATTAAATGACCCCAAAGTATCTCAATATTTTATATATCTTGATTATATTTTTAATTCAAATATAACAGATCCTTTAGGTGCTATTTACCAATATTTACTTTTTGAAGGTAATAAAATAAAATTAGGAAGTTATTATACACCATCTGAAGTTGTAACAAAAATTTTAAATAAACATAAAGGAAATATTTCCACATTTATGGATCCTTGCTGTGGGACTGGTTCCTTTCTATTAAAAGCAGTAGATATTTTTCAGCTAAATCCTAACAATATTCTAGGTTTTGATATCGATCCTTTAGCTGTTTTAATAACTAAAATTAATCTCTATATAAAATTTAAAGATTTTAACAATAATTTTAACATATTTCATCAAGACTTTTTAAATTACGATAGTGTTAAAAATATTTTATATACACATAATATTACTAAAATTGATTTAATAGCAACAAATCCACCTTGGCGTACTATCTTAAAAGATCAAAGGAGAAATATTAATAATTTTCAAATAAATGAATTATTTACTGGCTTTTTATATGTCAGTATATTATTATTAAATGAAAATAAAGAAGCTTTGTTCCTTTTGCCAGAGTCATTTTTAAATATTCGAAAGCATAAAAATATTAGAAGTTTTATAATTGAAAATTGTCAAATTTTATCTATTGAAAATTTAAATAGAATATTTACTAATGTTTATACAAAATGTATTATATTACACCTAAAAAAAAATATCCAACCTTTTTACGATATAGAAATTATAAACTCTAATTTAACTAATTTATTAAGTACTGAATTTATCAATAAAAATAAATACAAAGAAATAAACATTAATGTAAATAATGAAGATATAAAAATTATAGACAAAATTTACTTAAGAGAATATAAAACATTAAAAAATAATGCAAAATGGGCATTAGGAATTGTTACAGGTAATAATTCACAACTTACAGAAACACAAAATGATGGTCAACTACCTATCGTCAAAGGTGTTGACATATCCCCTTTCATAATTTCAAAACCAAATTTTTTTATTAAATTCGAACCTGATAAATTTCAACAAATAGCAAAAAATAATCTTTATTTTGAAAATGAAAAACTTATTTACAAATTCATTTCTAATAATTTAATTTTCGCTTACGATAACAACCAATATTTAACATTAAATAGTGCCAATATATTAATACCTGAGTTTGATGATATTTCAATTAAAACTGTGCTTGCGTTTATGAATTCAGAAGTTTTTAATTATTTACATAAAAAGCTTTATAGTACTCATAAAATCTTAAGAGGTAATTTAGAATCTCTTCCATTTCCTAAAATAAATTTAATGGACAAAGAAATAATTGAAAAATATGTAAATTCAATACTAAATTGTTATAAAAATACCTATATAGACAAAATAAATGAAATTATATTTAATTGTTTTGAACTTGAACCGAATGAAATTTATCATATAAAAAATAACTTACAGATAAAATGAGTATCAATATCATAACAAATGTTTCCCACTACAAACTACTTGAAAATTTAATATCTAATATTAAATTAAATTCTACCAACCCATTTAAAAAACAAACAATTGTAATTCAAAGTAACGGAATGGCTAGATGGCTTTCACTGAACATTGCTGATAAATTTAATATTACAGCAAATATTAACTTTCTTTTTCCATATAAACTTTTATCAGAAGTTTATAAGCTATTAGATAATAATGAATTAATCCATTATTATAATGAAACAAAACTATCAATCATCATATATTCCATAATCAAAGATACAAATTTTTTTAATGAATTTGAAATTGTAAATAATTATATTAAATCAATTTCTAATAATGATGGTAGTTTGTTTAATTTTGCAAATGAGTTGGCTAAGCAATATGAAAAGTATTTTCAATACAGACCAGAATGGATTTATGAATGGAATAACAATAAAATTATCGAAAATTTGAATGATCCATATAAACACCAAATTTGGCAACAAAAATTATGGTTAAAGATTAAAGAAATAATTCAAAAACCAGACTTAATTGAAACTTTAAATTTTATATCACAAAAATTAAATACAATTATAATAGACGAAAAAAACCAATTAAATAATATTCATTTTTTTGGGATATCACATCTTTCACCATTTTATCTGCTACTTCTTGAAAATCTCATAAATTCCAATATTCAAGTTTACTATTATTTCCAAACACCTTCCATTGAATATTATGCTGACCAGAATAAAACAACATCTTTACTTGGCTCTTTTGCAAGATTAGGCAAAGATTATTTTGATTTAATGAATCAAAAATTCGATTTATTTTTTGATGAAACTAGTTTAAATTTTATTGAGGAAATTAAAGAAAAAAATACTCTGCTAGCACATTTGCAATATGATGTTTTAAAATGTATTGAAAGAAAAGTTGATAATTTCCAACACAATGATTTATTTAATAATATACCAGAAATCAAAGATGATGATAAATCAATTGAAATTCTCTCTACATATACACCAATGAGGGAAATAGAGGTTGTATACGATAAAATATTAGAAATATTGTCAAACGATAAACACTCTAAACCAGATGATATTTTAGTAATGGCACCTAATATAAATAATTATTCCGATTATATTGAAGCTGTTTTCCAAAATAAACTACCTTTTAATATTTCTGACAGAAATTTGTTAAGCGAAAATATTTTATTTAATTCTTTTTTCAAAATAATATCCATCTATTTTTCAAGATTTTCTGTCAATGAAATATTGAATTTACTTCAAATGGATATTATCCGAAAAAAATTTGATTTAAATGATATAGATTTAGCATATATAACTCGTTGGCTAAATGATACAAATGTAAATTGGGGGATTGATGATAAATTTAAAGAAAATCTTGGGCTACCTAATACAATAGAAAATACTTGGGAACAAGCTTTCGATAGAATGTTTTTAGGATTTTCCATCGCAACTGAATTTAGCAATAATCAAACATCACTTATTTTTTCTGTTCAAAATGAAAAAAATATTTATAATTCAAAATTTATTTTCCCTTATGATGAAATTGAAGGGGAAGCTGTAAATGTTTTAAGTAAATTTTATACTTTTTTTGTTGAATTAAAAAATGTTTATAGTTTATTACAAAAAAGTTATAAGATAGATGAATGGAATACAATAATTAAAAATATAATTTTATCTTTTTATCCTGAAGAAAATCAAGATAAAATATTAACTTATTTTCAAAGTATTTTTAATGATATAAAACTTATTGACAATTCTGAATTTATATCTAATTTCAAAATTAATTTCCCTGCTTTTTTTAATTTCCTAAAAAATTTTTTTGATAATAATATATCGACAAACAGATTTTTACAGAATGGCATTACTTTCTGTTCAATTTTGCCTATGAGAACTATTCCTTTCAAATATATTTTTTTAATAGGAATGAATATTGATTCATTCCCTAAAGAAACTAATATCCCAAATTTCGATTTGACAAAAAATAATTATAAAAAAGGTGATAAAACACAAAGTGATGATGATAAATTTATTTTCTTAGAGACACTATTAGCTACAAGAGAAAAGTTAATAATATCTTACACAGGAAAAGACGAATACACAAATGAAGTAAAGCAAATTTCAACGGTTATTGATGAGCTTTTGAATTATATTAATACATATTATAAACTCCCAGATGGAATTAATGATATTAGAAAAATCTTAACAACAGAACATTTTATGCAAGGCTATTTCAAGGAATACTTTTTAAAAGATAGTGATTTCTTCACTTATAATAAAAAATATTATGAAATAGCTAAAATTATTTATTCCGAATCTGAAAATTCTACTCAGAATAATTTTGATATTAAGACAGATCAACTACCAAATTTCAATTCCATTTCTTTAGAAGAACTTTCTTGGTTTTTCCTTAATCCAACAAAATTTTTTCTTAACAAAGTTTTAAATATTTATATTGATAATTCTACTTCATTAGATGATGAAGAAAAACTAAATCCTGATAATTTTTATGATAATTTTATATACAAATCTTTTTATAACTTTTTATTAGAACAAATTCAATTAAATAATAATTTTGAGATTATAAATGATGATAGTTTTTTAATTGATATAATGGATAGTCATTATAAGTTATTAAAGTCTCAATCTAAAATTATTCCTTCATTATATGGTTATACGCATTATAAAAAATTATGCAACGATGTTATTGAATTTATAAAAAGAAACGAAGAAAAATTAAAAATAATTTTGCAGAATGATATAATCAAATTGCATTATAATCATCAAAATAAATTAGAAATAAATTTTGTAACAAACAATATAATTGATAATTCTTACTATCATTTTATTATATCTAAATCTCAACAATCAGATATAGTAAATTATGACAGAATTTTTAACACATTAACAACTTTTCTATGTGGTTATTATGAAATTCAAACAACAAAAACTATATTTATTGATACATCATTTAACAAATCAAAAAGCATTTATAACCAATTATATAATAAAGAGATATGTGATTATGTTTTAAGTAATTTATCAAGTCTTTTTATTGATGGCTTGAATAAACCACTTACTTTTTTTCCGAAAAGTAGCCAAAAATTTACAGAAAAATTTTTCGCTTTAGTAAAAGATAAAATAAATTCTGATTCAACTGATAACTTAATTGATTTTTATTTAAATCTAGATTTAGAAAAACTAAAAAGTAATTATTCTAAAGAAATATCTTTAAGTTTGCAAGAAGCTAACAATACATTCTATTTTAAGAGTTATATTGAAGGTGAAATTAGTAATTCTTATTTCCAATTACTTCATTCTGAAATTGATTTCTTTAATAATGATGATTTTATAAAAACCAGTTTATTATTTTATATTCCCTACATTCTTATAAATTAAGGTGATAAATAGTGGAAAGAAAATCTTTTAATTTAATACATACACCTTTAAGTGGTTTTAATTTAATTGAAGCAAGCGCAGGAACAGGAAAAACATACAATATTACAAAACTAGTAATAAGGCTTATCTTAGAAAACAAATTATCAATTACCGATATTTTAATTGTAACATTTACAAATGCTGCTACTTTTGAACTTCAAACAAGAATTAGAAATGAATTATATGATACTTATAATTATTTTTCACAATTTCAAAATAATCAAACTAAAGAAAACGATATTTGGATAAATTATTTATACAATTATTTTAGCAAACTTAAAGATGAACAGAAAAATTTAGTTATTAAAAGAATCAAAACATCATTAAATGATTTCCAAAATGCAAATATATTTACTATTCATAGTTTTTGTAATAAAATATTAAAGCAATATGCTTTTGAGGCGAATTCATCTTTAAAATCGGAACTGCTAAAAGATGAAATATCTCTTTTTGAAAAATATGCTAAAGATTTTTACAGAAAATATATATTAAATAATGAATATGATATAATTGAATTTATTGGTATTTGGAAAGATAATTCAAAAATTTATAAAACAATAACTGCTATTCCCGATAAATATAAAAATACTGATAATTCCACACCTGAACACATTTTACAAGCTATAAATGAGAGAATCTTTAAAATAAAATCCATTTATACAATTGATGGTTTAGCGAGATCAAATACAAAAAAACTTAATGAATTATCAATAAAACTTGGTTATGGAATTAATTTAGAAAATTTAATTAAAGATTTCAAGTCAATTATAAATATAAAATTTAATCCAGATAAATTTCCTGAAGATAAATATATTGAAATTTTTAATTTAATGTACGAAATTAAATATGAACTAATACCTAAACTATATTTTCATTTACAACAATTTATTAAAAGGAACTTTGAAAATGAGCTTCAAATAAAGTCACAGTTTACTTTTGATAACCTATTAATTAAAGTTGCAGAAGCTGTTTATCAAAATAATAATTTGATAAGTGAATTAAGAAATAAATATAAAGCTGTATTAATAGATGAATTTCAAGATACTGATAAATTACAATTTAAGATTTTTGATACTGTATTTTTTAGAAATAATAACACTTGTTCTTTTATCATAGGAGATCCTAAACAATCAATTTATAGATTTCGTGGAGCAGATATTTATTCATATTTAATTGCAGCGCAAAAAGCTCAAAACTCTTATACACTTAAAAATAATTATAGATCTGATGCAAAATTATTGGAAGCTTTTAATATTTTCTTTAATGTTGTTAATCCATTTTTTAATGAAAAAATTATATATGATATAGTCAAAACACCTGAAGATAATCCTAAAAGGTATGAATTTTTTCTTGATGAACATAAAGAAAAACCTTTTACAATTATAAATGTTGAAGGGACACAGGATAACATAAAAACACAGCTTGCTAACTTTATCACAAACGAAATATTAAAATTTTTAAAACTTAGAGGTCAAAATAAAGCATTTCTTAATGATAAATTATTAAATCTTTCTGATATAGCTATATTGGTAAAATCTCATTCCGAAGCAGAATATTTCCAAAAAATGTTAAGTAAGCATAATATAAAATCAATTATTAATAGTAAAAAATCAATTTTTGAAACAGAAGAAGCAATTAATCTTTATTATATTTTAAATGCTATAATAAACAATCAAAATATTCAAAAATTAAAGTTAGCACTATTGGTTAAACTTATAAATTTTGATAAGAATAAAATCGTTGATTTAGAAAATAATGATATACTATTAGAGAAAATAATTTTGAAGTTTACAAAACTGTATAATATATGGAACCAGAAAGGTTTCATTGTTATGTTTGAAAATTTATTAGAAGAATTCCAAGTTATACAAAATATAAATAAATTCACAAACAAAGAAAGAATATTAACCAACCTTTTCCAATTACAAGAAATTCTTCATATAAAAGAAAAAGAATTAAGATATTCGCCAAATGATTTATTAAATTATCTACAAAAAAGGATTAAAGGAGAAGATTTCGATGATATAGAAGGTGAGAATGAAAATTTATTACGTCTTGAAAGTGACGATGATGCTGTAAAAATTCAAACTATACACAGCAGTAAAGGTTTAGAGTTTCCTATTGTATTTATACCATCCATACTAAAAATTAGCAAAAATATTACTGATTATATTTATCATATCAAGGATGAGAATGAAGAGTATAAAACTATTTTGAATTTTGCTTTTGAAGAAAATGAAACAATTAAGAAAGAATATTTTGAGGAATTATTGAGGTTACTTTATGTAGCAATTACCAGAGCAAAATATAAGTGCTACTTATGTAATAATAATATAAATGAAAATGTTTCGAATGCATCAGACGAAAAAGAAATTTCAATTAAAAAGGTCAATGAATATAGTGCTCAATATTATTATACTTTTCGTGTTGATAGTGAGCTAAAACGCTTTTATGATAATCCAAATTTATTTGACATAATTAATTTAAATAAAAATTTTACTATAAAATATGATAGTGATGATGAAAAATTCTACAAAAATGAATTTAAAATTGAAAAAATTTTTTACTTTGAGAAAGAATTCCAACAATATAGAAAAATTTTAAGTTATAGTTCCATTTCAAAAAGTAAAATTTTTTTTGATGATGATTTCGATATTTTTGATTACGATATCTATAAACCTAATGAAGATAACCAACTCCCTAAAGGTAATATTACTGGTCTTTATATTCATAAAATTTTCGAAAAATATTTTGCAAATCGTAAAAAAAATATTGATGATATTATTAAATCAGCTTTGGATGAATTTTCAATTGATGAAAAATATTTTGAAACTACAAAGAAATTGGTAGTTGAAACATTAGAATTTACTTTAAATAATAAAATTAAAATAAAAAATATTGAAAAATGTATTCCAGAAATGACTTTTTACTATCCAATTAGGTGGCAAAATATTATTGATATTATAAAAAGTCAAGACTTGAGTGAAATGGCAACTTATTTCAAAGATAATCTTTTAAATGTTGATACTTCCAAATTATATGGATATTTGAATGGAATTATCGATTTGTTTTTTGAATATGATGGTAAATATTACATTATTGATTGGAAAACAAACTCACTTGAAAATTATGGTAACAACGATATAATAGAAGAAATGTATAATAATTTTTATTTCTTGCAATATCATCTGTATACTTTTGCTATAGATCGTCATTTAAGAAATAATTTAACAAATTATGACTATGATAAAGATTTTGGTGGTATTTTCTATATTTTTGTACGAGGAATAAATAACAACGAAACGAATGGTATTTTTTTTGATAAACCAGATAAACAATTAGTTGAATTATTTAATAAAATTTATTAACGCAATAAATATATTAGGCTAAGTTAATAAAAAATTAGTAATTTAAAATGGCTCTAAAGAAAAATAAATTTAATATGATTTTTTTTACTTATCATAATAAATAATTATATATAATTTGAATTATTATACTTCGCCTTTTTACAAAAAGTTTGATAATACAATATAAATTGTTGTAGTTGAGAATATTATATACAAATATATAATCTATTTATGCTATGGTTATATAAAGAAATTGGATATGGGATCGTTTCTTGCGGGCTGTAAGCCCGCAATAGCCGCACGCAAATTTTTTGCGTGCGGCGGTAAGCTTACACCGTCCGAGTAATATAATATTTTTAATTTTTTTTATTAGAACATAAATTTAAAGACAATAAGCAATAAACGTGTTAACTAAAAGGTAATAAATGAGTTCGCTTGAAATTTTATTAGAAAATAAAATAATTAGTGATTTTTGTTATAATTTTGCGAAATTCGTAAATAAATTAAATGGTAAATCATCTGAAATCGTGCAAATAATAGCAGCTCTTACAAGTGCTTCTCTTAACATACATCAACATATTTACTTAAATTTATATAAAATTAATGAATATTTAGAAACAACTGAAATAGATTTGCCAAGCACTGAAGATATTGTAAAAGAATTACTCTCATCGAATGTTGTAGGTAAATATCCCGAAAATAAACCATTGCTTTACGAAAATGGTAAAGTATATATAAATAAATACTACCAATACGAGCTTGGAACTGCAAAGCTTTTGATTGAATGTTTTAATTCGGAATTTCAAGAAGATAATAATAATGAAAAATTTTTAGACGTTCTATTCGGAATAGAACAGAATAATATGCAAAGAAAAGCTGCAGAAATTGCTTTGAAAAATAAATTTACAATTCTAACTGGTGGCCCAGGTACTGGCAAAACAACCACTGTAGCTAAAATATTATTACTTTTATTATACAAAAATAATGATTTATCCATTGGAATATGTGCCCCAACTGGTAAAGCTGCTGCAAGATTACAAACATCTTTAGAAGAATTTTTGATTAAAAATGCATATTTATTTGAATTAGAAATTTTCAAAAATTTAAAAGATAAATTTCCAACTAAAGCTTATACTATTCATACATTATTAAAATCAAAATTCCCTTCTCCAACTTTCCATTATAATAAAAATAATCCGTTAAATTTTGACTTAATTGTTGTTGATGAAACTTCTATGATTTCACTACCATTATTTTATAAATTGCTATCATCAATACAAAAGGATACTAAAATAATTTTAATAGGCGATAAGAATCAACTTTCTTCTGTAGAACCTGGAAATGTTTTTGGTGATTTATGTAGTTTTGCAAATTCGAACAATTTTATAAAAAGTTTTTATGTTGAATTAAATAAAAATTACAGATTTGGGGAAGATAGCGGAATATATAAAGTTAGTAATATAGTAAATGAGAAAAAGGTTAATGAATTATTAGAAATCATCAATGAGAATAAAACAGCTGATATTAAATTTTATAATATTCCTGAAAACTTTGAAAATTTTATCTCGTTTTTGGATAAAAAGATTGAGAAGTATATTACTGAATACATAAATTTTTCTCCTAATACTTATGATGAATATTTAGAAAAATTTAAACTATTAGAGAATTTTATCATTTTAACCGATAGTAAAGATGGTACGCTTGGCAAGAATAGAATTAACTTTATTATTGAAAACCTTTTAAAGAAAAAATTAAAAATTAAAGATCTAAGTTGGTATGATGGTAAACCTTTGATTATAACCAAAAATGATATTAACACCAAATTATATAATGGTGATGTTGGATTTGTGGATAAAGATTACTTTATATTAAAAAATGGAAACGAGATAAGGAAAATTCATAAGTTAAGATTACCAGAATATGAAACAGCTTTTTCATTAACAGTACATAAAAGTCAAGGTTCAGAATATAATAATGTTATGATTATTCTCGGAGATGAAAACAGTAAAGTTTTATCAAAAGAATTATTGTATACTGCAATAACAAGAGCAAGAAAATATGTTGAAATTTGGGCAAATAGGAATACGCTTATAAAATGCGTTTCACAAGAATATAAAAGAGAAAGTAGTCTTATAGAAAAATTAGAAAAGTATTAAAATTGTGAATAATATCCGAACACAAAAAAAGCAGTAGCATTAGTTACAATAGTTGGCTCATTAGTTAAATAATCAAATCTATCATCATAATAAACACCATATTCATTTTGAAAATCTTTAAGGTAATCATCTTTTTCGTGTTTGATTTTATAAACTTTATATTTATCAGCAGGTACAGGTCCAGCTGTTATGGCTCCATATAATTTTCCATCATTAAAAAAAGCAATTTGTGAATGTAAGTTTTTAACGTAATTTCTCCCAAAACCATATATAAAGCTAATTCCCCAATTATTTTTTCCTAAAATATAATCTAATTGAGCAGTTGATAAACTATCATATGTTGAATTATTTGTTAAAGTTTTATATAAAATTGCATTTAATGAAACTCCTAACAGCGAATGAGTTGTTCCCCAAGAAAAATCGGCAGCATTTTCGAAAAAATTTTTCTTAAAGGAATTTGTAAAATGAATTAAGTTATTTTGGATTTTATTTATATGTTTTGGTTCAAATTTGGCTATTTTATAGAAAGCTAATGTACTTACATCTCCCCAACTCCACCAGTAATCTGGTTGAGTTTTATCTGCGAAAGATTTGGCATCATTTAGGTATTTTTGATCATATGTACTTATGTATAATTCTAAAGCGCCAAGTGCCATTTTACCGGTAAATTTATTATCAATATACATTTTAGTGGGATTATCATCAATATCAGGAACATTTGGATAATAGCTATAAACTTCTTGGGCTGTTGTAAGCAATTTATCGGCAAATTCTGGATAATTGATAACATTTTTCCAAATTCTACTACCAAGAGCAAGTGTAGCTGTATATAAACCTATTGTATTTTTCCCTATTGAAAGATATGCTGGGCGATTAAATTTCAGTGGATCTTTTTCAGGTAATCGCCAACCTTGATCGTGATCTTGCAAATTTTGAACAATATTGACAAGTTTTCCATTTCCTAAATAACATTTTAGAAGCCAATCTAAACCGACTTTTGCTTCTTCAAGAACGTCTGGAATATTATTTTTATTGTTATCAAAACCAAAAAGTTGAGGATCGAATTCATATGAAAATAACAACATATAAGTTGTAAAAGCTGTTGTATTGATAAATTTGATATAATCGCCAGCATCATGCCAACCGCCCGTTAAATCTGCTTGAACATTAAGTAAATTTCCATTTTCATCATAAATTTGTGTTGCATCAGCTATATGGCAGACATCGTGATTAGAAGGATTTGTATATCCACACCTTTGTGATTTAAAAAAGCTTAAAACCGATTCAGCAATTGGTTTATATATTTCAGTTGATACATTAAATCTATTAATTATCTTATTATCTATCAATATATTGTAGCTATCATTTAATGTTATATCTGATACATTTATTTTGTAATTATAATTAAATTTTCCCCACTTAAATTGAGATTTACCTAGTTTAATTCTTTTTATCTCAATATTTTTTGAATTAATAATTAAAAGATTTTTTTGATTTAAATCTTTCTGGGAGAAAATAATTATTGATTTATTTTGATATGGTAGATAACCTATTTGGTTGTATCTAACGTAAATATCGTTATTATCACCTTTAGCATAACATCCTATCAGATTAAAAATCAGGAATAAAAAACTTACTTGTTTAAATAAATTTGACATATTTCATCAGCTACTTTTTTTGAAATATTAAACGCTCTAATGAT
>ENA-UOYA01003747-UOYA01003747.1-activated-sludge-metagenome-genome-assembly--contig:-NODE-3747-length-13338-cov-4.067003_pt1 | contig 13338 bp, 8 predicted proteins | sample MGYA00238163_ERZ764804 | MGnify/ENA primary metagenome ERZ764804 (study PRJEB28919, sample SAMN05720223) | activated sludge metagenome | isolation source: Anaerobic digester | place: Hong Kong...
GGTTATTTTATCGAGCCTACAGTTGTCAGAACAACGGATATTAATTTCAGAACGATGAACGAGGAGATGTTCGGTCCGGTTATTACCGTTTATGTATATGAGGATGAAGGGTATGACGAAATCCTTGAAATATGCGCAAATTCAAGCAAATACAGCCTTACCGGCTCCTTCTTCGGCAGGGACAGAAAGGTAATAGCGGACGCGGAAAGGGCTCTCCGCTTTGCGGCGGGCAACCTTTATATCAATGATAAAAGCACCGGCTCAATCGTCGGTCAGAACCCGTTCGGCGGCTCAAGAGCTTCAGGCACAAACGATAAGGCGGGGAGTATGATTAATATGCTTAAATGGGTTAGCCCACAGGCAATTAAGGAAGCTTTTATCGCAACAAAAAACTATAGATATTAATCCAATATGTCAATATTAAAAGGGCTCCCTCACCAAAATTGAGGAAGCCCTTATTATTTATTTGGTTTCAGCCGCACTCGTTGATTTTCAAAGCAAATTCATTTATATTTTCATGCAGAATCTTCGGCAGAGGAATGCCCTTATCCTTGTTGACCTTAACCATCATTTTAACTATCATTTTTTCAGCCCCTTTGAGGACATTCATATCAAGCTCTCCGCCAAAAGTCATTGCACATATGGCGTTAGGGAGCAAATCAGAAGGTATATTTTTCTTGAAGATTTCCGGTGCGCTTTCGGGAAAACCGCAACAGATGAAGAAAGCCGTCTTTTTTTGTTTTAATGCGCCGGCGTTCTTTTCAATAAAGCTTTTTGCATTTTTATGTATCATACCCATACGCACAGAAGCACCGATTATTATCATGTCATAATCTTCAACATTAACATTCTGTTTGCTAAGGTCTGCGATATCTGCAAAAGGCATCTTTGACCTTAAAAAAGTGGCGCACCTTTTTGTAGTACCCGATTTGCTTGCGAAAGCAATAACTGTTTTCATATTTTTCCCCCTGTTTATTTATTCAGTAATGCTGTCAGATATCGCCCATATCAAGGCTTGGCGGTGCGGCAGCCTGATTGACAGTTTGCATAAACATTCCGGACTGTTTTAACAGCTCGCTGTCAAGGGAGTCAACAATACCGTCATGGTTTGCATCAGCCGCCGCAAGAGCAGGGGGAGAAAGAGAAGATGACTGCATAAGGCCGGAAGTAATAAGGTCAACATACAGCGCATCACAGGCATTTGCAAATCCGTCTCCGTCAATATCGCCGTAAATGAGAACGGTATAGGTTTCCTTTAAAACATCGCCGACATAGATATTAACGGTTGAGCCTGTTCCAATCTTATCATTTTTGTTGGTAAAGGTTGCTGTCGCTCCGCCGATGAGTTCAAGATATGATGCCATAAGAGCTTCCTGAGTGAGACCCTCTGAGAGGCCTGCAATCAAAAAGCTGTCCCTGTCAAAAATTGCGGGACTTCCTTCTTTGAGCCTGATATGGTATCTGAGCGTCAGGTTATTGTAAGCTGTTAGAATTGCGTCTGATGCGGCATCGATTATCCATTGCTGTGATTTATCAAGAAACGGGTCAATATTATGGCCTGCGGTAATAGCGTCATTAAAGGCCGTTATGGTTTCCGGTGTATAATACTCGTCGGGGTATGCGGGCTCAAGCTGGAGCAGAATTGTCAGCTCAGTATAGTCGACATCAACACAGTTAAGCGAAAGCGTCGGGTAGACAAAGGTTTTGTATCCGTTACCTGAAAAATCACCGGAAGGGGTATGAGATTCGCTGAACATTTTTCCTCCGAGGTGAACTGCATAAGTTGTCTGCCCCACAAGGAAAAAGTCATAGTAAATCAGGATATATGTATCATTGGTCTGGTCATCCCATGAACAGTCAACGGCGTACCAGTTCCCGTCCTCCAAAAGTATGTAGTTCCAATAATGTACGGCTCTGCCATAGTTTGTGAGACGTGTGCCGTTAACTACTATCGAAGGCACATTATAATAATCGCAAAGGAGCTTAAACGCCTTTGAATAGCCGATTGACGAAGCGTTCTTATAAAGCAGTGCACCGGTTGCCTCATTGACACAGCTTGAATAAACGTCATAGGTTACTGTCTGCGCCAGCCTATCGTGAATTGACTGGGCTATCTGATACCTTGATGAGCTGATTATTGGAAAGTTTGCAACAGCATCCGAGAGCTGCTGCCTGACTGCAGGCACATTACCCTGATACGCCTCAAGAGTCACGAGCGTAAAGGTCATCCTTATAACCGAAATGACATAGGTATTTTCGTCAATATCAAGCCTCCTGCCCGTGCAGCTTGTGCCGCCTGTACCGAATTTCAGCCAGAAAACCTCAGGGCAGTCCTTTTGAAAAGCTTCAAGGGCAACCATGAAGTTCCGCTGGATAAGCGCATCAAACTGAGCCTTTTCGGCAGCAGGAAGGGGATAGGTTGTTGCATCAAAGGTTATGTCGCCCGGCAAATCAACGACCAGCGTGGTTTCCGTACCCGAAAGGGATTTAAAGGAATTATAAATTGCACGCTGTGAGTCATTTTCAAGCTGCTCGTAGAAATTGACTCCCGCCTCCAAACCCGAAAAGCTCATGACTGTTTTCTTATTTATTGAAGACACGGATTGAGTCGGGGCATAGTCGGCTGAGGTTGTTTTAATTGAATATGCTTCGTCAATAACCGCCCTTACTTGAGCATAAGCTGAAACAGACATTGCGGAAAGCATTAGTATAATTGCGAGTATTGCCGCCGCTGCTTTTTTCACCTGATGTAGCACCTCCTTAATTGGAAGTATAAGGATATAATTTTCAATAACAGTATAGCATATTAAAAAAAGAATGGCAATAGAATTAATTATTTGCATAAAAACTGAAAAGAATTGTTAAAAATCAATAAATAATAAGCCGCCTAAAAAGGCGGCTGAGATTTATTTTAACGGCTTGCGATGACGCTCAACGCAATTGCAACAATGCCCAATAACATAACAATCGCCATTATCAGCGCAACAATGCGCGTTACCTTTTCTCTTTTCAAGCTTAATTCACCTCACGAAATTCCCATCATTTTTTTCATATCAGCTCCAATAGCCGAAGAAAGCGCGGCGGCCTTCTCCCTGCCCTGTGCAACAGCCGTAATATAAACCTTAATTTTAGGCTCTGTCCCAGATGGACGTACAATTACGGTACTGCCACCCGGCAGCTTATATGAAAGAACATTCGAGCGGGGCAGGTCGATATTTTTTCTGCTGCCTGTCCTAGTGTCCTCGGCATAACCCTCCTGATAGTCGGCGACAGTGAGGACCTCCATGCCGGCAATTCTCTTTGGAGCGTTTGCACGAAGTGAATCCATAATATCCTTCATTTTCTGCATTCCGCTTGCACCCTCAAACGCAAAGTTCAGAAGGTCGGCAAGGTACATCCCGTATTCCTCATAAATGCCCTCCATAACCTCAACAAGGGTTTTGCCAAGGGACTTATAATATGCCGCCATTTCGCAAATGAGCATTGAAGCGACAACAGCATCCTTATCACGGGCATGAACTCCCGCAAGGTAGCCGTAGCTTTCCTCCATACCGATAACAAAGCGGCTTTCTTCACCCGCTTTTTCAAGCTTTGTAATAAGCTCGCCGATATATTTGAAGCCTGTCAGCAGGTCAAAAACCTCACAGCCATATTTTGCGGCGATTTCCGTTATGAGTGGAGTGGTAACAAAGGATTTGACCACAATAGGCTTTTCGGGCATTTTCCCCTGAGCCCTTCTGGAGGAAAGGATATATTCGGTAAGGAGTGCGCCTACCTCGTTGCCGCTCAGGAGCTTATACTCACCCTTGTCTAGCACGGCAATACCTACTCTGTCACAGTCGGGGTCAGTTGCCAGAAGAAGGTCTGCCATTTCTTTTTTGGTCATCTTAAGGGCACATTCAAAGGCCTGCCTTATTTCGGGGTTAGGGAAGGGGCAGGTGGGGAAATTACCGTCGGGCTTCTCCTGCTCAGGCACAACAGAAACATCCTTAAGGCCGATTCGCCTAAGCACCTCCCGCACCGGCTTGTTGCCTGTTCCGTTAAGAGGGGTATAAAAAACCTTCAGCTCACTTTTTTCGCAAATACCCGGGTTTATCTGCTGAGTGAGCACCCTCTGATAGAACTCCTCAATTATGCCATTATCAATATAGCTTATCTTGCCCTCGGAAACCGCTTTGTCAAAATCAACGGATTTGACCCCATCAAAGATGTCAACCTTTTGAATAAATTCATATGTCTTTTGGGCGGCCTCATCGGTCATCTGATAGCCTTCGGGGTCATAGCATTTATAGCCGTTGTATTTTGCGGGATTATGGCTCGCGGTGATAACAACGCCGGAGCTGCATTTAAGCCTCCTGACCGCAAAGGAGAGCATGGGAGTCGGTACAAGCTCACGGAATATATATACCTTGATTCCATTTGCCGCAAGTACCTGAGCAGCATCCCTGGCAAAAACATCGGAGTTGATTCTTGAATCAAAAGCTATAGCTATGCTCGGGTTTGGAAAGGCCGAATTAAGATAGTCCGCCAGTCCCTGAGTGGCCTGATTGACTGTAAAAACATTCATCCGGTTTGTGCCCGCGCCCAGAACACCACGCAAGCCCGCGGTGCCAAACTCAAGGTTGCGGTAGAACCTGTCAAGTATCTCTTCATTGTTGCCTTTAACCGAAACAAGCTCGTCATGAATTTCTTTATTGCCTGCTGTCTTTTCCAGCCAAAGCTCATATAACTTTTCGACTTCGTTCATTTCAATGCTCCTTTGATTTATTATGCCGCCATTAATTTTAAACTTATTTTAAAAGTATGTCAATGATGATAAAAGTCGAGCGAGGTCACCTTTGCCAGAATTTTCTGTCAAAGCTTCTGAATCTGATTGCCTGTGCGATGTGAACCGTATCGACCTTTTCGGCATTGTCAAGGTCGGCGGCGGTACGCGCAATACGAAGGATTTTATCAAAGGCTCTGGCCGAAAGGCCTAGCCTTTCAAACGCATCCTCAAGCAGGCTCAGAGCAGCTGGAGTCGGTGTGCAGAATTCCCTTGTCATTGCGGCAGTCATATGCGCGTTGCAGGTTATTCCCGAGCCCTCAAGCCTTTTCTGCTGTATTTTTCTTGCAGCATTTACTCTCTTTTTAATATCTGCCGAGCACTCGCTTTTTTCTTCGCTCGAGAGCTTTTCAAACTCCACGGGTGGAACCTCAATATGTATATCCAGCCTGTCGAGCAAAGGACCCGATACTCTCTCAAGGTACCTTTGGGCGGAGCCCTTAGGACAGGTGCATTCGATTTTCGGGTGTCCGAAGTATCCGCAGGGGCAGGGGTTCATGGCACATACGACCATTACCGTACACGGGTAGGTGAGAGAACCTGCTACCCTTGATATTGTTATAATTCCGTCCTCAATCGGCTGGCGCAAAACCTCCATGGCTGTTCTCGAGAATTCGGGAAGCTCATCAAGGAACAAAACGCCGTTGTGCGCCAACGAAATTTCACCCGGGCGCGGGACTCTGCCACCGCCCGAAAGCCCTGCCGGCGAAACAGTATGATGAGGTGAACGGAATGGCCTTACGCTGATAAGGGGCGAATTGTCGGGCAGTGCCCCCGCTATTGAATAAAGCTTGGTGGTTTCAAGGCTTTCTTCAAAGGTCATGTCGGGCAGGATTGAAGGGAGCCTCTTTGCAAGCATGCTTTTGCCTGAGCCGGGCGGACCTATCATGAGAACATTGTGCCCGCCTGCGGCCGCCACCTCAAGAGCCTTCCTTGCCTCAAACTGACCCTTTACATCGCAGAAGTCGGGCACAGCCCTTGTCTGTATATTATTGCAGTAGCTTGAAAATTCAGCGGGAGTCAGTGTGTTTATTCCTTTGAGATGGTCAATGAGCGAAGCCACATTTTCAACGGGATATACTGAAATGCCCTTGACAACAGAGCCCTCCGCAGCGTTTGATGCAGGCAGGAAAACCGCCTTGAAGCCCGCCTCCCTGGCCTTGATAACCATCGGCAGCGCTCCGTTGACGTGGCGGACGGTACCATTTAAGGAAAGCTCACCTATAAATGCTATTTCATCGAGCCCCTCAAGCCTTAGCTGCCTTGTTGAAACAAGCAGGGCTATAAGTATAGGCAGGTCATAAAGAGGCCCCTCCTTCTTCGTGTCGGCAGGGGCAAGGTTAACGGTAATGCGGCTTGAGGGAAAATTGAAGCCGCCGTTTTTGATAGCCGAGCGTACTCTGTTTTTTGACTCCGCAACAGAAACATCGGGCAGACCCACAATGTCAAAGCGCGGCAGCCCCTGAGAAATATCCGCCTCAACCTCGACCATGAAGGCCTCCATGCCATAAAATCCCATGCTTGAAACTCTTGCAAACATGATTTATCCCCCAGTGAATAAACTTATAATGAGCACTTTGTCCGAATTAAATTTTATTTTAAAATAATTATACAACATAATCCTCCCTTTTCAACTTTTTTTTGACATGACAGGACAACTTCTGATATCATTGCAATATATTCTTGGATTAAACGGTTGATTTCGTAAAAACAGCACAATATATTCCAAAAATAACTATCCAAATTATATTATGTAGTGTATAATAATTCTCAAATACAAAACTTCTAGAACAGGAAGATTCTTGCATAGGAGGATGAGTTTTAATGAAAAAGGGAAATTTCAAGAAAAACAGGATGCTGCTGCACCGCTTTTTCCCCTATTTCAAAAAATATAAGGCTATCCTTTTGCTTGACCTTTTCTGTGCCTCGCTTACTACCGCATGCGACCTTACACTCCCGCTCATTGTCAGAAAAATTACAAATGACGGGTTCAAGGATTTATCTTTGCTCACATTCAATTATATATTTTCGGTCACGGTTTTTTATCTTCTTTTGCGCTGCATGGACGCCGCCGCGAATTATTACATGACTACGGGCGGTCATCTCATGGGCACAAAGATTGAAACAGATATGAGAAATGACCTTTTTTCGCATATTCAGGGCCTGTCCTTTTCCTACTTTGACAATACAAAGGTAGGTCAGCTGATGTCAAGGCTGACCTCGGATTTGTTTGATATAACTGAGTTTGCCCACCACTTTCCCGAAGAGATGGTAATAACCTCAATCAAGATTGTTATAAGCTTTATTATTTTTGCTAAAATGAACATCTGGCTTGCGCTGATTATTTTTTCCGTGCTGCCGCTGATGTTCATAGTTACAAAAAAGAGCCGCCATAAGATGAAGACTACCTTCAGGGAGTCAAGGCAGCAGGTAGGAGAAATAAACGCCCAGACGGAGGACAGCCTCTTGGGCATTCGGATAGTCAAATCCTTCACAAATGAGGATGTTGAAAAAGAGAAATTCAACGAAGGGGCAAGAAAATATCTTAAAATTAAGCGTAGCAACTATGTTCAGATGGGCACCTTCCATACGATTGTGCGTATTTTTGACGGAACGATGTATATTTTGGTTGTCGCTGCTGGTGCCGCATTCATGAAAAAAGGGCTTACGACCGTGGGCGATTTTTCGGCCTCATTGCTAATGGTTTCAAATCTTCTCAGCTCCATACGCAGGCTTGTTGAGTTCAGCGAGCAGTTCAACAGGGGCATAACGGGCATTGAAAGATTCACTGAGGTTATGGATGTCGTATCCGAAATCAAGGATTCCGAGAACGCCTCAGATATTGAGAATGTCAGGGGCGAAATAGAGTTCAGGAATGTAAGCTTTATTTACCCCGGTACCGAAAAAAAGGTATTGGAGAATGTCAACTTATTAATTAAACCCGGCGAAAATGTTGCCCTTGTCGGCCCTTCTGGCTGCGGCAAAACGACAATATGCAACCTTATTCCCCGCTTTTACGATGTGACCGAGGGTGTAATACTGCTTGATGGCATAAACATTAAGGATATCACGCTCCGCTCTTTGCGCTCTAATATCGGAGTTGTTCAGCAGGATGTTTATATGTTCTCAGGTACGGTTTTTGAGAATATTGCTTACGGCAGACCTGATGCCTCAAAGGAGGAAGTCAAGCGTGCGGCGGTTCTTGCGGGTGCGGACGATTTTATTATGCAGCTCCCTGACGGATATGACACCTACTGCGGCGAGAGAGGAGTCAAGCTTTCGGGCGGGCAGAAGCAGAGAATTTCAATTGCCAGAGTGTTTTTAAAGAATCCTCCAATCCTGATTCTTGACGAGGCGACCTCCTCACTCGACAATGAGAGTGAAAGGCTTGTTCAGCAATCGCTCGAGCGCCTTGCAAAGGGAAGGACGACCATTGTCATAGCACACAGGCTCACAACCATTAAAAATGCTAATGAAATTCTCGTGCTAACCGAGGATGGTATTACTGAAAGGGGTAGCCACAGCGAGCTAATCAAAAAGGGCGGTATTTACAGCGGATTTTACTCGCTCTACGGCTCCCGCTAAATTTATATATTTATACTTTAGGACAGATTAAAGGAGGAATATTTTTGAAGAAGGATGCAAAGATTCAGGAACTGCTGGATTTTTACGGTGAATGGTTCCTGGACGGCAGTACAATTGAAAACGGGAAAATGACCTCGAATCTCTACCCGTACGATTCGATTTTTTCACCGATTCAAATCAATTCAGTGACAGTCAAGAACCGCCTCGTCATGGCACCAATGGGAAATATCTCAATGTGTGATGAAACGGGCCGCCCAAACGAAAAAATGATTGCCTATTTTACGGAGAGAGCAAAGGGCGGCGTAGGGCTCATCACAACGGGGCTTGTGCCCGTAACCCACGGGATTGACAATTCCCTCACGGAGATGGGGCAGCTTTCCTACTTCCCAAGAATAGACAGGAGCCGCACCGTTTTTGCAGGCTGGCGTGACCTTTCGGCAAATGTCCACTCCTACGGCGCAAAAATATTTATACAAGTAAGCGCAGGTCTGGGTCGTGTTGGCAACCCACAGTGCCTTGTCAATTCCATGAAGTTTCCAGGCTCCGCTTCCTTTAATCCGAACTGGTATATGCCGCAGGTGCCATGCCTTCGATTCTCCGACCATTCCTGCAAAAAGATGATTAAAAATATCGGCCAGAGCGCAGCGGACGCAAAGGCTATGAATATGGACGGTATCTATCTTCACGGGCACGAGGGCTATCTTCTAGAGCAGATGACAAACCCGGCCTTCAACCGCCGCAAGGTCGGCAGATATGCCGACTGGCAGGCCTTCGGCATTGATGCCGTCAAATGCATAAGGGAGCGTACGGATAAAAACTTCCCAATTATGTACAGAATTGACCTTTCGCTCGCACTCAATGAAACCTACGGCGAAAAAATGGATAAAGTAAAGTCGCTCAGAAAATTCCGAAACGGGCGCACAATTGAGCAGACTCTCGATTATATGAAGAACCTTGTCAAAGCAGGCGTTGATATGTTTGATGTTGACCTAGGCTGCTATGACAACTGGTTCCTCCCCCATCCCCCCGGCTCCATGCCTCCCGGATGCTACATAGACATTTCTCAGATAGTAAAGAAATATTTTGAGGATAACAATATTCTTTCTAACAAGGGAATTCCGGTGCCTGTTGTTGCAGTCGGCAAGCTCGGATATCCAGACCTTGCGGAAAAGGCACTGCGTGACGGCAAATGTGATATGGTTATGCTCGGACGCCCGCTGCTTGCAGATCCATACTGGCCCAACAAGGTGCGAACAAACAGGGTCGATGAAATCTGCCCCTGCATCGGCTGCCAGGAGGCGTGCATAAATGAATTTGTTGACGGCGGGCATCCCCAGTGCGCAGTCAATCCTCGCACGGCGTTTGAAGAGATATATTCCGAAATTCCCCCACAGGCAAAAGAAAGAAAAAAGATTGCCGTTGTCGGAGCGGGTCCTGCAGGCATTATGTGTGCCGTCACTGCGGCTCAGAGAGGGCACAAGGTTATCCTCTTTGAAAAGAGCGGAAGAGTGGGCGGCAGGCTTAATCCCGGCAGCGTACCGAAAATCAAGTTTGATATTACAAATTATCTCAATTACCTTAAAGGTCTTTGCGAACGTGCTGCAAGGGATTATGACTTTGAGCTTAAGCTCAACACCGAGGCAACACCCAAAACGCTTAAAGACGAGGGCTTTGACAAGGTGGTCGTAGCTGTCGGTACACGGGATACTAGTCTCAAGCTTCCGGGCTACGAAAAGGCCAACTGCAGACAGGCAGTGGAGGTTCTCGACAACCCTGATCTTGCAAAGGACGCAAAGAGGATTGTAATCGTGGGCGGCGGTGTAGTCGGCTGCGAAACAGCGTATTTTCTCAATAAAGAGCATGGCAAGGATGTTACTGTTATTGAAATGACTCCCGAAATAATGAATCACACCTGCACGGCAAACCGCGGTTATCTCCTTAAATATATGGAGGATGCAGGAATAAAGCTTTATAACTGCACAAAGCTTCTTTCCTTTGAGGCAAACGGCGTAAAGGTCATGCGCAACAGGTCAAAAACAGTCCCCAACCCATACCTTACATGGAATCCACTGCTGCCTGAAAATGTTCTGAATCCGCTTGCTCCTAAGATTAAGGATGAAAGCGCAGAGGAGTTTATCGAGGCTGACCTAGTGATTCTTGCCGCAGGCGGAAGACCGGACGAGCAGCTTTTCCACAGCTTCCAGAAGGAGCTCAATACCATCGAGGTATATAATATAGGCGACAGCTTCAAAGGCGGCAAGGTCTTTGAGGCGACAAAATCGGGTTATGCGGCCGCAATGAATTTGTAAATATTCAGATTTATGAATCAGAAAATATAGCTGGGAGGTTTCGTTTTTGAAGTACAATATGACTCTAACCCCCGAGGAGGAGGACATTCTCAACGGCTCACAGGGTGAAACAATGGCGAAGGTCATAAAAACTCTTGTGCTCTATGGTGACGCTTTCGGTGCGGAGAAGTTTGTGGATGTCACTGCACCCGGTCACCTTGTTACAAGCTTCGGTATTTCGGTACTCAAGCCCGTGTTTTCCATTATGGATGAGCTCATAAACAGTGGGTTGAAGGCGAAAATGCCCTTTACGCTTGACCCGAGACCCATTGATTATGAAAATGTCAAATGTAATTTTGCACAGAAGCTGGTGTTCAACAAAATCATATACGGTATGCAGGAGTCCTATGAGGAGCAGCTTAAAAAGCTCGGTCTCAAGAGCTCAAAGTCCTTTACCTGCACCTGCTACCTTGACGAGGTCGGCAATACGCCCAAAAAGGGAGATGTTCTCTCGTGGGCAGAATCCTCCGCCGTGGTTTACGCCAACTCTGTTCTGGGAGCTCGCTGCAACCGAAATTCTGGCATAATTGAGCTTTTCGGGCAGATTCTCGGAAAGGTTCCTCTGTTTGACCTGCTCACCGACGAAGGCAGAAAGGCAAAGTGGATAATTGAAGTTAAAACCACAAAAATCCCCGAGGCTCAGATTCTGGGCAGCGCGATAGGTCTGAAGGTTATGGAGGATGTACCCTATATCAAGGGGCTTGATAAATTTATCGGAACGGAGCTTAACGATAAGGTAAAGTCCTATTTAAAGGACATGGGAGCAGCAACAGCCTCAAACGGTGCAGTGGGACTTTATCATGTTGAAAATCTTACACCCGAGGCAGTAGAGAGCGGTGCCGCCCTTATAAGGGACGATGCGAGGGTATATGTAATAGACGATGCTGAGCTTGAGAGGGTAAAGAGCAGCTATCCCGTTATCTGGAAGGATGCAAACGCTCAGCCTGAACGCTGCTTCATTGGATGCCCGCACCTTTCATATAATCAGCTTATCGAGTGGTCACAGAGATTTGAAGCAGAGCTTAAAAAGCAGAACAAGTCAAGGGTTGGTTTAAATACAATTATCTCCTCAGCTCCCGAGGTTATCGAGCATTTAAAAAAGGATGACAAGGCTGTATATGATAAGCTGACAGGCTTCGGCGTCAAGCTTACAAGCATTTGCCCGCTGATGTATATGAACAACCCGCTTTGCGGGAGCAAGCCAGTCATCACGAATTCAAACAAGCTTCGTACATATACATCCGCCCGCTATTTCACAGATGACGAAATAACGGTAATCGCTGTGAAGGGAGGCTTTTAATTATGGCAAAGGAGTTTAAAGGCAGGCCGGTTGTTGCAGGCAATATCACCGCAAAGGCGGTCGTATCAAGGCAGGGCGTCAACACCCTTGCAACCTTCCAGAAGAGTGCGCTCAAGAAGAAAAAGCAGGTTATCTGTTCCGACCAGAACAATAAGGATATCTATAACAAAAACCTCACAGGCAAGGCGCTGTGCCTGCCCAAAACCATAGGCTCGACCACGGGAGGTATGGTTTTGCACACAGTCTGCGCCCTAGGCATAGCGCCTGCGGCGATGCTATTTTCTGAATCAATCGATTCATTGGGAGCTGCCGGCGTTATCCTTGCCGATGTTTGGACAGACGGCACTATTGTGGCGGTTGACCGCCTCGGCGATGAATTTTTGAACTATGTTCAGGACAATATGACTATAACCGTTAAAGAGGACGGAACCGTAACGGTTGAATAATAAAAAAATTACCGCCCGTAATGAGAATTGCGGGCGGAGTAACTCAGAGGTACAAAGATGAATAACACCTATGAAACCCCGCTCAATTCCAGATATGCCAGCAAAGAAATGCAGTATATTTTCTCACCTGATTTCAAGTTCAGAACATGGAGAAAGCTTTGGATAGCTTTAGCTGAGAGTGAGATGGAGCTCGGGCTGAACATTACCCCAGAGCAAATTGAGGAGCTAAAAGCAAACGCCGAAAACATCAACTATGATGTGGCTGCCGAGCGTGAAAAGCTTGTTCGCCACGATGTTATGTCACATGTCTATGCCTATGGTGAGCAATGCCCAAAGGCTAAGCCCATAATTCATCTGGGTGCCACCTCCTGCTATGTGGGTGACAATACAGATATAATTGCAATGACGCAGGGTATGAAGCTTATTCTCAAAAAGCTTGTCAACCTTATAGATTCTCTGTCAAGGTTTGCAGAGGATTATAAGGATTTACCCTGCCTTGCGTTCACACATTTTCAGCCCGCACAGCCCACAACGGTCGGTAAAAGGGCGACGCTTTGGATAATGGATTTGCTTCTTGATGTATCCGCGCTGGAGTTTCAGATAAGCGGCATGCGTCTGCTCGGTTCAAAGGGTACAACGGGTACTCAGGCTAGCTTTATGGAGCTTTTTGACGGAGATACGGAAAAGGTCAAGGCTCTTGATAAAAAAATAGCGCAAAAAATGGGATTTTCCTCTTGCTACCCTGTTTCCGGGCAGACCTATTCAAGGAAGATAGATTCACAGGTGTTGTTCGCACTTTCAAATATTGCACAGTCAGCTGCAAAATTCTCAAAC
>ENA-UOYA01003749-UOYA01003749.1-activated-sludge-metagenome-genome-assembly--contig:-NODE-3749-length-13336-cov-6.273775_pt1 | contig 13336 bp, 18 predicted proteins | sample MGYA00238163_ERZ764804 | MGnify/ENA primary metagenome ERZ764804 (study PRJEB28919, sample SAMN05720223) | activated sludge metagenome | isolation source: Anaerobic digester | place: Hong Kong...
ACTACTCGGTACATACCTGAACGGATCGGTGTACCTCTTGTTTGAACCGGTGTAACGTTCCTGAACGCAGACCAACTTGTCAGCAATGGATTCAAGCTCAGAGATGGTTGAATCAAATGTCTCGGAGATAAGGAGAACCTCCTGCCGGTTCCCGGAACGTTTCCGGCACACATAGCCAAAGGGTCCGATATACTCCTCATTATGACTAAACCATGCAGGATCATACGCAAGGATGACGAATCTGGCGGGGTCACTCTCAAGCATCGCGATTATATCGATGATATTGCGCTCCTGCCTGAATTCAATCCGGCTCTTGTCCCCGGCAGATGGTTGCAGGTACAGGTTCCCCCCGCCGGAGTGAATGTACACAATGGTGCCCTGCCTGAATTTCACCTGTACATCGGCGAGCGTTCTGTTCAGAAAATCACTGAATCCAACCAGAATCGTGAAAGAATCATTTGGAATACTTATAAACTTCTTATTCATACCTTATTCTTATGCCCTTATTTTCACAACTATAAGAAGTTCAGGTAAACAGGGTGAAAGTGATCTGACATATGAGTCATGGAACCAAAGACCACGGTTTCATCATGGTTCCTGGGCTGAAATGGCTTTTCGATGCAATTTTTTTTATATGAGTGCTACAATATTTATATCCAGGTAAAAACCATGGCAGACTTACCGATTGCAGCAGTTGTACGGGTTGCAAAGAGCAGTGGTGCTGAGCGTGTCGGAAGCGATGCATCAGAGATTCTTGTGGCAAAGACTGAAGAGTACTTAGGAAAACTGGTAAAAGAGGCAGTCAAACTTGCCGCACACGCGGGAAGAAAAACTCTCAAAGAAGAAGATATTGATATGGCTGCAGAAAAGATAGCCTGAACTCTGGATCTCTTATACTACTCCTTTTTTTCGCAGGTCAAAGATCCAAAAAAGAGATTAGGATAACCCATAATCCTGGTATTCCTGAACGGTATCGATAGGCTCTGCATATCCAGAGTCATCCACCCCATAGTACTGGTTGTCACGAATATAATCGCGCCACATGGCATTTGCCGCATCATATACGTTCTGACGGTTCTGATACGTATCATGAATGATATCAGATGCATCATATCCTGCATACAGGCCATCATAATACCCGCCAAGCGTCCCTGACGGAATATACTGCCCTTCATAGTTCTGGAAAAAGTTTTCACTATAATTTCCAAATTCTGACGGATAATAGAATTTATTCGTCGTGGGATCGAAAAAAACTCCCAGATTCGGGATATAATAATACCCGGTATCAGTATCCCTATAGAGACCGGTATACGGATCATACGCAAAATCCTTCGTCCCTGATGAAGAATTTATCGCGTTTAGAAAAACACTTGGATCAGCATCCAGATCAACCGGAGTGAAATTATAACTCTGGTGTGGGTCCCGTGGCCTGACACTTAAAAGAGATTTCAGCGTGAAATTCCCATATTCTGTCTGATATAACCCAACTGGCTCGCGGAGAAGGGCATAGATGACATCGTCCTGTGTACTCATGATGGAAGAAAAGACAAGTTCTCTCATGTCTTCATCAAGATATGACCGAAAGCAGGTTGAGCGGTTCTCATCCTGGCTGTATTGATCCTTCCCCCAGGTGAGATTGTGCGATTCATTGACGATAAATTTCATTCGTGCTGACTCTTCATAGTTCAGCAGCGTTTCTGTCGGTAAGACAAGCCATTCAGGGTTCTCCATTGAGGTCACCACGAACGTAACCGGCGGGTCTTTTTTTGTCTGAAGATGATATGTGTTTCGTCCATCTTCAGCAGTTACCTGAAGCGTCATACCGGCAGGGTACCCAAAGGTAAAATAGGGATCTTCCTGAACCAGATATGCGTATCCGGATCCACCCAATAGATCTCCTGATTCTGCTGCACAGACTCCGTATGAGGAGAGGAGAAGGAACACAATTATAAAACCTGTTCTTCGAGAAATCTTCACATCCTGCATATGCATACCTCGTTTATACATACTCTGAAAGATACCCCATAAAAAATATGATCTGCTATGCAACCTGTAAAGTTTTTATTACTCTCATGATTCACCCTTTAAACCTGTTATTAAGTCAGTCAGAGGAGTCACCATCGTATGGAATAGGCCTGATGGTCTGCCCTTTTGATGTCTGTTGCGAAGGAGTATCGGCAATAACCCGCACGTCGGGGGGCCAGTCGGCTTCATAAGGGAGATATCCGGTGATAAGGGCCTTCGTATCCATGCTCTTGGAGACAGGATCCGGTGATTCGATGACAAGGCATCCATCCGTCCGATATCTTTCAATTCAAGTGTAATAGAAGTATTTATATCAGTAAGGGCATCATGTTCCCCATTTCTACATGAAACACAGTTAATAAGAGCTTCAATTCATTCACACATAAGGAGAATGGCTATATTATCCATTAAAACGGGGTACATGTTGATTTCCTGTTCTTTCATGCACCCCGACTGGTCCCGGTAAGGTAAATTCATAAATACTCACATCTCCAATTTTTCATCACCAGACATGGAAAACATCAGTAAAAAACGGGTAATACAGTGCTTTTTATTCGCCGGATTTTCTATCTTCCTGTTTCTTGTCGGACTCACCGTCATTCCCTGCTTTGATGGCGGGTGTGCCCTGATGTTTCTGAGTATCTTCCTGTTTTTCTCCTCGCTGGCTGTCGCAGGCCTCATATTCTATCCGATGTCCCGGGCATTTGATGCCGTGGTGACCGATGCGAATCTCCTGGCACACTGGACCTATGATCCTGCCTGGTATGACCGTATTCTGAAACGTGAATATGAGGAGCATAAAGAGAGGAATGCAGCCCTCCTGGTTATTATAGATGGTATGTTTCTGTTGTTTGCCCTCTTTTTCATACTTTTTGTACCGGAAGGGGGAGTAGAGACCGGCTTTGTTCTTCTGGGGATAGCGGCATTTATGTTTGTCGTTGCGAAAATTACTCCCGGGTTTTTCAGAGATAGAAAAGCAAAAATGCCGGCAGAGGCATGGATTAGTACGAAAGGGCTCATCTATGAAGGTGCAGTATACCCATATTCCGGATTTTTATATGGTTTTACCGGCGTATCATACCAGGAAGGGGATGAACCTGCCCTTCTCTTCAGATTCTACCAGATCACCGGGGCAAAGATTTATGATCCTTTTACAATAACTGTTCCGGTTCCAAAGGGTGAAGAGAAAAAAGCAAGAGAGATACCTGCACAACTGGGGTATTGAGACCTCTCCATCCATTTTTTGATACACTTAAAATGTGAATAATAATTCATCAGGATTTAGGAAATATGCCTGCACCAATGATCAATTCTTCCTCTGTCTTTTCGGTATATCCAAGTTTCAGACGGATTTCATAGTCAGAATCCGGATCGGCAAAGAAATAGTAGGTATATCCAACGCCTTGTTCTCCATTGGTAATAAGATGCTGCACCGGGTATTTCCCGTACGGATCGCGATCATTCCTTCATCCGGGTTATCCTTAGCAGTAAGCATACAGATGATGATCTTATGGTACAAGTCACGTGACTCAATCTCTCGTATTGTTTCCCATCCGTCCATGTCAGGCATCATGATATCAAGGAGAATCAATCCGGAGAAACCATCCTCCAATATTTTTATACACTCCTACCCGCCATTTGCCGTAAGGACTGTCCAGGATTCTTCCTCCAGTATTGCCTGTACTGCCAGACAAATGTCAGGATGATCATCAACAACGAGGATTTTCAATGCATCAGTCATCTGATCGCTTCAATATACAGTCTGGTGCAGAGCTACAGATATATCCACTGATGATGAGAGTCAGGCATGATTGAGTAGAAATTTACCCACATATAAAATACCAAAGAGAAATACACAGACCTAGACCGACAATTATCCATCTGAAAATTTCAGGATGAACCATTTCAACAAACGTGCCTCCGACTAGACCGCCGAAAACTGACCCAATACTCATGATAACCACAAGTGCCCACAAAATACTGCCGGTGAAGATGAAGTAGAGTGAAGCCACCAGGTTCACACTGAATGAAATGATAAGTTTGAGAATATTCAGACTGACAAGCGAGTCGTCATAAAGGAGACCCAGGACGGCAATGATGATAACACTTACTCCGGCACCAAAATACCCCCCATATAATGCCGCAAGAAACAAGAGAAGGAATCCCCCGCCGGACACGAGCCGGGGGTGGTCTATGTGATATGAACCATGAATCAAAAAATTTTTTGCCCGATCCTGCACTGCAAGCAGAACTGAAGCGAAGAGAATAAGATATGGTATGAGTGTCCGAAACGATGATTCATCAGAATGGATGAGGAGAAAACCACCAATAAGACCACCTGTAATACAGATTGGAAGGATCTGATGAATTCTGCTCTTCTGAAAGGCAAATTCTTTCCGCTGGGCAATCATCCCGCCACAATATCCAGGGCAGAGCGACAGGGTATTGGTAATGTTTGCTGTAACCGGAGGAATACCTAAAGCAAGCAACGCCGGAAAACTCACGAGAGTGCCTCCCCCTGCGAGTGCATTGATCAGTCCGGCTAAAAATGCCGCTCCGAAGACAAAAAGTTCATCCATGAACCGGATCAGGTACGTTTTTTCCCATTATTATCTGTTTGCGCATGTATTGGTATGAGGTGGGGTTCTGGTGATGTGATGTCAATCCCGGTTTTTCTCCTTATATACTATGTATTCACATGGTACCAGTACCATGGATTATCTGTATACCATCATCAAATTCCTAACCGCCGGGTTCATCATAGTCGGAGTGACTCTGATAGTCCAGCATATGGACCCAAAATATGGAGGGATACTTGCTGCAGCACCAATTACTACCACCATCGCATTTATCTTTACCACCTTTGAATCTGGTCAGGACGTAACCAGAGAATTAACCCTGGGATCATTCTATTTTGCAATTCCAACCCTTGTATTTATCCTCTCCCTCTATATCCTCTTGGAACACGTTTCTTTTTTTATGGGAATTGCTGGAGCATATCTTGTCTGGCTAATTGGTATCGTCATTATCCACCGGATTGTCTTCACGTAACAGGTGCAGAGATTTTTGAAAATAATGCCCATTATACACATAAATACGCATATTTTCAATAAAAAATTCACTTTTCACTTTCACCCTGCTATTTAAGATTCATATACCTGGTGACAAAACTGGTACTGAGCAAAAAAGGGAGTATACCACATATACATATGGAAACCTACGGACGAGGGCGGGAAACATCCCCGGTAATGGAAAAATTTTTGATATTGGGTCGATTTCTAAGGTAATGACCGGGTTATGAGTATCCAACCGATGAAGCAATTCTCATCAGGTTCAATGACTTCTGGACTGCAACCGGCGGATTCCATTCAAACGCAGATGATATGGCGATACTTCTCGCTGCTGAACTTGGCTTTATTGACACATCGTTATCTGACGCAATTGTGATGACTTACAAACCGTATGCAATCATTACAGAAGGACCGCCACTTATGAAACAAGGATTATTCTGGGATATTCTCTATAACCGTGACGGGACCATCATCCTCTCTAAATCAGGAGAAACCAACGCACACCAGGCAGCTATTGCTTTAAACTCTGACCTGCAGTCAGGAGTAGTTATCCTTACCGATACGACAACCATTACCGGGGATCATGTCATAAACAACGCACATGCTCTTCTGGAACGAATGCAGGTGAAGCATAAAAAAAGTAGGTTGAGTGATCAGAGCGATACTATTTAAGAATTGAGCCTCTAATCTTCTCATTCTGGTCCTCATCGACATTTTCCCATGAGGGGTTCATCTGAAATATTGAAAAAAAAAGGTTTCATTTCTCAATATCCCAGACATTGGAGTCTGGCCTGGATATTACCAGGATTGACATTTTTGCACCTGAGGTGACTGCTCCGGGTGTTACATTTATCGATACATCATCAGAATGAGTGTTAAAAAAAGAGAAGTATCCCGAGTGATAAGGTACTTAGTATGGTATATCCCCACCAGGTAGCAGTCATACTTTGTATAGCTCTCTTTTTCATGGTCCCTGGATCAGCAGTAATTAATGATACTCCATCCTCGAACCTCTTCCATGTATCAGCGTACTCACTCCTAGCTGACGGTCAGTATGACGGAGTCGTAACGGTTGGTGACCTTAAAAATAACGGAACATTCGGGATCGGAGGGTATGAACACATGGATGGAGAACTACTCATGCTTGACGGGACGGTTTGGCAGATAACCCACGACGGAGTAGTATATGAGCCATCAGATGACACAAAAGTCTGTTTTGCAAACATCATCCACTTCAACCCAACCATCACTCACCAGGTGAATGAAACCCTGGATAAAGCAGAGGTCTATACAGTCATCACCGACTTATTCCCTGATGATGATACTATCTATGCCGTGAAAGTTACCGGAGATTTTGCAGATATGCAGGCACGCAGTGTTCCCTCACAGAGTCCTCCTTACCCGCCATTATCAGAAGTAATTCAAAATCAATCAGTCTTTGACCTTGGCCCGGTTACCGGGACATTGACCGGGTTCTGGTTCCCGGACTGGATGGCAGGTGTAAATGTGGCCGGTTTCCATCAACACTTTATATCCGCTGATAACACATCCGGCGGGCATGCCCTGAATTATACAATTAAGAACGTGACAATCTCAATCCAGCCGGTTACCGGGTTTACTTATATCCATCCGTGAAAAAAATTATTGAATCGGGATATCCCCGCCACTCTCTTTCTCTGCTCGTTTGAAAATAACCTCTAATACCCCGTTTTCAAACTTTGCCTGGGCTCCTTCTTCTAAAACCTCAACGGGGAGGGGAACACTCCGGCTGACCGAACCATAGAACCGCTCCCGAATAAAAAAGTCCTTATCTTCCTGTTCTTTTTCATCGGTCCGTTGACAAGAGATCTGAAGGAGGTTTGGTCTGACCAGGCGGATTTTAACATCCTCTTTATTACAACCCGGAAGATCAGCTTTTGCAATAACCTGATCATCCTGTTGTTTTACATCCACGGTGAATCCACCGGAGAAAACAGGAGAAAGTTCACGCCCTCCCTGTGAATATGCAGGATAAGAGGGAAGGAGTGACTGAAATCTGTTTTCCATCTCGGCAAACATATTATCCAGTTCACCCCTGAACATGTGGAACGGATCGCGTTTGATGATTGCCATGTGCATCTCCTCTTGTCTGGATACCAGACAAAATCGTATATAGATGTACCAAAAAATAAATTTTTTCAGGTCCCTGGTTTGGAATTATTTCATGCATTTGTCGAAATAATCATTATACGAATCGTTTTTATTCTGAACCTACTCTTCATTATCAGGGAAAACAGAGACATCATACATGACCAGGGAGATACCTACTGTCTGTGGGATGTACTGTGATGAGTGTGATCATTTTGAGAGAGACTGTCCGGGATGTGATGAGTCAGACGGGAGCGTCTTCTGGACGGAATTTGCAGACACTGATGTCTGCCCGGTTCATGAATGTTGTGCAAATGAAAAACAGTTCGCACATTGCGGATTTTGCAATGAGATGCCCTGTGAAAAATACTTCAGATTCCGCGATCCTGATGTTTCTGAAGAGGAGGCAGCGAAGATGCTTGAGAAGCAGAAAGAGAATTTAATGAAGAGAAAGAGAGCATATGAGGAAACCTGACAACTCATCTATTATCGCTCTTTGTCGAACTGATCTTCGTTAATTATATAACCACTCTCCATCATAGTGTACTGGCATGGAATCGGGACTTCGTCATCGACTCGCGGAGAAGATGGCGGGGGAGATAACACTCTCTGATTCTCCGGGAAAAACCCTGAAGAAATGGCGACTGAGTTTTGACATATCTCAGGGACAACTCTCCGAGTACCTTGGTGTATCGCCATCAGTCATTAGTGACTATGAAAGCGGAAGGAGAAAGAGTCCGGGCACTGCCATTATCGGACGAATTGTTGACAGTATTCTAGCCATTGATGAAGGAAAGGGCGGGAAGTATATCCATAAATATGCATCCCTCCTCTTTGCAGAGATGGGGGACGGCGTAATCTATGATCTCCATGATTATAAAAGTCCCATTAATCTGTCAACATTCGCCAGTGTCATTGGTGCCGATATCATTACCGGTCCGGTGCATCTGAGCATTTATGGATACACGGTAATTGACAGTCTCCGGGCGATAATGAACCTGACCGCAAGCGAATTTAACCGGATATACGGCTGGAGTACTGAGCGTGCGCTCATTTTTACCGGAGTTTCTAATGGAAAGTCACCGATGGTGGCTATCCGGGTTACTCCCTTCAAGCCCCGGTGCGTAGTGCTTCATGGTATCAGCCTTGGTGATGTGCATCAGATTGTGCCAAAAATGGCCGAGAAGGATAATATCACCCTTATGTGTACCACACAGGGCATTGAGGATATCGTGGAGAGACTGAGGGAAGAAAAATGGTAGGAATCATCTCGTACGGTGCATATATCCCACGGTACCGTATCAAAGTAGAAGAGATTGCCCGGGTATGGGGTGCAAATGGCACTGAAATCTCCCGTGGCCTTGGTGTCTTTGAAAAGGCACTGCCAGATATGGATGAAGACACGATCACCATCTCCGTTGAAGCTGCCCGTGCAGCAATGGCGCGGAGAGTAATCAACCCTGCAGACATTGGAGCGGTATATGTTGGATCAGAGTCGCATCCTTACGCGGTGAAACCTACGGCTGTTACCGTCGGAGAAGCAATCGGGGCAACCCCCGTCATGACTGCTGCAGATTACGAATTTGCCTGTAAGGCAGGAACAGCCGCAATTCAGACCTCGATGGGTCTCGTGAAATCCGGCATGGTTACTTATTCTGTTGCAATCGGTGCAGATGTTGCCCAGGGAGAACCGGGAGATGCACTCGAATATACCGCTGCAGCCGGTGGAGCAGCGATGATCATCGGAAACGACGACCCCATCGCCGAAATCAATCATACCTGTTCATTTACCACCGACACCCCTGACTTCTGGAGACGTGAAAACAAGCCTTATCCACGTCATGGAGGACGGTTTACCGGAGAGCCTGCATACTTTAAGCATGTCATTGGTGCTTCAAAGATGATGCTTGAAAAGATGGGAACAAAACCATCTGACTATACCTATGCAGTTTTCCACCAGCCAAACGGTAAATTCCCGGTCCAGGCAGCATCAATGCTCGGATTTACCATGGAGCAGATAAAACCTGGTCTTGCGGTCACCTATCTTGGAAATACCTACTCCGGTGCCTCCATGGTCGGTCTTTCAGCGGTTCTGGATATCGCAAAACCAGGAGACCGGATCTTCATGACTTCATATGGGTCTGGCTCCGGGAGTGACTCGTTTGACATCACCGTCACTGATGTTATCAATTCTGACCTCTTTAATCGTGATGCTGCACCATCGGTCTCTGCTCTCCTGGCAGACAAGAAGATCGTAGACTATGCAGTCTATGCAAAACACAAAGGCAAAGTGGTGATGATGGAATGAGAGAAGTTGCAGTAATCGGCGTAGGCTGTACAAAGTTTGGAGAGAAGTGGGAATCGTCATTCCGTAACCTCTTTGTCGAGGCAGGAGCTCTTGCCCTTGAGGATGCAAACCTCTCCGGTGAACAGATAGACGAAATATTTGTCGGAAACATGAGTGCCGGCAGGTTTGTTGAGCAGGAACATATCGGGGCTTTGATTGCAGATTATGCTGGTCTTGCAACAGATAATATCCCGGCAACCCGTGTTGAGGCAGCCTGTGCATCAGGAGGTCTCTCATTCAGACAGGCATACACCGCCGTTGCATCAGGTATGTCAGATATCGTTGTCGCGGCCGGTGTTGAGAAGATGACTGACGTAGGAACCGAAGTTACGACTGATGTTCTTGCCGCAGCAGCAGACCGGGAATGGGAAGGAATAGCAGGTATTACATTCCCGGGCCTGTATGCAATGATTGCAACCGAGTATATGCACCGGTACGGCCTGAAAAGAGAGCAACTCGCCCAGGTCGCCGTTAAAAACCATGATAACGGTGCAAAGAATCCAAATGCCCAGTTCAGAAAACCGATCACCCTTGATACCGTTCTCAATTCAACGCTTGTCGCAGATCCGCTTCGGCTCTTTGATTGTTCCCCGGTGACCGACGGAGCTGCAGCAGTCATCCTTGCCCCCCTGGAACGGGCACGGGAATTTACCGACACTCCAATCAAGGTCCTTGGAGCAGGACAGGCATCAAGTACCATCGCCCTGCATGACCGGAAAGATATCTGTACCCTCGATGCAACCGTTGCTGCTGGTAACCGGGCATTTCAGATGGCCGGAGTTGAACGGAAAGATATCGGATTTGTTGAAGTACATGACTGTTTCACCATTGCTGAGATCTGTGCAATTGAGGATCTTGGATTCTGTAAGAAAGGTGAAGCAGGCAAACTGACCGAAGAGGGACAGACTGCAATTGGTGGAAAGATACCGATCAACCCAAGCGGCGGTCTGAAGGCATGTGGTCACCCGGTCGGAGCAACCGGCGTTAAACAGGTTTATGAGACGGTCAAACAACTTCGTGGCGATGCAAAGGGAAGACAGATCGATACTGAAATCGGAATGACCCATAACGTGGGTGGTACCGGAGCCACCGTTGTCTGTCATATCTTTGGGAGGGTATAAGATGTCAGTCGCACGATTCTGGAGAAAACAGCAGAACCGGTATAATCTTATCGGAACCCGGTGTACGACCTGTGGAAAATATTTCTACCCGCCCCGGGGATTTTGTCCTGATTGCAGACGTGAAGGTAATATCGTAGACCACCAGTTTAAAGGAACCGGAAAGGTAGTCACATACTCTATCATCCGGAGTTCCTCAGGTAATTTCAAACTCCTGACTCCGTATGTGCTTGCCATCATCGAGCTGGATGAAGGAACCCGGCTTACCTCTCACCTTGTCTGTGATATCGACCAAGTGTATATTGGTATGCCAGTCAGACGGGTCTTCAGAAAACTGGGAGAAGACGGATCTAGCGGCGCAATCTTCTATGGGACGAAATTTGTCCCGGCTTAATCATTTAACCCCCGTATTACTTTTTTTTCTCTTTTTTTCAGTATTGTCCATACCTCCCACATATAGGCACGTTCGTGATATGTCGATGGAACTTACGTTAATTATATAACCTTGTGGTGAGTAGTATTATTTATCACACCGCCATCCCCCCGGGTGGCAGGAGAGATTTCCGGTTTGGTCGCCGGATAACCTATGCTCCGAACTTACTGCGTTCATTATCGCTATCCTCCTCCGGACCGGGGCAACCCCCGGTTTTTACGTAAATTCGTTCCGATTATTTTCTGTCATACGTAATCAGGATCTCCGTTGTATCTGTGATGTAGATATCTAATGAAAAGTAATAACATCAACCGGTGAGAATAGATCATCTATATGTCAACCAGGACCCTCAATGTTGATCCATTTGAGATAATTCAGTCGATTGATGAACCTCTTTTTGTATTAAATGAAAAATATGCAGTTGTCTTTGGTAACCGTGCTTTTGATCAGACGTTCGGGGTGAATAGGGCAGATATCGAAGGCAGATCAGTCTATGAAATCGGAAATGGAATCCTGAATATTCCGGTGATCAGACAGACCCTGGAAAGCCTGAAAAATGCTGGTAATGAGGTCAAACACTTTGAGGTCGAGATCCCCATCCCGCAGGGGAAAAAGACCTTCATTGTAAAGGCCGGGGTGATGAGACGGTACGGCTCCTCAAATGAGGATCAGATCCTGGTTAGGTTTGAAGATATCAGTGATCAGCTGGCAGCCGAGATATCCATCCGTGAAAAGAATGCTGCAATTCTTGAACTCTCCACTCCGATTACCAAGATATGGGATGAGATCCTTGTCCTCCCCATGATTGGAACGCTCGATGCCGAACGGGCAAATAAGATGATCGAGCAACTCTTGGATGCCATCAGCCGTGAACGGGCCAGATCAATTATCATGGACGGGACAGGAATCACCCACATCGACGAGATGGTGGCAACTCATATCATCAAGGCAACCACGGCAGTCAAACTTCTGGGCTCCCAGGTTATCATGACCGGTGTAAAACCTGAAGTAGCCATGATGATGGTAAAACTTGGTATCGACCTGAAGGATATCGTAACCCGCGCAACATTACAGGAAGGGGTTCAGTATGCCCTTGATTCACGGGGATACATGGTTGTCAGTAAGTCAAGTATTATGTCTGAAGAGCAGACATTCCAGACCGCAGCACCACGGCAGAACGGTCAGAGTGCAAAACCAACAATACGAATTGTCAATCCCTACCGCGAACCCTGATCCTTTTTTTTCTTTCTTTGACATTTCCAAACATTGATATCCAACCGATGAGACTCTCATTTCATGGATATTGACCGTGAGGAGATCGCACAGAAATCTCTGATACTGCACCTGGAACATCATGGAAAACTTGCTGTTCAGTCTAAAGTCCCGGTGCAGACCAGAGAGGACCTCTCACTTGCCTATACTCCCGGTGTTGCTCATGTCTGCCGGTACATCGCCGAGGATGAAACACGGGCATTTTCCTGTACATTAAAACGAAATACCATCGCCATCATCACCGATGGAACTGCCGTCCTGGGACTTGGAAATATCGGCCCGACTGCGGCTATTCCGGTCATGGAAGGGAAGGCAATTCTCTTCAAGGAGTTTGCCGGGATTGATGCCTTCCCCATCTGTATCACCGGCGACCATGATGATCTGATCGGTCATATACGCAGCATTGCACCGGTATTCGGGGGAATTAACCTCGAAGATATCGCGGCTCCCCGGTGTTTCGAGATTGAAGAGGAACTTCAAAATCTCGGTATTCCGGTGATGCATGATGATCAGCATGGTGCCGCCATTGCAGTTCTTGCAGCCCTCATAAATGCCTGTAAGGTGACCGGAAAAAAATTCAAAGACCTCACCGTCGTGGTATCAGGTGCTGGAGCTGCAGGATATGCCATCTGCCGACTGCTGAAATGTATCGGATATGAAGGGGAGACATGTACAGCAGTAAAAGAACTCATCGTTTGTGACCGAGAAGGGATCATCTACCGGGGACGTCACGGGCTCTATCATAATATCTACAAATACCTGCTCGGTGATGAAACGAACAAGATGCTCAGGACCGGAACGCTCTCCGATGCATTACGGGGGGCTGATGTCTTTGTCGGAGTTTCATCAGGAAACCTGGTGACGGCTGATATGGTGCGGCAGATGAATCCGGATCCGATTGTCCTGGCTCTTGCAAACCCGACTCCGGAGATCATGCCTGATG
>ENA-UOYA01003750-UOYA01003750.1-activated-sludge-metagenome-genome-assembly--contig:-NODE-3750-length-13336-cov-5.858219_pt1 | contig 13336 bp, 13 predicted proteins | sample MGYA00238163_ERZ764804 | MGnify/ENA primary metagenome ERZ764804 (study PRJEB28919, sample SAMN05720223) | activated sludge metagenome | isolation source: Anaerobic digester | place: Hong Kong...
ACACTTATCGGAAGGGCAGGACCTATCTGGAATTTATAGCACTCCTTGAAGAAAATCCCCATCTGCACGTCTGGGAAATGGATACCGTAATAGGCAGACAAGGCGGTAAGGTTCTTCTTACTCTCTTCTCCAGAAGAACTAAGCTGATGCTTCTTTTTTTGCTTGAAAACAAAACAGCCAATGAAGTCTGGTCAACATTTGATTACCTGGAAGAGCGCTGCGGAGCCGGTATCTTCCAAAATACATTCCAGGTGATTCTTACCGACAACGGGAGTGAGTTCATGGATGCAAATACCCTTGAGCAGAGTACCTTTTCAGACAAATGCAGAACAAAGCTTTTTTACTGTGATCCATACAGCCCCTATCAGAAGGCCGGCATTGAAAAGAACCACGAATACATAAGGTGGGTTCTCCCCAAAGGGAGCAGTTTTGATGATCTGACCTGGTATGATGTGGCATTATTGGCAAGCCACATCAATGCAGTAGCGAGGGACAGTCTTGACGGCCTCAACCCGTACAAGGCAAGCGATCCCTCGCTACTCAACCGTGTCGACCTCATGTTTATTGAACCAACTGAGGTCAATCTCACTCCGAGCCTGTTACGCCAAAAATAGACTCGGTAAGAACCATTCATCAGCAAGGATAACATGCGGCAGCTCCTATGTCAGGCTGGTGGAATTTACTTGAAAACGTGAAATTACACCCGTCTTTTTGTTGTGCCTTGATCATCCTCAATGATAAATCTATATCTATTCTATCACAAATATCAAAATTTGTTTTCATAAAAAAAGTCCTCTTTCCTGCCTCTTAATGACCGAGAAATGGACTTTTCTTTGATAATTTTAAATGCGATATCTTAACGGAACTTACTTTTTAATTCAACCATTATCTTTATGACCATTATAACTCTTTATGATCTTTTGAGGTTTAACAGGAATCAATTTGTGAATGACTTTACATAAAATACTTAAAAAAGGAAATCTTAATGAAGTATTTTCCATCTCAACATCGTTATTCATTATAGGGAGCGCGGCATGAAACACAGAAGCCTTCTTAAATCAACATTTTACGGTGAACTGTGTATTGACGATTGCCGAGCATAGGAGTAAAATGGTGATACTGACCGGCGAGTCAGAAAACATCGTCTAATTGCACAGAAAGGATTTGAGATTCAATGAAAAAGTTATTATGTACAAGCTTAGTATTATTGTTGATAATAAGCGGGATTACAGCAGCTTTTGCGACAGAGTCGGTGAAAACGACCACCGCTGCGGCTGCGGGGACAGCCACAGGCACAACCACCACGACTTCATCGGCAGTCACGACGACGGAGTCTGCCATCGTACCGGATATGACATTTACCGGAACGCCAATCAAGCTATCGCTTGAAGACGCCTATAAAAAGATGCTTACAGACAGCCCGGGGGCAAAGATGGCTGAACTGAACAGGCAGGCAGCGGAAGGTGTGGCTAAGGGGTATAGTGAATCAATTTCATCGCTAAGGGATCTGAAAGAGTCATCTGACCCAGCTGACAATTGGTTTTACGATCCCTCGAATGAGAAAATGGCAAGGGCCAATAAAGTCTTTGCAACCGCCCAGGGTCCCAAAAACTATGAGGCGGAGATAAACAGTTTAAGAACTGATACACTGAAAAATTATTATACTTTAAAAGAACTGGAAAATCAGGCGATAATAGCAAAAAGTAATTTAGATTTAAAAGAAAAATTATTATCTAACACCCAGTTGAAATATAAAATCGGTACGGTATCAAAAAATGACGTGTTAAAAGCAGAGATTTCATTCAATGAAGCACAAGATCAACTGGCCGCAGCAACAAACGGCCTCAATTCCATGCGGATGGCATTCAATCTGTTTATGGGGTATGATTTGATGCAGAATCTTGATTTGACCGACACGATCAACGAAATCCCTTTGTCACAAAAACCGCTGAAGAATTCCATTACGTCTGCTTTGAAGAACCGCAACGAAATACATGAGGCTGCATTCAATCTGGAGATTGCAAAACTAAATATGATTTCATATTCGGCTTATCCTAGTCTTTCTTCAAAATATATCGGTGCGAAAATATTGCTGTTAAAAGCACAAACCGCTTTTGATAATGCTCCCTTGAGCATAGAAAAAGATGTCAGAACGAAGTTTATGGAAATGAATCAAAAATATTCAGCAGTACAGACAGGAAAGAAATCAGTCGAAAATGCGAAAGAGACCTTACGACTAACCCAGCTTCAGTATGATGCGGGGATGGCGACTCTAACAAATGTAGAGGAGGCGCAATTGGGATATTATAACGCCCAGTTATCATTATCAAAAGCGCTTCTGGAATACAATCTGGCTGTAAATGATTATGAATTGAGCAGCGGAGTCGGAACGGAAACGGCTACCATTAAATAAAAGGCAAAAAATAAACAAAGGGGGGACCGAATACTTTTCGGTCTCCCCTTTATATCTTAGATGTTTCGCTTATTAACTATTGTGCCGCATTGTTATTTAGATTCGCAAGGATCATATTGATTGCAATTCCCGTTCCTAAAAGCCCATAAAACATAGGCATCACGGATACGGAACTGTCATTCACAAATGCAGCTGCCAGAAAGCCGCTGATTCCGATAAAGATCCCGGCGCCGGCGAATGGGAGAAAGCCGCTGTATTCAATACGGCGATATAATACAAGGCTTTGGAATAAATAAACGCCCCATAAAACCAGTAACGCGATTAAGGACATCGCTCCTGTCCCTATGATGATCCCAAAATACATGTTATGCGGTTTGTCAATGACAACGTTCAAATTGTTAGAAAATGATACCGAGTTCCACTTTCCTACATAGTCATAATGTGGGAAAAATGCACAGAAGGTGTCTGCTCCGTGACCCAGTAGTATCGTTTCCTTCATCATGGGGATGGTTCTTGACCAGATATAGCCTCGTCCGCTTCCAAACGCCTGGTTGTCTTCCCAGCCAACAGCAGGAACCTTCTTTAGTTCGACGATATTCCTGAGCCCATTCAGATATCTTGGGCCATCACGTGTGATTCGGAATGTCCATTCCTTTCCGTTGGTGTCGATCACCAGGTACGAGTTCTCATCTTCATCATAAATCAGTTTTGCTTTCAATCCTTCAAACCGTTCATCATCAATCTTATAGAACGGCGCCTCCGCAGGCAGCAGTTTTAGACTGTTTCCTTCCGAATCGTGTACTGCAATTGCAGAAGTATTCACGGGATTTATCGTAAAGATTATCGTGTTTGCTTCATAGCCAATGATAATATCATTTCCTTTTGTCTCCATAAAATCAACCTTATGTGCCACGCCAGGAGCTTGATTTATCTGAGTAGTCTGAGTATTTATTGATCCCTTTATCGCGGAAGACAGTTCCGGCATCCAACGCTCAAAGCTGACTCCGCCGATAATGATTAACAGGACAAGCAATATCACAACAGGTTTCCACCAGTCCAGAATTCTACGGTTCAGTACAAGGATTGCCACAAGCGCTGCAATGCCCATCCCCATCAAGCCCCCGGAAGAAGCTGAGCCGATCAGGTTAAAAATAAGTAAAGTGAATAATGCTGCCCAGAGGATTTTCTTCCATACCGGTTCTGCTTTGCCTAGCATTACAGAACGGATGAAAAGCAGTCCGAAAAGCGGGATAAGCAGGGTCAAATAGAATGAAACATAGTTGATATTATAAACCGTTTGATAGATCTCATTGTTTTTGAAAATAAAATTCAGGGTATCCAGCTTATCCCAAAACCAGCTTGGTGTTATGAGTTTTTTCCCGATTTCTGTACGGAAAAAATCATGGCCAAGGCCCTGGGAAAGTCCAAGTAATCCCAATATCGCACTGGTAACAGCCAGCGGGGATACGATCCATCTCACATTCTTTTCCGAATTGACGCAATTGATAATGAAAAACAGCATGGTCATATACGCAAGAAGTGGCAGTGTACCTTCAAAACGGTCATTCCAACCAAAGAGAGAAAACTCCTTATAGTCAGAAAAAATGTACGACATTATAACAAATAGTGAATAGGCGGCCATCGGTACATATGCATAGGAACGTTTTATATAGAAAGACTGTGTCATTGCCCGATATACCAGAATCGTCAGAGCTAAAAGGGCACAAACCAATATCGCGACCATCTTATAATAACTGAAGAAATCAGTAAGCTGATCCGAACTGTTATTCCAGTAGAATTGACTCATGGGTCTTTCATAAGAAGCCATTCTGGTGATCATGACAATCACCGCAGTAAAAAAAGCTGCTACAGCCATCTGGAACCAATGAGTACTTTCTTCGATGCCGGGGGTGTGGCTCATATTGAACAGATATTGATCTGATAGCCTGATCCGTCTTTTTTCCTGCTGCTTCCCGGTTTCCTTTAGTTTGTCGTTACTTTTTCTGGCGTTTTTATTTGACAATGCGATGTCCTCCTGAAATTAAAAGGCATACTTTTTATATATTTGCAACTATTTTATTATATAATAACTCAAATCAATCAACAATAGTTTATTTGGTTGAATGAAAAAGTAAGTGCAATTAAAATGGATGACTAAAGTATGCATTGGTAAATGCGCGTTTTCTGCGGAAACAACTGCAATTTCCTTGTTAAAACAGAGGACAACTGGTATGATTAGAGCATGAAAGATAAGTTTTGGGCTAGAGAAAGGCATGCCAAAAAGGCCGGCTGCGGGGAGTCTGCGAAACTAAATGCAATCGGCCGGATGGTGAACTGCTGCTTCGTCCGGTCTAAGATCAGATGTAGTTAAAGCTTATCTTTTTAAGAGCCTGGGGCTTAGTAGAACGTCATCGGGACCAATTTTCTTAAGTCCCAATTTTTTTATCAAACCCGGATAAGCTTTTCCATAAGGTCAAACGGCGTGAAGGGGGCGCGCTCGTTTCTGGAGTAGGAGTTGATGTGATTGATGAGCAGATCGATATCCTCCTGTGCTAGGCTTTCAAAGGAAGTCCCTTTGGGAATGACATAGCGGATCAGCTCGTGGTTCTTCTCGATCCCGCCCTTCTGATAGGCCTTGCCCGGGTCACAGTAGAAGATTCTTGTCCTTTTGAGACCGTCATAAGTGTCAAGGGGCTCTTCAAGGGATAGCGGGTCCTTGAATTCCGGGCCGTTGTCGGTCAGAATGACAGGGAAAAGATCCCGGAACAGATCAAGACCCAGAATGTCTTCGAGCCAGTGGAAATGGCGGAGGACATTTTCCATATCCTGATTGTCCATAAGGAATGCCAGCATGAACCGGAAGGGGCGCAGATATATGGTCAGGAGAACCTTTTCGTCGCCTTTCCTGCCCTCCACCGTATCCATTTCAGCAACATTGGCATCGGGGTTTTTCCCCCGTAAAACGCACGAAATCCTCATAAGTGCGCCCCTGACGGTATCGATAATTTCCGGGGGCATTGGAAGCTTTCCTCCGTTTTCTGTAGGTCATTTTTCTCCTTAGATCAAGATCTGTGACAGAAAGAAGCCGCCGGGTAATGTACTCGTAAAGCGTCCGGATGGAACAGGGAATCTCATGGGCATGGCCTGCATAGATGTGAGCGGCCGACTGACCCTGAAGGATCAGCGGAGAGACAAGCCTGTCCAACTCATCAAGTTCCCAGGGCTCCAGATTGATGCCCTGCCTGGATTCTTTCAGATTGGAAAGATAGGCCTTATGCGCGGAGAGTGCCCGGTAGTAGAATTTCTCGAAGGAGCAGCTTGACTTCCGGTTGCAGGAATTACAGACATAGGGAGGCTTTGAGACCACAGGGCAGGTCAGATCCTTAAAATTTTTGCACCGGGTCGTACAATCACGCTGGATGCAGTTCTTGCAATACCTGCCGCTGGTGCAGGAAGAACACAGGTGTTTTACCGAGCAGTACTGCATATGCTTGCAGGAATGGTTCAGCCAGCCTTTGAAATTAAGGCGTTTTTTGACGGATTCCTTATGGCGTGCCACTTCTCTTGCGATCGTGGAAGGATGCCTTCCGATTAGAGCTGCGACATCCTTGAAATGCATGCCTTCTGAAAGGGATTGAGCGATTACTTCTCTTTCTTCAAGGGTAAAGTGACTGGCAGAATGATTCTTTGACATAAATATTACCTCCGATTCGAATCAGTGCCAGACGGAGCAGCTTAATAATTATCAGGAAAAGTATATCAAAAAAATAGTGCAGGACTAACTGCATTTGAAACAAACTAAAATTGCATTTACTTTTTCATTTAAGGCAATAGTTTATTTGGCCTTGCCAAACCACTAAAATGTTGACCTGATTCTCTTTGTGGTTTATAGTTAGATTGTATTTGGGAAAAGCATGTATACTTAGCAAAATTAGGGGGAATGGTCATGAAGAGATTTGTATTATTCATTACAGCAGTGACTCTGCTTATTGGTTCCGGTATGCCGGCAGTGTTTGCTGGTAATACCATATCAAACGACTCCGTACAGAAAAAGGTCCTTCTGTATCTGAAACCGGACATCACGGTGGAATTGAATGGAGTGCGAAAGATTTTCAAGGATGTAAAAGGCGAAGCGGTTTACCCGGTCATCTATAACGGCTCGACCTACCTCCCGGTACGCGCAGCATCCTCTTTAATGAAGGAACCCATCGAGTGGGACAGTGGAAGTAAAACAGTTTTTATCGGGAAGACGATATCCTATCCGAATAAGAAGGGAGCTCCGATCCCTACAGGGGCTGCCATTACCGCAAACGAAGCGGAGGAAGACTTGTACCGGCTGCCTCCAAGTCTTGTGACCGGATATTTGAAGCCGGACGTATTGGTAATGTACGATTTTACGATCCAATCATTTCATGATGCGAACGGAAACAGCGTCTATCCGATCATATATAACGGGTCGGTATATCTGCCGGTTCGGGCCATCTCGTATCTGATGGACGAGCCGATCATTTGGGACGGAGCAGCAAAAAAGATTTCCATCGGCGACGGGACAGTTGAGGAAGAGGAGCCGGTCGTAGCCGAACCGGAAGAGGAGGGGGCAAGCGAAGCCTTCCTGCTGCTCAAGAGCCTCTATGAAAAAGAAGAGATTCTGTACTATGAAGCAACCGCGAAAATAACCAATCTCAGTACTGCCACTGCAGACGAAAAGCAAATGATAGCCGCTTCCGCCAGCGAAAACTATCAAAGTGCCCAGGCCCTGACCGCAGAGGCAAAGGCCATGGATCAAACTTCCTTTACGCGCGAAGAAAAGGCCATATACGAGAAGCTAGTCTCTTTTGCGGAAAGCAATGAATACTATATCCTGGTGCTTGAGAATATTGCTTATCTGGCGGCTTCGGACTCCGATTATTCGATGCTGGCGGAGACATTCCTTTATTTTGCAATGGACGCCAAGACAAAAATGGAAGAAGCGGAAGCTCTGTTTACTGAGAATTATTAATTTGATCGTAAGCGTCAAATCATGTACGCGTATGCAATAGAGAAATAATGTGAGATAATGCTCCCAAATAAATAACGAGGGGGCATTACTATGGCAAGAGCGACAGAAGAAGAACGGCAGCTGTGGCGGCTGAGGATACGCGAGATGGAAGAAAGCGGCATGTACATGTCCGAATGGTGCAAAGAGCATAACATACCGGAAAGCACGATGGGATACTGGAAGCGGGCAATAAAGAAAGAAGACGCATCTGAAAATGCTCCGGGCTGGCTGAAAATTGACCAGCAGCAAATCCCACCTACTGTATCCAGGCTGCAGATTCCTGCAGAAGCCGCCTCAAGCCCCGGAGTGATCGCTTTGAAGTACGCCGGCTTTTCAATAGAACTTCCAATTAGCTGCGACCCCCGGCAGGTATTTGAAATGCTGCAGGTTTTAAGGGCGCTATGATACACCGGATGGCAAACAGGGCCAGCGTTTACCTGTGCTATGAAAAAGTGGATTTCAGGAAGAATATAAACGGGTTAGCCGCCATAGTTCAGGGAAGCTTCCACATGGACCCTTTTGAAGGATCGCTCTTTGTATTCTGCAGTAAATCAAAGAATGCAATTAAGGTTCTTCAGTGGGATACGGATGGATTCGTGCTCTACCATAAGCGCAGGGAGAAAGGCCGTTTCTGCTGGCCGGAGATCATGGACATGGAAGGGACGGTCAATATCACGAAAAAGGACCTTTGCAGGCTGCTTGACGGCCTGGTGATGGAACAGTTTATCCCGCACAAAAAGTATACGGTATTGTAAAGAGAACCCCTTGAAATTTCAGGGGTTTTTCGCATTTTTACAGCAGAAAACGATTGCATAAATATTGAAAATATGGTACAATAAGGTATGCTAAAGCGGAGGAATAAAATGTCCTGCACAACAAAGAAGACCATGGATCTTTCATCCATGACAAGAGAAGAACTGGAAGCTTATGCGATGCAGGTTTCTTCCGAAAAGGAAGAACTGGCTGCTGTAGATCGTCAAATTAAAATATTCTTAAAACGGGTAAAAGAATCAGATTAAATAATCTGATAAGAGAAGGAATGCCGCGAAAAATAGAGAAAAAATGTTCAGAATAATACGGTATTGTAGTAAAATTGCACGTGGAGGGACCGCATGCAATTTTTGTATTCTACAAACGAAAAACCAGAGGCGTATCTTGAAGGCAAGGAGAATTATCCGGATGCGCCAAAACGATGCCCGCACAAAGGCTGCCACATGCCGGTACGGCTAAAAAAGCACGGATTCTACAGGCGGTACATAATATTAAAAGGACTTGAGGGATATATCCGCATACGCCGATATAGATGCCCTGTTTGCGGCAGGACAGTATCAATGCTGCCATCCTTTTGTGTACCGGGGTTTCAATACGGCGCCGAAGTTATCATAGGTATAACACGGGAAGCTTGCCGCCAGGGAAATATCCGCCGCACCGTCCGGGAATGGGGGCAGCATCTGCGCCAGATAACCAGACGGCACTTATTGTATTATCTGTCACGGTTGCAGAAGAACCGCCGGCTGCTGCAGTTCGGGATAAATGAAATATCTCCGGCACTGATCCGATTAGGGGCAATTACCGGAGATGAACAATGGACACAAAGCTTCCTTGCGGAAATCCGGCGCCTGAACCCACTACAATTCAACGCCGACTTCCATCGTATCACAGGGAAATCATTTATGTCCTTGCACAATATGGTAGCATAAAATGCACCTGGAATAAAGAGATTACTCTTTAAAAATGAAAAAACACCAGCTTCACTCTCCCCGCCCGTAAGCGTTTCCTTTAAAATATGAAAAACTAAAATATGAAAGGAGACGCGGAAAATGGACGCGAAGCAAAGAGAAGCGATTGGTTTGAAGAAGTTTTCGATCATAAGCCCGGTTATCAACGGGCAGGTAGACAGCAATATCGAATACTTCAGCAAGGTGGCATCGGAACCAATTGACATGCCTGTTCTTGGCATACGCAGATATGCGGTGAAGACACTGCAAAGCTGGCTGGCCGATTACCGGCGGTACGGACTTGACGGTCTTGTCCGGGAGTATCGGAGCGACAAGGGGAAAAGCCGGAAGATCAGTGCGGAACTCGGTGATAAAATTATTGAGGCAAGAAAGGCTAATCCCGGCATGCCTGTCACGGTGCTCTATGAGCGGTTAATATCGGATGGTGTAATCGATCCGGCTACAATATCCAGACCTACGCTTTACCGCTACATAGAAGATATGAACATCAAGGGAATCCTCAAGGACCAGGCAGACGAAAAAGAGGTGAGGCGGTTCAGCTACGAACATGTCGGCGATCTCTACCAAGCCGATGTACTCTATGGGCCGCAAATTAAAATCGGCGGCAAAAATCTCACGACCTATCTGCATATGATCATCGATGATTGCTCCCGGTATCCGGTGTATTCACAATTTTATCTGTCGCAGAATTTTGAAACGCTCAGGCACTGCTTTAAGGAAGCCGTTCTGCGCCGCGGCGTTCCACGTTTGATGTATACAGACAATGGAAAAATCTATCGTTCCCAGCAATTTGAATTTATCTGTGCGTCCCTTGGATGCACGCTGCTGCACTCGCAGCCCTTTGTCCCCCAAGGCCGGGGGAAGGTGGAGAGAATGTTCCGGACCGTGCGTATGCGGTTTTTAAGCGGTCTTGACCCCGGCAGCATAGGCAGCCTTGATGAACTCAACATGCGGTATTTCAAATGGCTTGAGGAAGACTATGTCAGAAAAAGCCACAGCTCTTTAGGAAATATGTCGCCCCATGACGTACTGATGTCTCAGGTGGGTCATCTCAGGCTGATTACTGATCGAGTTCTGCTTGATGAAGCCTTTCTTTACCGGATATCGCGTAAAATACAGCATGACGCTACGGTGCAGATTGACAACATCCTTTATGAAACCGATCAAGCCTTCGCCGGTCAGAGGCTGGAATTACGCTATGAGCCTGACTGGATCGGTGATGAAACAAAGGCCTTGCCTATCTTCCAGGACGGAAGGAAAATCGGCGATGCAAAAATGGTCAGGTTCCATGACAATGCGCGTGCCAAAAGAAAGTTTCCGGGTAACCGCCGGGATCACAGGAAGACTCAGTCGGCCGCCGGATCGCATAATACCATCTCATTCATCAGCATGATGAAAGGCGGTCAGGAGGGTTCAACCGATGTTTAGACAGTTTTTCGGAATGAAATTCAATCCCTTTGATAAGGAGCTTGAATCCGGTATGTTTTATCCCAGTGCGGACCTCAGAGAACTAAACTCCAGACTGAAATATCTGCTGGAAAACAGAGGGATCTTTCTTCTTGTTGGGGAACCCGGTTCAGGCAAAACTTCCGCCATTAGAAAGTTTGCTGACAGCTTGGGCACGACGATCTACAAGCTGTGCTACTTTTCACTAACGACGTTGACCGTCGCTGACTTCTACGATGCTTTGGCGTTTATGCTGGGAGAGGAGCCGCAGTACCGCAAAATCGACAAGTTCCGTCAGATCCAAAAATCCATCATGAACTTGTATTATGATCAAAAGATTTTGCCGGTGATTATCATTGACGAGATCCATATGGCTTCTACCGCAGTTCTTGATGATTTAAGAATGCTTTTTAATTTCAAAATGGACTCGGCAAATCCTTTCGTCTTGATTCTTGCCGGCCAGCCTCTCATACGGAACAAGCTTGCCCTTAACATGTGTCTTCCGTTAAAACAGCGGATTGGGCTTAAATATTCGATGCAAGGGCTGACAGAGCAGGAGACTGCAGAGTATCTTAAAACCCGCATGCAGCTTGCAGGTACAGTCACTGAGATTTTTACGCCGGAATCGGCACTGGCGATTCACACTTCCGCCCAGGGTTTTCCCAGAAACATCAATAATCTTGCCACCCACAGCCTGATGTATGCCGCTGGTGCCGGAAAGCAGATAATTGATGCTGAGATCGTCTATCAGGCCGGCATGGAACTGGCGCTTTAGGTGGTGATCCTATTGGCTGCCCGTAGCAAATGTATTTTACCGCTCACGCCTGAGTCGCTATCCACAAAAGCAAAAAGAAGTATGGCTCTGGACCTCGTCCTGAAGGAACTCAATAAAATCCGGGATGCTGAAGAAGCCTATCTAGAGCGTATCCCGAACAATTTAACGGGTTCTGCTGCTTACAACGCGGCTGACGAGCGCGTCGATATCCTGACGGATGTCATCGTTAGTCTAATGGATATTTTTTATCCGGCACGGTCACCTAGACGCTGACCAATCTGAATGCTGATAGAATATGAGAATTAAGCAGGGACTATCCCTGCTTAATTTGATAATATCTCCATTTTGGATGCGCTCTCATCCTTTTTTTGCGTGATAATTTCTGTCTGTTTAATTTGATAATCTACAGCTGCAAAGGTTTATGGTACGAAGAGCAGTACAGGCTGGGGCGGGCAAGGCGCTTCGGCCCGTCCAGCGAGCAGACGCCATTTGATCAGCTGAGCTTCTTCAATGAGGCGGAAGCCGAAGCATATGGGAAAGTGCTTACTGAACCCACACTTTCTGAAGTAAAACCTCCAAGAAACATAAAAAAGAAGGGCCATAAGGATAAAATTACGCAGCCTCTTCCGACAACGGTGATCAATTACCGGCTTACGGGAGAAGATCTGGTCTGCAGCAAGTGCGGCGATAAGCTTCAGGAGATGAAAACTGAAATCAGAAAAGAACTCACGGTAATACCCGCGCAGGTCCAAGTCACAGAGCATGTACAGCACGTTTATGTCTGCAGAAGCTGCGACAGAGCAGGTACAGAATCCAATATCGTCTCCGCCCCGATGCCGAATCCTGTATTGAGGAACAGCCTGGCATCCCCTTCCATGATCGCATATATCATGAACAGGAAATACGCAGAGGCGATTCCCTTGTATAGGCAGGAGCAGCAATTCAAAAAATATGGACTTCAGCTTTCCCGGCAGACACTTGCAAACTGGATGATCAAATCCTCAGAGCATCATTTGAAGCCACTTTATGACCTGATGCATAAAGAGCTGGTTAAAAGATCAGTCCTCCATGCCGACGAAACGGTGCTTGAAGTTTTATGTGAGCCGGGCAGGGATGCCGCAAGCGACAGCTACATGTGGCTTTACAGAACCAGCGGTGACAGCGTACCCATTGTCCTTTATGATTACAAGCCCGGGCGATCCGGTAATTACCCCAAAGAATTTCTCAAAGAGTTCAAAGGTTTCCTGCATGCGGACGGATATGCCGGCTACCACAAGCTGTCAGAATCCGTGGATGCGAAACCGCCCGACGTGGTTCTGGTGGGCTGCTTTGCGCATGCGCGACGGAAGTGGGACGAAGCCTTAAAGGGTATCTCTGAAAAGGAAGGCATCAACGCGTACAACATACGAACCGGCTTGGAATACTGCAACACCCTGTTCAGGCTGGAGAAGGAAATGAAGGATTTATCACCGGAAGAAAGGTATCTGCGCCGGCTTGAAGAAGCAAAGCCGGTTGTGGAGGCATACTTTTCGTGGGTGAAATCGATTGAGGATAAAGTCGTTCCAAGAAGCCTGATCGGGCAGGCCGTGATATACAGCCTCAACCAGGAAAAATATCTGAGGAACTATCTGCTTGACGGCAGGCTCGAACTCTCAAATAACAGGGCAGAGCGTTCTATTAAGCCGTTTGTAATCGGCAGGAATAATTGGCTCTTTTCCAACACACCTAAAGGAGCCGATGCCAGTGCCATAATCTACAGTATCATTGAAACGGCAAAGGAAAACAATCTGAATCCCTTCCCGTATCTGGAGTATCTGTTTAAAAGACTTCCCAATATGGACAAAGGGGATACCGCAGCATTGTCGGAACTTCTTCCATGGTCAGACAAGATCCCGGAAAGCTGCAGAAACTTAACCTGTCGATCG
>ENA-UOYA01003753-UOYA01003753.1-activated-sludge-metagenome-genome-assembly--contig:-NODE-3753-length-13329-cov-28.894079_pt1 | contig 13329 bp, 11 predicted proteins | sample MGYA00238163_ERZ764804 | MGnify/ENA primary metagenome ERZ764804 (study PRJEB28919, sample SAMN05720223) | activated sludge metagenome | isolation source: Anaerobic digester | place: Hong Kong...
ACAGGACGCAAGGTTATCAAAAGCATGTTTTGGGCAGGCAGGCGGCATATCCCCAAAACAAAACAGGCTGCCGTGAAGGCAGCCTGTTTTTGATGCATCAGGCAAATCTTACTCGGAGCAGTGCCCCGGACCAATAAAGCCGTTGTTGTACTGGTCAAGCGTGGATGCCAGGCTGGTCATTTGCGCCCGGACGGTCTTGTTCAGGATGCTCCAGTAGTTATAATTTTGCAGGAACGTTTCCGCCTGGGCAAGCGTACCGGAGATCACGGACACGTCCGCACCATTATACTGGTTCAACCTGGCGGCAATGTATGCATGTGAAAGCCTGATATAGGCATTCCCACCCGCAACATTCATCCACAGCATCTGGTACCAGGTTTTATTGTTGGAGTAAAACGGGGAATTTTCACCCGAGGGAGGCACCATCGCCCAGGTGGCATCATAAGGTGCCGGACCATAACTGGAGTGGGTTTTCCAATAGCCCGGGGTCAGTGTGCAGCCGCCGCAGGGCACATTGTACACAACGGTCCACATGGCATTTGAAAATTCATGGGTGTCCAGTTCTTCCAGCATGGCAGTGTTGTTCAGGTAGAAAATTCCGCATCCCATCTCCGGTGCAGTCAGAAGATAGGAATAGGTGAAGGTGGCAGGGGCAGCCCCAACGCACACCTGTCCAAGCGGTCCCGCCAGGCTGTCGGTGACATAGGCACACTCGTCAATTTCATTGGCAGTAATTGCCGCATTTGCCTGGGCAACAACGGTATGGCTCTCACCTTCCGGGTATTGATACTCGATGGTGGCATAGTTGATGGGCGGCACCTCACCGGTGATGGCGGCAGTATAGGTGCAGGTCAGGGTTTCCCCCGGTGAAACATATTCCGGCGCAGGGCAGTCCACAATTGCGCCGGGAAGCGATTCCGTCACACCAACAAACCAGAATGTGGCAATGCTTGAGACAGGATTGGTGATGGTAATTGTACCGCTGGCATATGCACCGGTATCCTCCCAGCCACTGACATCTGCAACCACGGTGTAATTCACCAGGTAACTCTGACCAGGCGACAGCGTCAACTCGCTCACATTTGCCTGCTTGGTGACGGTCCAGTCATACTCGCGCGTGGTGGTGACATCATAGGTCTTGGAAACTTCAATGGTTACAGTCTGGATGGAGATGGGATTTGAACTGCCAAACGCAGGCGGCTTGACCCCGGCTGCCTCCACCGTTCCTGCCAGCGGCAGCAGGCTGAAGACCAGTAATAACAGGGCAAATTTCAGGATGGTTTTCATGAGAACTCCTTTCGCATAACAATAAAAAAGTGGTTGATTGAAAACATCCATTGGAGGGGAACAACCCCTTACTTTGGAGCTGCCCGGTTTTTAATCAAAAAAACCGGCAATCCAATGGATTGGGCCGGTTTCGCCACTGGCTCCCTGATGATCTTCCCCGCAGGCGCAGGGCAGGCGACCATGTCTGACCATCAGTTCTCAGCCATCCCTATTTAATTGTCAGCAGGTGTTTTCACCAATGCAGCAACTACCTGTGCGAAGATCATACCATAAAAAAAATAAAATAAAAGAGGGATTAAAAAAATAAGGAAAAGCGAAATTTTGTTAAGGTTGCAGTTCAGGGAAATCCGGTTCCGCCGCGGCTTCCGGCACGGGCAGCGGCTCCGCCTGCTCCCACCCCCGCACGCGGCGGCGGACCTGCACCAGGAACACCACGCTGATCAGCGCCAGCCCGGCGAGCACCCCCTCCACCGCCCAGGCGCTCCAGCCTGCCAGGCTGAGCCAGACCGCCAGCGCGTCGATCAGGGTGTGGAACAGCACCGCACCCACAAACCACAACCCCCCGAAGCGCGGTTTTTGCCCGCCCGGGCGCGGCGCCAGCGAAAGCCAGACCATCACCGTCAGCGTGACCTGCAGCACCAGGGCAAAAATCCGCTCCACCGCGCCTGCCAGCGGGGTGAGGAAGGGCAGTCCAAAGAAGGCATCCATCTGCGCCTGCACTTCGGCAATCGTTTCGGCAGGCAAAAAGCCGACCGTTCCACCGCTGCGCACCAGCGCAAAGACCACCAGGTTGATCAGCACCGTCACGCCCACCAGGATGGATTCCACCCCGCCGTGCCCGGCGCCCAGCATGAGGGCGGAGCCCCAGCGCCTGCCGCGCTCCTTCAACAGGCGGAAGCCCACCCAGCGGGCAGTCTCCTCGCAGATGCCCGCCAGCAAGCCCAGCACCAGGGCATAGTTGAGCGGGTAGATCATCGGGTCCAGCAGGAACCGCGCCGATGCCGGCAGCCGGTTGAGCGCGCCCAGCAGGGGCAGGTGCACCACCTGCGAGCCGAGAAACGTCAGCACGCCCACGCCAAAGATTCCCCAGCCCACCTTGTAGCGCCGGTGGAGCCACCAGCCCAGGGCAATCGGCGCGCCGATCTGGATGAGGATGGTGAGAATGAAGGATGCAATCGTCATTGGAGGATCCTTTGGAAGAGGGATATGCCAATTATACGCTGAAATGCCCGCATCCACTTACCGCAGCACGGGCATCAAGCCGCTGCGCGGCGTCCACACCAGCACGGGCAGGTACACCGGCGTGCTGCGCAGGGCGGGCGAGAACGCCGCCCAAACGCCCGGCTCCACCCTGCCCAGCGGCAGCGGCGCACCTTCCAGCGTCTTCAGCGTCCCATCCAGCCCCACCCGGCAGGCTGCCACAGGCTCCGGGCGGGGCGAAACCGCCAGCCAGCGCTCCGGCGTGACCTCCACGCGGCACGGATCGCCCACTTCCAGCAGGCGGCGCAGTTCCGCCCCGGCGGTGGATGTGCCGTCACGCCAGGCGGGCAGCCGCGCCCCCGCCGCCTCCTCCACGCGCACGCCCGCCAGGAACTGCCCCGGCGTGCCATGCGCCAGCGTGCCGGGGATGCGCAAAAACTGCGCCGCCGCCGATTCCACGCCCACCACCCGGAAGTTCAGGTCCACCGGCACGGCGGGCAGCACCCACGCCGCCCCATTGTACAGCTTCGCCTGCCCCCCGGCATAGCCGCAGGCGGCATCGGTCGCCGCCCGGTAGTGGCTGGCGGCGGAAACCGCCCCCGTGCGCGAGACCACCACCCAGAAGGGGATGCCCGCGCCCAGCACAACCGGCGCCGCAAAGCTGAATCCCGTCCACGCCAGCTCCGATGCCAGGTCGGCGGCGGGGCGGGTGGCGGACGCCAGCACCATCCCCGGCGAACCGGCGGAATCGGCGCAGAGCTGCACCTGCACGGCATCGGCGGGCAGACCCGTCTTGCCCAGCCGCAGCCAGGCTTCGCCCGCCTGCCAGTCGGCGGAGGGGGTGAAGGACTGCGCCACGCGGCTGTCGCCCAACCCGCTGCCCACCGCCTGCACCGTCCCGCCGGGCAGGGCATGTTCCTCCAGCCCGATTCCCGGCTGGTAATGCACCCAGTCCAGCGTCTGGAACCAGCCGCGGCAGTGCAGCACCAGGCGGTCATCCAGGTGCGGGGCAACCAGCACCCGGTCGCGTGGGAAGGCGCGCTCCTTCAGCCAGGCATCGCGGGTCTCCAGGGCGGCTTCGGCGGTGCCCGATTGCATCCGCAGCAGGGCTTCCTTGACGCCATAGCGCTCCTGCGAGACCGGCTCATCCGCCCAGCCCGTCTGCTCCTCGGCAATCACCACCCCGGCGGGCGAAAGGCGGCGGTAGCGCACCGCCACCCGGTTGATCATGCGGGCAAGGTCCACCTGCAAGCCAAGCGCGCCGACCTGGAAAACCACCTGCTCCACCCAGCCCCACCAGCAGGGCGCGCCGTCCGCCAGCACCAGCACCGGGCAGCGCACCAGGTCCAGCACACCCGACCCCAGCCAGCCGGAGGGATGCAGCGCCGCGGCGGGCAGGCTGGGGAGATTGTCCGCCACCAGCACCGCCGTATCCGGACCGCCCGGGTCGCTCCAGCGCAGCTTTTCCACCCGCCAGTGCAGGGGATACGGCGGGCGGGGGGTGAAATCCCGGTTCTCAAAGCGGACATCCAGCCGGGCGGCGCTCACAGCACCCTCCGGCGGGGGCGGTACGCCAGCCGCACCAGCATCCGCGTGTCAATTGCCATCGGGTCCGGCGTGTGGAGGATGTGGATGCGCTGGTTCCTGCCGGGCCAGACGATCAGCGGCTCGCCCACCGCGGCATGGGTGACGGTTTCGCCCGCCGCGGTGACGGTGTAGCAGAGGCGGCGCGGCAGGTCATCCGCCAGCAGGGTGCCATACGTGAGCGGCACCGTGCTGGTGAACTTGCGCCAGCAGTCCATCGGCGTCAGCTGGATAAAATCGAGGTCCACACTGATGCTGCCGGACGTGCCGCGGGTGGCGTGCAGCGAGAGGTTGAGCAGGGCGGGCAGGGTGTCACCGGGGAGCTGCCAGGGTGGCAGCGCCATGGCGGGCAGTTCCTGCAGCCCCAAACCGGGCTTTAACAGGACCCACTCGGAGGTGTGGGCGGGCGCACCCGCCGCCGCCTGGACGCGCAGCTGCACCCACAGATCCCCCGCCGGGAAGGGCGCCGCAAAGCGCACCAGCGGCAGCACCGTCCGCCCGGCAAGCGCACCCAGCAGGCTGGCGGAGAGCGTCCACGCCATCAGCTCCACTTCGCCCGCCGCCAGCCAGCTCACCCGGCGGTAAAACCCGGCGCTGGCGGTGGACGCGGCAACCACAGAGGTCGCCAGTTCGGTGGTGGCGGATTCGCCCTCCAGGATCACCCCCGGCGGGGTATGAACCGAATCGAGATAGGCGCCCATCCACAGGTCGGTGATGGTGCGGCTGGGGGCGGTTTCGGCATGCACCAGTTCCAGCCGGGCGGGCGCGGGCAGGTCTCCGCCCACCCCGCCCAGTTCCACGTCCACGTGGTTCTGATGGGCATCGTCCTGGTGATTTTCCACCTGCAAGCCGGTGGTCACGCTGCTGCCATTGTGGTTGGAAAGCGGCGCCCACTGCTCGGCGCCTTCCCAGTAATCCGGGCGGACCAGCGCCAGCCGCAGCGTCTGCATGCCGCGGGTGCGGTCGCTGGAGCCGGAATCGAGGTAAGCCGCCCTGCCGCCCAGCACGGGGGACTGCCAGGGCGCGGGTTCACCATCCACCCCCAGCGCCAGCCGGACGGGATCGGTGCGGTACTCGGCGCGCGCCAGGCAGGATTCCACCGCCGCCACAAAACCAGCCAGCGCGGCGGGGCTGCCTTCCAGCAGCACATCAATCGTCTCCGTGCAGGTGCCGTCCCTGCCGGGCAGGGGGGCGGGCGGCAGCCGCCTTGCCCCGCGCACGGGCGGGGTTGCGCCGCTGCCGTGTAAAACCAGGCTCCGGCTGCCATAAAGCAGGGCAAGTGAGTCCATTGCCTACCTCCAGGGGGTGGATTCGTCGGGGTCGCTCCAGGGAGCGTAGGGCGGCTGGGTGGATCGCTGCAGGGTGACCAGCCGCAGCGCCAGCACCTGCGCCCGGAAGGCTTTCAGGCGGGCATGCGCCCAGTCCAGCAGGGTGGCGGGGACGGACTGCCCCAGGTCCACCGCCTCGGCGCGGCGCAGGGCGCGGGAGAGCACGGCGTATCCCGCCGCGCCTCCCGCCAGGGTTTGCGCCTGCTCCGCCGTCAGCCCGCTGGGACCCGCTTCGCCGTCCAGCCCTTCCAGGGGGATGGGGGCGCCCGCCGCCCCTGCCAGCTCCGCCAGCGCCTGCCGGACGGCTTCGTCGAGATCGGCGTCCGTCCAGGTGCGGCTTTCGGGGTCCGCCAGCAGCAGGCGGATGTGGGTGCGTACGGTGGCGAGGGTGATCGTCATGGCTGCCTCAGGCGTTCAGGCGGGGTTCAATTGCCACGCCCAGGATGTAGGCTGCCAGCAGGTAGATGACGTTGGTCAGCTCCTCCTCGCCGACGGGGAAATCGGGGTACCACGCCTGCAGGCAGACGAACGTCAGCCCGATGAGCGCAGCCCAGAATTTGCGGCTGCCAAGCAACAGTTTCAGTTTTTCCATGGGTTCCTCCTTGTCCTGGTTGAAATGCCGGTTAAGCAACGTTTGCCTTGTACAGCGGGCGGTAATCCGCCACAAACACCGACAGGAAATGGCGCACCTTCAGCCGCACCTCGTCATTGTTGAACATGGCGGGCGAAGTCTCGTCCCCGGCGATGAACACCTCCGGCTGCAAGCCAAACCGCTCGCCCACAATGATGGCAGGCGCCAGGCGCGGGTCGGCGGCGGCTGCCCAGTTGTTCCCATCGCTGAACTCCGGCACGGTGATCACATCGCCCATCTCGCCGCGCTGCATGTTCTCACTGAAATAATTCGCCTCGCGTTCAAAAGATGGATACAGGATGCGCATGGCGGTCAGCCGCAGGGCGCGCGGCACCAGCAGGTACTTGGCATCGCTCGCCAGCGCCGGACCGGTTACGCCGGAAGCTGCCAGCATCGCCTGGTTGTAGATTGCCGCCGAGGCTGCCTCCCACGAGGTGCCGGAGAGCGCCGTGCTGCCCAGGTTGCCGTGATCGGCATGGAACAGCGCCTTGCCGTCCGAAAGCGTGGGACCCACGCCGCCCGCAGCGGTGAACACCCCGGCAATCAAGCCGCTCAGCGTGCGCAGCGCAGCCGAGGTCAGCTTGCGGGGGTACTGCTTCAGCCGGAAGATGTCATCCCGGTCAATCAGCTCCAGCGTCAGCGGCAGGTAGCCGCCATATTTTGCCCAGGCGCCGGTCTCGGTCGAATCATCCAGCGGCAGCTCGGAATAGTCGGAGCCTTCCGGCACGCTGGGCAGCGTCCCAATCTCGCCCACCAGCACCCCGCTGATCTGCTGCAGGCTGTTGAAATGCTCCACCGTCACCACCGGCTCCCACCAGCGGTACCCGGCGCGCCCCAGCTCCTTCCACTGGTGCACGATCATCTTGTTGAGGGCGTTCTTCACCAGCCCCGCCATGGTGGCGGTGGTTGCCAGGCGCACGTTGCGGGGATGGTAGCCGCCGGTCAGGTCCAGGTCGCCGGTCAGCATGGTGTACAGCTCGCGGATGCCGGAGAGCCGCTCGACGCGGGCATTTGCCATCTCCGGGTCGCGCGGCGCACCCAGCAGGTCGTCCACGGCTGCCTGCAGGCGCTCCTCGGCGGTCACCATCGAAAGCGGCGGCGTCCCGGCAATTGCCCGCGGACCCTGCAGCTCCGCCACCAGGCTGCGGGCTTCCTGCAGGGCGGCATCCAGCTCGGCGGGGGTGAACGGGCGACCCGCAAAGCGGGCGCGGATTGAACTGGTGAGCGTGATGGGCAGCCCGGTCTGTGCCAGGCGGGCATCCAGCAGGGCGCGGGACAGCTCCTCCGGCGTGGCGGGGAACGGTTCAATCCCCGGCAGGGTGGGCTGCACGGCTTGCGGTTCGGGCGGGTTGGGGTTGGTCATCTTCTTTTCTCCTTCAATCAATTCCATCCAGATTTCCTGGAAGGTTTGGGTTGGCTTCGAGCCATCCAGCAGCGTGATCTCCTCCTGCACGAAGGCGCCGCCGCGGGCGGGCATATGCACCAGGTCCAGTGAAAGGACCTTGAGAATTTTGGTCACCTCCGGCTTGTCGGGCAGGGCGGTAAAGAACAGGTCCGCCGAAAAGCCCAGCCGGGGGCGGGGTTCGGGGCATGCCAGCCACTCCCTGCCCGTCTCCACCAGCAGGTCGGCGGAGGGACCGGTGGGGGTCAGCGTCAGGCGGATGCCCTGCGCTTCGGCATCCCAGCGCGGGTTGGCGCAGACGCCCGCCAGGTCGCGCAGGGAATGCAGGCGGAACTCGGCGGTGTGGTCAATGAAAGTCTCCACGCCGTCCCACAGCGCCAGGGATTCCTGCAGTACAGCGGGCGGGAACTGCCAGCCGTTGCCTTTCCCGGCGGTAATGGCAAGGATTTCAAACGTGCGCCGGTCTTCACTTTCCTGCATGCGCAGCTGCATGCGGCAGGAGCGGCGCATCCCGGTCAGCGGGTCGTTGAGGGGGATGGGAACAAATTGGGTCATACATCACCTCCTTGGGATGTTGGGTTGGGCTTGCGCTGCGCCCGGCGCAGCAGGTCATCCAGGTCCACCGCCTCCCCGGCAAAGCGGTACGCCATGCGCAGCAGCTCGGTGGCATCCACCAGCCCGCGGTCGTAGAGCGCCAGCCAGGAATCCAGCACGGCGCCCGCCGCCCCCGCCAGGGCGGCATTATCCCGGCTGGAAAGGTCGGTGCCAAGCACCTCCACCGGCGCGGAGACATCCAGGCGCTGGTTCACGCAGCCATAGCGCCGCACCGCCGCCCGCGCCAGGTCCGCCACCATCTGCAAAAAGAACGCCTGGCGCTGGGCAAAGAAGCGCATTGCCGGCTCCCCGGCGGATTCGGCGGTGGTGCGGGTGGAGGATTCCGGCTCGGCGAGGAAATGCAGCGGAATGCCCGCCCCCGCGGCGATCATCTTCTTCAGCGCCAGCCCGTCGGCGGCGGCTTCGTGCGATTCCAGCTGCGGGCTGATCACCTCCCACGCCTCCGAGGCATCCGCCACCAGGATGGAGCCGGGGGTGGGCGGGTTGGTGTTCAACAGCGCCTGGCGGGTGCGCCGCTCCGCCTCCGAGGCAAAATTGCCCTTGACGACAAAATAAAACGAATTGCGGTAGCGGTTCAGCCGGGCGCGGTCCTCCAGCCAGCTGGTGTAGCGGACAAGCCAGCGCAGCATGGGCGCCAGGTCCGATTCGCCATGCACCGCGCCCACCGGGCGGTTGACGGCATAGTGGCGCACCGCGGGCGGCGGAGCACCGCCGGTGCCGCTTTCCAGCCCGTCGGCGGGGTAGGTGCGCTCCCCCAGCCAGGGGGAATCGTCCCAGCCCGCCGCCTGCACCGGCTTGAAACTGTAGCCGGTCTCCTGGGCGGTATCCCCGGCGCTGGTCTGAATCTCCGCCACCTGCAGGGCAGGCACCGCCCGCACGTAGCTCATCCCGGCGGCATCGGTGGAGAGCAGGAAGAAGATCTCGCCGGAGCGGGTCAGCTCGTCGCACCACTCCACGGCGCGCAGCGGGCAGGCGTTCAGCGGATGGTGCCACCATGCCTGCAAAAAGGCGTGGACGCGCGGGTTGGGCGAGCGCAGTTGAATCCCGCCGCCCAGCACATACTGGGTGGTCAGCGATACAATCCGCCGGGCAAGCGGGTTGTGCCGCCAGGCTTCCAGCGCCTGGCGCTGCAGCTCCTCCCGGTCCCAGGTTTCGCGCTCGCGCGGTGCGGCTGCCTCGTGGAAGCCGGGGTCCACGATCAGCGTCTCCACCGCCAGCGCCTGGCGCACGCGGCGGGCAAAGCGGGTCATTGCGGTTTTCAGGTTCAACAGGGTTCCTCCTTTCGGTGGATCAACGGGTTAAAACTCCCAGCGGCGGCGGCGCTCCTCGCGCTCCATCTGCCGCAGCGGATCGGGGGCGCGGACAGCCAGGGCGGGCGCGCCGCTCGTCCAGGGCAGATCATCCAGCCGCCAGCACAGCGCCGCCGAAATCAACAAATCATCGTGCAGCGGCGCACCGGTCTGCGGGTGGCGGGCGGAATCGGGCACGCTCCAGCGCATCCGCCGCTCGGGACCTTCCAGCACGGTCATCTGCGCCGCTTCCACCTGGCGGCGGAACCATTCCTGCAGCTCCGCCTGCGGGCAGTGTTCCTGCCCGGGCGGCAGGGCAAAATCGCGGAACCTGCCGGAATCCACCACCGCCAAAAAGCCCCAGCCCAGCGCCGACTTGGTGGCAGCGTTGAAGGTGAAGGGAATCACCCTGCCGGGCAGGGCTTTCTCCAAAAAACCCGCCAGCCCGGCGCCCACCCCGGTGGCATCCATCACCACCCAGCGCGCCCGCCAGTGTTCCGCCAGGGCGGCAAGCTGGCTGAAGAGCGCCGGGTGCGGCTCGCCCAGCCAGGTGCGCCGGTGCACCACCCGGTAGGTGGGGGCGCGCAGCACCTCCTGCGTGGCGGTATCCACCTCCACCACCGTCAGCGCGGCGGCATCCCGGGCGGGGTTTGCCAGCTCCGCCGAGCCAGCCGCCACACCCTCATCCGCCCCGGCGGCATCCAGCAGCAGCGCATAGGCTTTGCCGGGCTGGGGCGCATCCAGCGGCGGATGGCTGCCAGTCATCAGCTGGCGCCGCGCCGCAGTGAACATCCCCCCGCCCGAATCCAGCTCCTCGCTGAAGAACTGGGTCCGCACCAGCGGATGCGTCCTGCCCAGCCGCCGCACCTGCTCGTTCACAAATGTGCGGTATGCCGGCACCTCGTCGCCCACCTCGTCGGCGGTCAGCACAAACGTCCGGCGGATGCCGTCCTCCTGCTCGGCAGCCCGGGCGGCGCGCAGCTCGCGCGCCAGCAGCGTGCTGGCAGTCCACGCCGTGCCCCAGAAGACCCGGGTGGCGTTGGTGGAGGCAGCCATGGGGGCAATATCCTTGTCGAACTTGGCAATCGTCACATCCTGCGCCTCGTCCACCTCCAGCAGCGTCCCGGCGGTTGCGCCCACAATATTCGTCTCCGGCGCGCCGCTCAGGAAGAAGATGCGCGCCCTGCCCACCCGGTAGATGTAGCCGGATTCCTTGCGCCACAGCGGACCGGTGAGCCGGTTGGTCTCCAGCACCCGCTGCAGGCGGCGCATGGCGTTCAGCGATTGGGGCTTCCAGGTGGGCGAAACCTTGACGATCTCCGCCCCCGCCTCCGAAAAGAGCAGCAGCAGGTAGGCTTCCAGCTGCGCCTGCAATTCGTTCTTGCCCGACTGGCGCGGGAACATCACCACGAAGGAAAGCCCGCGCCGCTGCAGGACGGAATCCAGCACCGCCTGCGCCACCGCCAGCTGGTAGGCGCGCAGCGGCAGCAGCGAAGCCTCGGCGATGAAGCGCGGGGCATCGCGCAGCAGGTCGGCAAGGGCGCGGGAGGTTTCGGCACGCTCCGCCATTAATGCCCCCAGAACGAGCGGATCAACGCCGCCAGCGAAGCCAGCGCCGAGCCGCCCCCCGCCAGCCCGGCAATCGTCTTGAACTGCTGCACCCCCGCCGAAGCCTCGCGCAGGCGCGCCTCGTGGTCTGCCAGCAGGGCGTGCAGCCCCGCCAGCACCTCGCGCAGGGCGGTGTGGCGCTCGGCATCCAGCGCCTGCTGGTGGCGCAGGGCGTCCTCCAGCGCGGCAAAGCGGCTCTCCAGCCGTTCCGCCAGCCGGTTGATCTGCTCCACCAGGATGCGTGCCTGCGAGTCGTCCATCGGTATCCTCTGGTTAAAGGTTGAAATCGCGGCTCACCTGCGAGATCGCCGCCGAAAGCGCCGCCGCCATGCCATCACCGCCGGAGCCATCCAGCATGGATTGGGCGCGCAGCAGCCGCGCCAGGCGGATGTTTGCCATCCCCAGCGCCTGCAGCACGTCCACCCACTCGTCCAGCGTCTGGGCGGTGGAATCGGCGGTCTCGAATACCCGGCGGATGAGCACCCGCAGCAGGTCAATTTCCTCCGAAACACCCGGCGGCGACTGGGAGAGAGCCTCCAGTTCACCGGCGCGGAAGTGGTCAAGGTACAGCCCCTTGCGGCGGGGCGGGGAAGAGCCGGATTGGCGTTTGCGCGGCATGCAGCCTCCTGTGAGCGGGAAATGTGCCTGCCGGGGGAGAGGGCGGGGAAGGGGGAACCCCGGGGGTATATCGGGTCCGTCCCCCCTGGCAGGAATGGAACATTTGTTCCATCTATCAACAGGATACCACCAGCGGGAGGGAAATACAACCTGTCAAAAGTGACAGGTTTTTAACCCCCGCCTCATCCGCTGGCAGGGGGCGTGGCAATCCCGACGTTTTGTAGGGGCGAAGCATCCGGAAACGGCATAACGGTTGAACCAACCCATCCCATGCCGGATGCTCACCTGCACTGCACCAAACGCAGTGCGGTGCAAGTGTCGCCCCTACCGCTGCCCCTACGCGCCGACCCAATCTGGCGGGATCAAAACCAGGATTGCCGCGGCACAGAACGCCCCGCAACAACACGGCGCAGGAGCGTGGTAGAATCGCGGCATGACCGGCACCCCCGCCCAACCGCAATCGTCCCCCCCGCCAATAGCGAGGCAGAGGGGGGGTAGCGCATGAATCGGTCTGTCTCGATGGTTTTTCCAGGAACCCCCCACAGGTGGGGGATAAAAGCGCTGTTTTGCCTCAAAAAATGGCAAATACTGGTCATTTTTTCGAGGCAGGCAGGCATTTTTCAGAATACAGTCTGTCTCGATAAGTTCCAAAACCGGCACCTGTGGCAGTTGGTGGAAATTAACTGCAACAGGTGGCAGGTTTTGTTGTATAATAAAGTTCGTAACCGCCACCTGTGGCAGTTAAAATCCCCTTTTCTCACTCGATGAGATTGAAACCAACACATCCACGGCCGCCAGAATCCATAACCCTTTTTCTGTTAAAATCCCCTTTTCTCACTCGATGAGATTGAAACAGAACACGTGCGGTTATATCCATGGTTGCTCCGTTGGAGTTAAAATCCCCTTTTCTCACTCGATGAGATTGAAACATACAGTCACCAATAATTGCCAAAGTCATACCAGAATGTTAAAATCCCCTTTTCTCACTCGATGAGATTGAAACTCCTTGTCCTTTTCTAGTGCAGCAAAGTCGAGACCGTTAAAATCCCCTTTTCTCACTCGATGAGATTGAAACTTGGTTTTTGGGAGGCTTGGGGGGAAGGTCACTAGTTAAAATCCCCTTTTCTCACTCGATGAGATTGAAACCCAAGCCGATCATCTAGTCCCCCGCTAACAATCTTTTCCGTTAAAATCCCCTTTTCTCACTCGATGAGATTGAAACTCACCAGAATGAAGGAGAATTTACCGAGAGCGACCTGCTGTTAAAATCCCCTTTTCTCACTCGATGAGATTGAAACAATGCATCGCCCATGCTTGTGTCGCTCGGATCATCGTTGGTTAAAATCCCCTTTTCTCACTCGATGAGATTGAAACGGGGTCGTTAAACCACTTAGCCTGGTTCTCGAGGAACAAGACTTGTTAAAATCCCCTTTTCTCACTCGATGAGATTGAAACTCAACGGGCGGCGAGAAGCCGTAACCGTCTCAGGAAAGTTAAAATCCCCTTTTCTCACTCGATGAGATTGAAACTCAACGGGCGGCGAGAAGCCGTAACCGTCTCAGGAAAGTTAAAATCCCCTTTTCTCACTCGATGAGATTGAAACAAATTGAGCAAAGTGTTGCCACTTGCATCTTGAATGGTTAAAATCCCCTTTTCTCACTCGATGAGATTGAAACTTGACTGTTCACACTGATGTGGCCAGCTGAGTTGTTGTTAAAATCCCCTTTTCTCACTCGATGAGATGCCCCTCCCTACCCCTCCCCATTT
>ENA-UOYA01003755-UOYA01003755.1-activated-sludge-metagenome-genome-assembly--contig:-NODE-3755-length-13318-cov-6.570761_pt1 | contig 13318 bp, 7 predicted proteins | sample MGYA00238163_ERZ764804 | MGnify/ENA primary metagenome ERZ764804 (study PRJEB28919, sample SAMN05720223) | activated sludge metagenome | isolation source: Anaerobic digester | place: Hong Kong...
TGGGTACTGAATAAGACCACATCCTGCACATTCACATGAGGTGGTTGTGATACTATATAAAAGACAGCATTCGCTACATCTGTGGCTTTTAGTGGCTGAAAATCTTGATAAATTTTAGCTTTTTCTTCATCACCATCAAATCTGGTGAGGGCGAACTCTGTTTCTTCCACATGCCCTGGAGAAACTTGGCTTACTCGAATATTAGACTTATACAAATCCAATCTCATCCCTTTTGTAAGTGCCTCCACAGCATGTTTAGTAGCACAATAAACCGCTCCGTTGGCATATACTTCTTTCCCAGCTGATGAACTTACATTGATTATATGACCATGATTTTGTTCTATCATTAAGGGAGAAACTTTTCTTGTGATATACAAAAGTCCTTTGATATTGGTGTCGATCATTTCTTGCCAATGCTCCCAATTGCCAGATTGAATCGGATCCAATCCTTTAGCTTTTCCTGCATTATTGAATAAAATATCTATTTTTTTCCAATCTTCAGGCAAGTTGTCTATTGCATAATCTATTTGTTCTGTTTTTGTTATATCAAATGGTAATTTTAAAACTTTACATTCAAAATTAGATTCTAATTCTAATCTTAAAATATCCAATTTTTCTTTTCTTCTGCCAGTCAAAATAAGGCGATACCCTTTCTGTGCAAACAATTTTGCTGTTGCCTTTCCAATACCAGATGTTGCTCCAGTTATGAGTATTGTTCCTTGATAGGTAGGTTTTTTATAAAATTTACTAGTTTTATAAGCATTAAAAACATTATCATTATCCAATGTTTTAAGTTCTGAATTGTTGATAATTGATTTTAAATAATATTTTTCAGCCAGTTCAAATTCGTTCAGATCAAGATATACGTTTGCTAAATCATAGTTTACAAATGGATGTTTTGGTGATAATGCAAGAGTTTGTTGAAAATATTGAATTGCTTTCTTTAGCTTTCCAAAATGTTCATAATTAATAGTCCCTAACAAATAAGTAATTTCCGAATTATCAGGCTCTTGCAATTGCGCTAATTTTAGGTGTTTTATTGCTTTTTTCTGATTGCCTTTAGTTTGGTAATAATATAATTTTCCGAGTTTGAGTTGAATATCTTTGAATTGTTTATCTAAAATTGCTACTTTTTCATAATCTTCAATAGCAACTTTATAGTTTTTTTCGATTTCTGCTAACTCTCCTAATAAATAGTATGATTTAACATTATATTGGTCATACTCAAGTACTTGGGTGAGTTGTTTTTTAGCACCAATTAGATTATTTTGAAATCTTGCTAATAAAAGTGCAAAATTATAACGTGCAGAAATATCATTTTCATGTTCTGCTAAATAATTTTCTACATCACTTATTGCTTGATTTTCATTTCCATAAGCAGCATCTGAATAAGCTTTATCCAAAACTGGATGATTGAATTTTATATCAATATTGGCATTTGATGTTTCCTTACTTTGGCTAGGTATTGTTTTTTCAATTGACAACTCTTCTTCAATTTCATCTAAAAGTAACGTATGAGTGATTTGCTCCTCTACTTCGTGATTTACAATATCAGCTTCATCATCAATTTTTGATTGTAACAGATCATATCCTGGAATGTCACTTAGATTATTTTCATCTATTTGATCATCCTCATTTAAGATATTAAAGATATTATCTTCATTATCAGTTGATTCATTATAATTTTCACTTGGAAGAATACCTTGTTGTTGCAATAATTTCAATAATACTTGCCCTTCATTATTGGCAATTTGTTCAAATGGATAATGCTCTACTGATCGTAAAAACCGCAAAACATCACCAACTTCAGCAGCGATTTGCTTTATTTTTTCTAATCGAATATTATGAGCCTTGTCGGACTTTAACTTTCTGGTTTCTAAATATTTATTTTGCCAGAAATTCAAATATTCTATTACATTTTTAATTTTTTCAAATGCTGTATGTATTGCAATTGTATTACCATTTTCAGTAATTGCTGTTCCATCGGCTATTACAAAAATGTTGTTTCCATTATTGGTTTGTAAATAGTTAAGAAATCCAGTTAAGCAATTTTCAGATTTGATGAAATTATCAGATATTAAAAATAAAATAGCATTAGTGTTGTACTTAGATAGCTGATTAACAAGACTTTCCTCTTTGCCATTGTCATAGATAGCAACCATTTTGGCTGGGATTCTATTTTTTTTCAAATATCCATCCAGCTCATTCGCTATCAAAAAATTCGCTACTTGATAAGCTATTATACAACTTTTATTCGCCATTCTTTATTTCATGTTTTGTAATTGAGTGTCAAAATCTTTTTTGAATTTTTCGTATTCACTAGTCGCTGGTCCGTAAAATCCTGTATATATTTTCTGTATTTTATTTTCTTTATTTATAAACAAAATAGTTGGGAATGCAGATGGATTCAATACTGAAGGAAATACTTTCGAAATCTCATCTTTATTAGCTTTACCTACATAACACATTGAATAAGGAACATTCATTACAGTTTTATACTCTTGTAAATGTTTGATTATCTTGTCTTTATCCTCACCTCTCTCGAAATAAGTCCCAATAATTTCAAAATTATGATTAGGATGTTCTTTTTGATAATTGACCAAAAATTTAGAGGCATCTTTACAATTCGGGCACCATGTTCCAGATATTAATATGATTTTATTTTTTCCTTTGTATTTTCCATCATTCAAAGTAAATGACTGATTTTCAGTGTTTATGAATGTATTTGTAATAGGATTATTTGTAAATTGAGTCAATGAAAATGGATCGGTTAAGGTGTTTTGATTTGATTTATGAGCTGTCCAAGTTGCTTTGTAGCTTTTCCCAGAATAAAATACACCTTGCAAGGATTGATCTTCCTCAATTTTTCCTTCAAAGAGAAAGGCATGAGCACCATCAAAACAAGACAAATAAATTTTATTATCTTGAACAGTTCCGTCTAAATATCTATAATCCCCACTTTCTGTAAGAAAAGTACCAGTTAGTTTATTGTTATTTTGTAGAAATTCTCCAATAGCTTTTGTAGAGTCTGTATCGTCAACAAATATAGTTTCCCACTTCCCAGAAATATCCATTTTGGGAGTTTTCTTCAAATTAGTAAAACGATAATCTTGACCATGTTTTGCTTGAAAGGGTATTCTATAATTATTTTTCGATGGAACGATCCATTCACCATCCATTATTCCAACATTAAATACTGCATGAAGATAATTGCCATATTCTGGAAAATAAATTTCTATAGTATCATGTGCTGTTGCTTTATCACGACCTATTTTTATATTTTCAACTTTTATTCGTTCTTCACCATTGATAAATTCGAGGTGTATTTTGTCTGTTGCATCATAAACTACCTCGAAATTAAAGGGTAATTCTGCTCCTGTCGAATTTTCTTGCTCTTTTGCAGGTAGTTTTTTAGTACCTAAGCCTCTATTATAACCTTCTAAAAATAAAACACCCCTCCATTTGCCAGGTGCAATTATATCATATTTAGCTGTGGTGGTAATACAACTCGAAAAAATAGTAATACCACTTCCGAAAATTAAGATATAAGCTATAAAGTTTCTAGCTAATAATTTCATTATTTAGTTTTTTCTCCAACAAAGTTATGCTCTTTGTTTTTAAAAAGTATATTGAAAGTTGTTAAGCTACCATAAATTCTTGTGATATATTGTTGAAGATCAATTTTTTCGTCTTCTTCCAGTTTACTACTATTAATTTTTTGTTCCATTACTCTCAATCTATCCCGAGTCATGGTGATTTTATGAAAAAAAGTATCTATCGGAATTTCTTTTGCTTGCAGACCAGTTTCTCCAGGCTCTAATATCATTTTTCCATTTTTCCATTTATCTGCTATCGGAACCACTTCACTAATATCAGACCATGCTTTAAGAATTTTAACCAATGATTTTTCAGCTTCGCTGAATGAAACGGATTCTTCTGGAGCAATTGCTTCAATGATTTCCCAATTAGAATATTCTTTTCCAACTGACTTTATCCCATATTGTATAAAACAGACCTCATAAGCTACAACATGAAGTCTAATAATCACTCCTTCTCCATAAGCTGGATGCTTAACTCTCGAACCAATACCTAACATATTAACAAAATTTGTTATTATGTTAATAGCATATATTATACCAAAATGATGAATATTAAAGGATTCAAAATCAAGACTAAATCAAAAACCTTTGAAACCATCGACTTGATTGTTCCGATTGTAAGGAACATTAAGAAATCCGAAAGAACCTGGTTTTGCTCTAATGTAAAAACTATAAGTACCTCTTTGAGGTTGCCAACTTCCACCAATTTCCCAACAATGCAAATCTCGATAAATAGTCAAATCAGGATAGGTAATAGATTTATATTTGAAATCATATCCAATGTTACCAAAACGAATACTCCATTTATCCGTAATTTTCAATTCACCTTGAAGACTCAAAGAATTACTACCAATAACAAGTGTATCTCTCCCTTTCAATGTTTTAGTGACATTAATTGTATAATTGTGATTGATGCTAAAATTATCAAAAATATCTGCCAACGATTGTTCTTTTTTTTCAGTAATGGGTGTAATACTTTCATTGTTGCTTTTCTTTTCTCCTCTTTGTAGGTTTGATGAATTGGATTGTTGAGGAGCATTTTCATTTATTGTAGGTTTTTTTACAAAAACATCTCTTAATTGCCTTACTGTTGCTCTATTCGAAATACCCATTGAGAAATATTCAAACCTAAGCAATCGTCTGTTTTTATCCCACTCAAATGTTTTCAATCGCTTTGGGAAGTTTTCTGAATAATCTTTTGCATAAGGATCGAATGTAGCATTTAAACTTAGATTGGTAAAATTCTTGAATAAATTGGTATTGGTGGACATCGAAATTTGGCTGAATTGAAAGGAGTCTGCAGCCATATTATAACTTCCACTAATATAGATGTTCTCCAATAGTTTTACTTTTTTACTTACTGTATCTTTACTATTTTTATATTTCAGCTCAAAATTATTGGTCAAGCTAAAATTTAAACTCATACTTTTCGTCGTATTGGATGGATATCCTAAGATTGCACCTTCGTATTTTGAATAAAGCGAGGAATTCCATTTCCCAAGTAGGTCTAAAGTTCTCAAACTATCGAAATAATTCCATTGTTTTGTTGAGAAATTAGGGGTGTAACTGAATCCTACACTAGGCGTTATAACGTGTCTTATTCCTCTCAACCAACCTTTTTTGAATTGCAATGTACCAAAAATCTTAGTTTGCATACTCACTCCAAGACTATAATCAATTAATGGTTTCAAACCTCTATTAACAGTTGTATCAATTTTGCCATTGCTAAGAATAACATCATTAATATCTATTCTAGAACTATCAGAATTGTGGATAGTATCGTGTCTAATTATTTTTTTTGTTTCATCAAAAGATTTTGTAATGGATTTTAGATAATAATAATCTGTAAAGCTAATATTTGGCGTAACGATGAAATATTTAGCTACTGTAAATGAGGCATTTATACTTCCTGTATGTTTAATGCCAAATTGAGCATCATTTAAGGTTTTTGCAGTGAAAAGGGTAGTATCTGTAGTTTTAAATGTGTTTTGTAATCTTACAGAATTTTGCATCGCTATTTTATCATACCATTTTTCTGTTCCAACTCTTTTATTATTCTTAAATGGAAAAATCGTATTGACATTAAAATCCACATTAGGCAAGTTAATGGTCATCTCTCTAGTCCGAGTATTTTGTGAATGAGACATAGAAACAGACAAACTATAAGGTTTTCCTGGGAATCTTTGATTATAACTAAAGTTGGATGACAAACTATTATCTGTCACACTTCGATAATCGTTTCTATTCACTTGTTGAAAACTTTGGGTTTGAATATTTATTGATCCACCAATTGTTCTTGTTGGGTGTGCTGCTTGATCTTGACTGTGATTTAATCTCAGCCCAAATGCATAAACGGATTGATTTTTTCCTTCGACTTCTGTTACATTTCTAGCAAATGACAAATTAATATTTCCTCTAAATTTATATCGTTTGTAATAATCACTATTAGCTGATAGTCTAATTGTTCCTCTAAAATAGATATCTGTTCTTAAAGTTAAATTTATTTGATCGTTTATTGGAATATAATAACCTAAACCCAAAATCCCAATACCTAAATTTGGCGAATTCTCGTAGTTGTTAGGAATCAATATACCTTGCCTTTTGTTTTTACTGATCGGAAAAACGCCAAATGGTAATACTAATGGAGTGGGTATTCCACCTAATTCTAAGATTGAAGGACCAATTACAGCGAGTTTATCTGGAATTAATTTAAGTTTTGTGGCTCGAATACCAAAATGTGGATGTACTGCATTACAAGTCGTAATAAAGGCATCTTTATTATAAATGATTTGTTTCGAATTACCTAGTGAATCCAAATGAATACTATCTGGAATTATTTTAGCAGTAGTGCTATGAACATACAGGTCATTTTGTTTGGATTTTGCTTCGGTGATTATTCCTTTTTTGGTTTTAAAATTATATTTGAGAGCATCGCTCAGAAAAGTTTGGGTAGCATCTTTGAATTCAGGTCTGCCCATTATTTTACCAGTGCTATCGGGCATTCCGTAAGCTGTAGCCACGTTGTTTTTTCTATTAATTTCGATATAATCTGCTTTAAGGGTGAATGTTTCATATTTCAAAGTGGCTTTTCTGCCCATTCCATAAAGTTGAATAATTTCACTTTCATTATCCACAATTACAGAATCCTCGGCTGTGTAATCTATTTCAGTTTCAATTGCATCTTTAGAAATATTTAATGGTTTTTTGATAACAATTGAATCTTTTGGCAATTTTTTTGTTGAATCTGAGGTTATTACGTTCAAACTATCATTTTTGACTTGTGCGGATAGCTCTGTAGTAAGTATGCAACTACAAATAATTTGGAGTATAAAGCAATAGAAAAACGATAATTTTTTGTTTATTTGCATTTATTTTTAAAATATCTTTCGCTCAGTTAATGAGTTATATACGTTTGAAAATGATAATTCGTTATGTCTTAATTGTATTTTTAATTTTTATTAACATGGAAGATATTACTTCTACTGTTTATAGAAATTTCAATGACGGCAAAGGTAAAACAAATTATCGCATCAAAAAAATTGTTTTAGATGCTGGTCATGGCGGGAATGATTCGGGATGTAAGAACGATGATGTAAATGAGAAAACTATTACATTGAAAATCGTGAAAAAACTCGGTGCTTTAATTACAGAGAAGTACCCCGATATTGAGGTGATTTACACGAGGAAAAAAGATGTTTTTATTCCACTATATGAAAGATCGGATATAGCAAATAATGCCAAAGCAGATTTGTTTATATCTATTCATTGCAATGCAATGCCAAATCCGAAGAAGAATGGACACATTTTTGGTACTGAAACTTATACTTTGGGCTTACATAAGGTGGAAAGCAATCTAGAAGTTGCCAAAAGAGAAAATAAATCAATTCTATTAGAAAAAGATTATTTGAAAAATTACAATGGTTATGATCCAAATTCTCCACTTAGCCATATCTTGCTCTCTCAATTTCAAAGAGGGTTCATGGGTCAAAGCATAAAATTTGCTGATTTGGTGGAAAGTAAGTTTTCTGATATTGGGAATAGGAAAAGTAAAGGCGTGAAGCAAGCAGGTTTTTTGGTGCTTCATCAAACAGCGATGCCTAGTGTGTTAATAGAAACTGGATTTTTATCAAATAATAAAGAATGTAAATTTTTAGATTCTGATGAAGGACAAGATGATATTGCCAAATCAATTTTTGGTGCATTCTCTGCATATAAAAACAAAATAGAAGAGAATGGAATTGATGATACTGAAATAGTCGAAGTAGAGAAAAAAACAAAATCAAACATAAAAAATAAAAAAGAAATAGAAAATAAAAAATCAGAATCAATATCTATCTCAAGAACATATAGAATTCAAATTGCTGCTTTGAGTAAAAAACCAGACTTGAAATCAAAAAAATGGTCTGTTATTAAAGGTGTTCAAATCGTGCAAGAAAATGGATTATATAAATGCTATTCTGCTGATTATGAAGACTATTCAGAAGCTAAAGAATATATAAAACAATTAAAAAGTATAGGATTTAATGATGTTTTTTTAGTGATGTACGAAAACGGTAAAAAACTATTTTAAACCTAATAATAAGATAAACTAAATATGATTAAACTATCAAATGAAGGAAAAATTGGACTTTTAGCAATTATAACAATTGCTTTATTTATTTGGGGACTCAAATTTCTGAAAGGTCAAAATATTCTCTCATCTTCCAAAAATATCTATGTCGAGTATAAGAATATAGATCAACTAAAAGTTTCTTCACCTGTTCTTATCAACGGATTTGAAGTTGGGGTTGTTAAAGATATATACTTAAAACCAGAAGATTTGAATACGATTATAGTGGTATTGAATATAAAGGGAAAAATTATTTTTCCAAAGAATGCAATAGCAATGATTGTAAATGCTGGTTTGATGGGTGGCAAGGCTGTCGAAATACGTTATTCTAGTCCTTGTAGTGGAGGTGATTGTGTTGTTAGTGGCGATTATTTGAAAGGCGAAACTGAAGGATTACTTCAGTCCATGTTAGGCCGCCCTGATCAATTTGAGGGATATATCGGAGCTTTTAAAAATAATGCAAGAGGAATTTTAGATAGCCTAGATAGCTCTATAAAAAATCCAAGCAATAGCATTGGAAAAGCCTTAAATGATCTTGAAGTAGTTATTCATCATCTCAAAGGCACTACAGCTGCTATGGATGCTACTATGAATGCTTCTTCAGGAAATATCAACGCTACGATGAAAAATTTGAATTCAATATCTGCGAACATTGCTGCTAGTAATAGTCAAATAAAATCTTTGATTAGCAATTTGGATGCAGTAAGTCTTCAAATAAAAAATGGAAACATAGATGGTACTTTGAAAAATGCCAATGTGGCTATGGAAAAAGCCAGCCAAACATTAAATAAAACTGATCTTGCAGTTGGGGAGCTTAATTCTATTTTGAATAAAGTGAACAAAGGCGATGGAACGATGGCAAAATTGGTGAATGATGGTACTTTATACACTAATCTGAATGGATTAAGTAAAGATTTAAGTAAAGTGAGTAAAAACTTAGATTTGTTATTACAAGATTTTCGATTGAATCCAAAGCGATATGTTAATGTATCTGTTTTTGGTAAAAAGCAAAAGGAATATGCACTTCCTCAAAATGATCCTGCTTTTCCAGATACTTTGAAAAATAAATAATTTTAGGCTGTAAGTAATTAATTTACAGCCTAAAATGAATTTTTTATACTAGCGAACCATCTGCTCTTTTATGTGCAATATTCACTTTCATTTCATTCCATTTTGTGCCTAGTAATTTGTTCATTCCTTTATCGACGATATAATGACGTGCTATATTTATTGCACCTTTTGCTCTCCTCACCATAGATTCGTTAGCTCTTAAAGCAATTGAAAAACCACCATCTAAATATTCTATATAATGCCAATAACCACTAGGAATAAATATGGATTCTCCTGGGTAAAGTATTGTTTCATAGCCTGTTACTTTTGATAAAGCTGGATATTTCTCATAATCAGGATTATTAATATCAACATAACTTGCAACAGTATATGGTAAATGATATAAATTTACTGATTGGTCATGAGAGAATAATACTACTCTTTTCCTTCCATGCAATTGATTCAGAAAAACATGTGATAAGTCAATATCATAATGCATGGCTGTTACAGATCCTTCGCCACCAAAAAACATAAATGGAAAATCGTTGATGAACCCATCCATAATATTTGGAATAGAAAAGTCATTTATCAGTTCTGGTGCATGTTTGAATAAATTCCAAAGAAAAATTCGATAAGGGATTGGACCTTTTTCCATCAAATCCAAATAATCTTTGAATGACATTGTCATATCAGGCTCCATATATCCTTTTCCTGGCTTAGAATAATTTGGAGTAGTGACAGGAACTTGTAAATGGCCATATTGATTTTTGAAAAAATCAGTTGTCCACTTTGATAAACCAGTCCAATTTTTTGTTAAATCAGTAAAAACAACTGGTTTTTGAGGCGATAGATACTCATTTGCAAAACTTTCTCTATTCAAATTAGCCCTTTTATCAACAGGTTTTATTGTTAACATATCAATAATGAGTTTAAATTATTATTAATATACTTTTTCGACTATTCTTTTAATGGTATCCACATCACCCATTGTGTAATAGTGTAAACATGGAACTCCAAGATTTTTTAGCTCTATACTTTGTTGGATGCACCATTCTATACCGATTTCTTTCACTGCATTATCATCTTTGGCTTTAGTAATCTCCGAAACTAGTTCATGAGGTAAATTTATGAAAAAATTTCTAGGAATGGAAGCTAATTGATATTTTTTTGTCAATGGTTTTAAACCTGGAATTATAGGTACTTCAATGCCAATTGCTTTGCAGTTTTCTATATAAGTTTTATAATGTAGATTATCATAAAACATTTGTGTTACGATATATTTTGCTCCTGCATCAATTTTCAATTTGGTAAAATGTAGGTCGCTATCCATGTTAGGTGCTTCAAAATGTTTTTCTGGGTAGCCTGCAATACCAATGCAAAAATTAGTTTTTTCACCATTCACTATTTCACCATCCAGATATTTTCCACTATTCATATCTGAGATTTGTTTCACCAAATTCAGAGCATATTCATGTCCATCTGGCTCTGCAATGAATTTTCCATCAAACTTTTGGGCATCACCTCTAAGAGCTAATACATTATTGACATTCAAAAAATTCAAATCAATAAGAGCATTTTCAGTATCTTCTTTTGTGAAGCCTCCACAAATAAGATGGGGAACTGCATCAACTCCATAGCGATTCATTATTGCAGCACATATCCCCACTGTACCTGGTCTTTTGCGAATTGATGTTTTTTCATAATATCCACTAGGTCTTTTTTTATAAATATACTCTTCTCGATGATAGGTAACATCAATGAAAGGTGGCTTAAATTCCATTAATGGATCAAGGGTATCAAATATTGCTTTCATTCCACCACCCTTTAAAGGTGGTAAAACTTCAAATGATATTAGTGTTTTATTGTTAGAAGCTTTTATATATTCAATTACATTCATGTTTCAACGCTATCTCAATTATACAAATATATATTATTAAAATTAAATTTAATTCTTTATTAAAATATTTATGTTCAAAAAGGATAATTAACTGCTAGATTTAATACAACATCCGTAATACTAAACTTTCTAATCGGATTTTTTTCTTTAAGCCAAATATATGCCTCAGGATTAGGGTCATATAATTTGATGCCTAAATCGAAGCGGATCAAGAAAATATTAAAATCAAATCTTGTACCTAATCCAGTTCCAATTGCAATTTGTTTCCAAAAATTCCAAGTGATATTTGCATTCTCTCTTAAAGGATCATTTTCTAATAACCACACATTCCCTGCATCCAAAAATAATGCTCCTTCCATTTTGTATTTACTAAATCGCAAAATGGTAAAGCGATATTCTGCATTAAACTCTAATTTAATATCACCAGTTTGATAGTTTGCTAAAAAGTAGTTTTGGTCACGGTAAGCACCTGGTCCTAATGCTTTGATTTTCCATGCCCGAATACTATTGGGTCCGCCCACAAAAAATTGTTTATTATATGGTACTGCTTTTGATGTGCCAAAAGGATGTGCTAAACCCAATAATGTTCTGAATGCTAGAGCATTATTCTTATTTAATATTCGATTATATCTATATTCAAGTTCAAGTTTTACAAATCTCGAAATTTCCATTTTATTCGTACTATCAGTTGCATTCCCCAAGTATTGTAGAGGTATCCATCGATTTAGAATTTGTGCTTCTACTCCGCAAATCTCTGTACTTACTTTAAAGAAATTTATTTCGCCAAAAGCATTTTGTGGGGTTGTATGATAAAATTCGAGATTTCTAAGCAAAAGCCCAGAGTAAAATTGTCGCCCAAAACTTCTTTTCAGCACTTCATTGTTATTGATTATCATATTAAAAGTGTCTGAAAAGGCTGGATAAATCAAATCAATACCAAAGTGATTGAAAACCAACTTGTTCTGTTTTCCCAAATTGACATTGTAGCCATATCGAAGATTCAATTGATGATTTTTATATAAACCAATATTGAGCTGGTCAACATAATCATAACTGATATTGAATTGAGTGTAGGATTGATCTCTAAGTTTTGGATAGAAAGTCTTTAAAAAAGGTAATTTTTTCAACCCATGCCAAAAATATAAATAATCGCTAAAGTTTGGATTTGAATATAAGTTTGAAATTTTAAAATTGCTAGAAAATTTTAGTTCTTGATATATTTCTCCACCACCTTCTACTATTCCACTCAATACTGCTGCCGATTTATTGATATTTCTAATCCTATAATTTAAGGATAGAAGACTTCCAAATTGGAAAGCAGTAGTATTGTTATTACCTAAATAAATATTTGAATTGAGTTCGTATTCAAATTTTTTATTTGGTTTTAAAATAATTTCGACATCCACTTTGTCTTCACTGATAATTTTAGAGCGAATATTGGTGATTTTGTAAATATCTAAGGTGTTGAATTTTGCTGCTGTTTTATCAATTTTGGATCGATCATATTTATCTCCAGATTTGAAATAAATATTTTTCATCAATGAAGTAGGACGAATACTCAATTTTTGCTCATCTGATAAGAAGTGGTAACGATCAATCAATGTATCGAAGGTATAATTTTGTTTGCCTTGAATGTAATTCGGGAATATACTTATTTTGTTTAAATAATGGATGCGATGATGTCCAGAGCTATCCGAAGGAGCATCAATCATAATTTTTCCAACAACTTTATTTTTTATTGTAAATGTATCAATATCAATTGGTTGGATATAATTGGTGGAAAAGGAAGCGTATCCTAATTTTATCATATTTTGATAAATTATGTTCACGGTTTCATCATATAATTTAGAATCAACTGGACTCCCTTTTTTTAGAGGTATTTCATTCATTAAATCATCAATAATAGGTTGGATGATCGTATCCTCAGAAACTATTTTAAATTCATCCAGATACATTCTTTTGCCTGGAATAATGTCATAAAATACTTTTGTATATTTTTGTGTTTTATCTAAAATGTCTTCATAACTAACTTCTACATGAAAAAAACCTTTCTTGATAAAATAGTTTTTTATTAAATCTATAGATTGTATAGCTTGTTGTTCGTTGTAAATGGCAGGATCTTCTTTTAGAGATTTTGACCATGCCCACCACCTGTTATAGTAA
>ENA-UOYA01003756-UOYA01003756.1-activated-sludge-metagenome-genome-assembly--contig:-NODE-3756-length-13315-cov-7.429035_pt1 | contig 13315 bp, 9 predicted proteins | sample MGYA00238163_ERZ764804 | MGnify/ENA primary metagenome ERZ764804 (study PRJEB28919, sample SAMN05720223) | activated sludge metagenome | isolation source: Anaerobic digester | place: Hong Kong...
CCGTAGAAGTGTTCGTAAACGTCAGGCTGCCTCCTTGGCACACCACTGTGTCGCTCGAGGTAAAGCTCGCTGTTGCCGTTGGGCCTACGCTCACCGCTGTAACATTTACATTATCTACATAAATGGTATGTCCATAATCACCATAATTTCTAAAAACAATTTGCAAATCAGATTTATTCATAAAACTTGCCGGTATTGTCACTGTCTCAGTTCTCCATTGGTTAGGTTGTGGGTAAAACTCATCTCCTTGCCCCGGCATTACTGTGGCTAATACGCTATCTCCCTTTCTGTAAATACTTTGTGTGGTAATATCACAATCGCTTGTTATTAAAACCTCTAAAGTATCCCATAGATTTTGATTAGGGCCATTAGCTGTCAGTTGTCCATAAAATGGTGTATAAGCAACGTCAAATTTCAATGTAGCGGAACTAGAACCCGTAAGGCTAAACTTAGGGGTTAAGATGTCATCTTTTTTCATTTTGCCATCAAGGGATGTATTATCAAATCTCATGCATTGGTTTCCAATTCCATAGGCACTATAGCCAACAATATTATCCCAATTAATTGTAGGATTTCCGTTTCTATTTACCAAGTCCCAACCTATTGGAGGGAAAATGCCTTCGAAACCTTCAGACAAAGGCAACGAGGTAGTACCGGCAATCGGAACTACAATTTGTTGTGTTATAGAATCTGAGCCTATATCGTTTGATACAACAAGTTTTACACTGTGAGCCCCTGCTGTATTAAATACAATTCCCGTAGGTGTTTTTTGAGTTGAAGTTGCAGGTGTGCCACCTTGAAAATACCATTTCCAAGAAGTTGGAGCAAACATACTATTATCTGTAAACGAATAACGTTGGCTGGTAGCGCAAGGAGCAGAAATTGTTTTTTGAGAAGTAAAAGCAGCCTTTGGTTTTAGCGGTGTGCTGTTACATACCGGAGAATTAGCCAAGTTAACTCTAAAGTCACCGTTTTGCATAGTAACTTGAAATCTTGCCGATTGGTCGTTTGTAAACATAGCCATACAATTGTTATCTGTATAATCCATAAAATTTACATACATATCTCCATTAGTTGTATTTCCACATGTTTTATGAGGGAATGCAGGGCAACCGTAATTAGGACCAAAAGCGGTAGGCGTATCATTTACATAATCTGTACCACAATCCGCATCGCCCCAAATATGTCTTAACCCTAACCAATGCCCAATTTCGTGGGTTGCCGTTCGACCTTTTTGAGCACTAGCAGACCCTGTATTTCCAAAATAATTAGACCGACAAACAAAGCCGTCATTTTTAGGGTCGCCGCTACCGGATGGCATACCGGGCAAGCCTGTTAATCCGGGGAAAGTAGCATAGCCCAATATCGTTCCACCTCCGCTTCCAGAAGAGACAATACCGGGTACCACCCAGATATTTAGATAAAAATTAGGGTCCCAAATGGTAGAAGGTTTTATGGTACCATCAATCAAACTTCTGTCCCAGCCTTTCGTGCCGGGATTTCCCCAGCCTCTTGTTTGAGCGTTTATTCTCTCAATTCCCGGTTCTGCCAAGATATTGTTATTAGGATCTATTTTTGCCAAGCAAAAAGAAATTCCGGTGTTTGCTTTTACTGCAGCAAAAGGCGCAGGAATAGAAGAAATATTGTATCCGTTGCCGGCAAAGTCATTATTTAAAATAGTAATTTGAGATTGAACTTGTGCTGCTGAAATATTCTGCGAACTATTCCAATAGCAAATATGTACAATTACCGGAATGGTATAATTGGTTTGCGTTTGTTCCTGTCGTCCATTTAGTAAAGCTTTCTGTTTTTGATTGGCAATAATCCGTTGCAGTTGATTTTCCCATTCAATGCTTGGTGCAATTGAACCACACCAGCCTTCACTTGTTTTAGAACTACTACCTTTCGAAAAGGAATTTAGTCCATTAAAAATAAAAACACACCATAAGAGTGCTTGTACATATTTTATCATAATCTTTTAATTATCAAACAAATATCGGAAATAAAAAACAAAAAATAAGCGCTTTAACACTTTTAACATTATTTTCAACTAAAAATAAAACACAATGAACGCCTTACAATATGCTACTTCTCCCTATTTATTACAACACAGAAACAATCCTGTTAATTGGTATCCGTGGACAGACGATGCACTGAAATTAGCCGTATTACAAAATAAACTTTTAATTATTTCTATTGGATATTCTGCTTGTCATTGGTGTCATGTAATGGAGCATGAAAGTTTTGAAGATGAAGCCGTAGCTGAGGTAATGAATTTGCATTTTGTTTCAATAAAAATTGATAGAGAAGAGCGCCCCGACATAGACCAAATTTACATGAATGCGGCGATGCTCTTAAATGGACAAGGCGGTTGGCCTTTAAATGTAATTGCATTGCCGGATGGGAAGCCGATTTATGCGGGCACTTATTTCCCCAAGCAGCAATGGATGCAACTGTTAGATTATTTTGCATTATTGTACAAAAAAGAACCCCAAAAACTAATAGAACAAGCCGCACAAATTACAAATGGTGTGCATAAATTTGACACGATACCCCTAAACACAAAAGAACAAAATATTAATTCGCAATTACAAGAAATTGCTTGGCAACATTGGCGGATAAAAATTGATTATGAATGGGGTGGAGCAAAAGGTGCTCCTAAATTTATGATGCCTAATAATTATGAATATCTGTTGCGCTATGTAAAGCAAAGTGAAAACAAGGATGTAGCCAATGCGTTGAAAATAACTTTGAAAAAAATGGCATTTGGTGGGCTATATGATGTTGTAGGCGGAGGGTTTGCTCGGTATAGTGTAGATGCTTTTTGGAAGATACCTCATTTTGAAAAAATGCTGTACGACAATGGCCAATTGCTGAGTGTATATGCACAAGCTTATCAGCTTACTAAAAGACCGCTATATAAAAGTGTAATTGAAAAAACAGTAGATTGGATGATTGCAGAAATGACGGATTCAAGTGGTGGGTTATACGCTTCTTTGGATGCAGATAGCGAGCGAATGGAGGGGAAATATTATTGTTGGACTTATGCGGAATTACAGCACATTCTGCGAGAAGATTTTTCATTTTTTTGTGATGTGTACCACATCGAAGAAAAGGGGAATTTTGAACATGGATTAAATGTACTATTCCGAACAGAAGACCATGAATATTTTATGGATAAATACAACATTGATAATGCTGCTTTCCAACAAAAGTTAACTGGTATTCATCAAGTATTATTAGAAGAGAGAAAAAAGAAAATTAGACCTGCAACCGACGATAAAATACTAACTGAATGGAACGCCATTGCTATAAAAGGATTATGCGATGCCTATAAGGCATTAGGAGATATTCGTTATTTACAAAAAGCAGAAACAGTAGGAAATTTTATTTTACAATATTGCAAGAAGGATGATTATCGGTTAGATAGGAATTTTAAAAATGGGCAATCCTCTATAAATGGTTTTTTAGCAGATTACGCATTTTTTATTGAAGCACTTCTTCATTTACATCAAGTGACATTGCAAGAAAAATATCTTACGGAAGCGTTGCATTTTACTGAATATGTACTGGAACATTTTTATAATAAAACCAACGGCATGTTCTATATCACTTCTGATTTAGACCCACCACTTATCACCCGAAGTAGTGACAATAGTGATAATGTAATTCCATCTGCAAACTCAACTATGACAAAAAATTTATTGTTGCTAAGTAAGTATTTTGACAAGAGTGAGTATGAGCAAATGAGTTGGACGCAATTAAATAATGTATTAGAAAGTGCCGTCAAAACACCGATGTATTATTCTAATTGGCTTAATGTATTAGATATGCATTTACACTTAAATTCGGAATTAGTAATTATAGGAAAAGATGCAGTAGCATTTGCAAAAAAAATAAATGCTAATTTTTTACCTAATGTATTAATTACGGGTAGTTGCAAGGAAAGTCGGCTTCCATTGTGTATGGATAGGTACAATTCTGACAAAACATTATTTTATCTTTGTCGCAACAAAGCTTGTGATTTACCGGAAGAAGATATTCAGGCAATTTTAAACAAGTTGCGTTGATTTTTTGTACATTTATTCTAAAGTATTTTTATGTCTAAGCACACCATTTATTATCCATTTGTACAAGCACCCCCACAATTAAAAAATGAATTTAAGGAGGATATTTTTTTACAAGATTATCTGCATACTTATTTTCCGGCTGCACAATTGCAAGAAATAATTCCTGATTTAGAAAACATTGGAGAACGTGCTGTTGGCGAATTTTTAGAGTGGGCCAGAGATGCAGAAAAAAATAACCCGGAGTTGATACAGTTTACATCTTGGGGAAAAAGAATTGATGAAATTAAAGTAGCACAAGGTTGGAAAAACTTAGAAAAAGCTGCTGCTGAAGAGGGATTAGTAGCTATTGGATATGAGCGAAAATACCAAGAATATTCTAGATTGTACCAATTTGTAAAATTATATTTATACACTCCATCTTCTGCAATATATACCTGTCCGTTAGCCATGTCTGACGGGGCTGCGCGATTAATAGAAGTTTATGGTGATGAGTATTTAAAAGAACATGCGTACAAACATTTAATAGCACGCGACCCAACGAAATTTAAAACCAGTGGGCAGTGGATGACCGAGCGTACCGGCGGATCTGATGTATCAAAATCGATGACGTTAGCCACACCTGATGGAGACGGATATTTACTTTACGGACACAAATGGTTTACCTCTGCCATTACTGCAAACATGGCTTTTACACTCGCTTCCACAGAGCAAGTAACCGCAGGGCAACGCGCTGCACTCTCCTTATTTTATTTACCTATCCGCCACGAGGATGGTAGCCTGAACGGTATAGAAGTGGAAGCATTAAAGGACAAATTAGGCACACGAGCATTACCAACGGCGCAGTTAATATTAAAAGGAACAAAGGCGAAATTAGTGGGGCAAAAAGGAAAAGGCGTAAGAGAAATCTCCACTTTATTTAATGTTACACGCATATACAACACCATTAGTGCGGTATCTTACATGCGCAGAGCCTTTGCCTTGTGCAAGGCATACAGTACACAACGAGAAGCGTTCGGAAAAAAATTAGAACAGCATGTTTTATACAAGAAAAGCCTACGCGAATTAGAAATAGCCTATCAATCCAATACACTTTTAGGCTTATTTTTAGCCCGATTATTAGGCAAAGAAGATTGCAACAAAGCAACAGAAACAGAGAAAGAATTATTGCGAATATTAACGCCGGTTGCAAAATTATATACCGCAAAGCAATCCATAAAATCGGCATCGGAACATATAGAAATGTTTGGCGGATTGGGGTATATGGAAGATAGCGGAATACCTGTGATGCTACGCGATGTACAAACATTAAGTATATGGGAAGGAACAACAAATGTGCTATCGTTGGATATGCTGCGTGCCATAGAAAAAGAAAATGGACTTCAAGCATTTAAAGCGTTTATAGAAATGTATATACCTTCAGTTACAGCCCCCGAATTAGCTGCTCAAAAAAATAGTATCTACAAAAAAACAGAACTATTATTTTCATTTTTACAACAGATAAAAAATAAAGAGCTATTAGAATCAGTTTCAAGAGATATTGCATTTTATATTGCTGAAATTACTATAGCAATACTCTGGTTAGATTTTTTAAAAACAAACCTAAATAAAGCAAACTACCTGAATACATTGAACTTTTGGGTGCGGTATAAAATGAATGAAAATAGTTTGTACACCGCTGAAACATTAGAGCTTACTTAAGTATGAAAATATTAATTACCGGAATTACGGGTTTAATCGGAAACTATACGCTACAAGAATTTTTACGAAACGGCTACCCTGCTATACGAGGTACGTACTTCTCCAATCGTGATATATCTACCTATACAGAGATGGGCGTAGAAATGCTGCAAGCAGACATTACGCAGGAAAATAATTTGCGTGGTATATGCAAAGATTGTAATACTGTAATTCATACTGCTGCTCGTGTAATAGATTTTGGTACAAAAAAACAGTTTTATGAAACGCACTACAACGCTACATTATACCTTTTAAAAGAAGCAAAAAGTAGTGGCGTGCAGCATTTCATTTACATAAGTTCTATTGGTGTTGCAAGCGGAATTGACAGAAATAAGATAATACCGGATGAAACGACACCGTTAGTGAAAACAGGGATATTTTATGATGATGCAAAAATTGATACAGAAGAGTTGGTGAAAAAATTTTGTACTGAAAATAATATTGATTATACCATTATCCGGCCTTCTGCCGTAATAGGAAAAAACAGCGTATGGGTGACAGAGCCACTAAAGCGAATGGACAGCAAAATGGGGTTAAAACTTATAGACAACGGTCGGTAGCCTGCCTGTTTGATTGATGCTGAAAATTTGAGCAACGGTATTTTTTTATGCGCTACAAAAAAAATTGCACGTAATCAGATTTATTATTTTATGGACGATTGGGATATTTCATGGAAACAATATTTCACTGATTTAGCCATCCTAAAAAATAAAAAAATTGGAGGTTCAATACCATTTGGTTTAGCATTCTTATTGGCTTCTATTGCGGAGATACTATTTCCGATATTTGGAAAAAACCCGCCGATAGCAAAAAAATCCATACTAGCAACCGGCACCAACAGAACTGTATCTACCCAAAAAGCAAGAGAGCAATTAGGTTGGCAGTCAACAATTACATACGCAATAGCTATGCAGCGCATAAAGGAAAGTTTATCCTCTTCAACGGTTTAGAGCATTTATTTCTGCTTGTACCTCCGGCGTATTCCAACGTATTCCTTCTACTTTTGCATCTATTATTTTCCCATTTTTATCCAATAAATAAGTAGTAGGAAAACGACGTATTCCTATATTTTTCATACTTATTTCAGTATGAAGTATAGGGAATTTTGCATGTGTAGCAGCTCTAAAAACAGATAACCTTTCCTCTTGCTCATCCGTAATTAAATATACTTTCAGTTTTTCGCTGCCTCCTACTGCTTCTTGTAAATTGGCTAATTCTTTTACTTCTGCTCTACAATCGCCGCACCATGTTTGAAAAAAACTAATAACCACCACCTGATTTTTCAATGCTGTTATTAAAAATTCTGTACTGTCTTCGTTATATAATTTTGTATTTGCAAGTGGTAATTTAGGCACATTTTTGCCATAAAAATTTACAGCATACAGCACGCTAAAAAATACTATTATTAAAATTACTATAACCCAATTTGTTTTCATACTAAATTTAATTTTGTGAATTATTAGAAACAAGCTGCAACAATTGAAGTGCATTTTTTTTGTTGTTGTATTTCTCTTCCAATACAGATTTTCTTCGCTGAATTTGTGCAGCATCAAAAGATGTTTGCATCAATTCGTCAATAATATATTGGTAGTCTTTTTCTTTGGTTGGGAGAATGCATAACTCTTCCAAACCGCTACCGGTTACGGCACATTCGTTGCTAATTACAAATCGAGTGGCAAACAGAGCGTTTATCAATTTTAATTTAACACCGGATGGATTTTTGGCAACAGCCAGACAGATATGCGCCTCTTGCAAAAGTGTGTGCATTTCAGTAGCCGATGGATTTGGAATCAAACGTATATTTTGTCGTTGCCTTACCAATTCAATCAAAGTAGCCGGCGGATCTTTTCCGGCTAAAACAATAGGATAATGGCAATCTTTTAGTTCGTTATTTAATAGCTCGAAAATAAGTTGGTGATTATCCAACAGAGATAAATTTCCATGGTATAAAATATATCCACCGCTGCCCTCTTTGCAGGTCAGTTCTTCATTTTCATGAAACACATATTCCAAGCTGATTTTTGTGTTCGGAAACTTCTCCGTATAGTATTCAAAATCTGTTTCAGACAAGCAGGACAGTGCATTTGCAGCTGTAAGCATATTGTCGTATTGTATTAATTTTTTATACTCCGAAAAATAGAATATTTTTTCTTTCAATGAAAAAGCAGAATCAAATAATATTCTGTAATAAATCCATTCTATATTATGCAGTCGGACTATTTTTTTTCTATCGTTTAACTTTGGGTGGTGTAAAAAACCGGTTGTATGTGTGGCATCAAATAATATCGGAAAATTGTTTACTTGCAAATTCTCTAAAAGTTCTGTATTCATTCGTGATTTGACGACAAATGGCAGCGATGAAAACAGATATTTTATACTTCTTTCTCTTGGGTAGTAATATATTTTTTCGCAATATTGTTCTAATGAAGCTTGCGGTGTTCTTCCACCATACACAAAGCAATGCAAATGGATTTTCACCCCTAATTGGTGCAGTGCTTTTATTTTATAAAACTCTTCTATGGCTCCTCCATAATTTGCAGGAAAAGGAACGTCAAAACAAATGATATTTAGTGCTACTTCTTGCATTTATTTTAAGCGATTATAGATTTCCAACAAATATTTTTCTTCTTTCTCCCAACACAGTTCATTGCGTACTTTTTGGCAATTATTTTGCAATCTTTTGTACAATTCTTTATTTTGTAATAACTGCTGAATTGCTTGTATTACTTGTTCAATCGTTAGTTCCTTAACTACTACACCGATTTCGTATTGTTGGTTTAATGCAATATATTCAGGAAAGCCGATTAGTACTTGTGGAATACCGGCCTGTATATAATCGAACGTTTTATTGCCTAACGAATAATAATAACTCAGTCCACGATTTTCTAATAAATTTATACCGATGTATGCTTGTTTCGTTATTAACTTTAATGCTTCGGGTGTTTTTTTACCTAATAATTTTACTTTATTTTCTAACTGTAATTGTTGGATATTAGATTGAATCGCATTATACTCATCACCATCGCCGGCAATATAAAAAACGGCATTATCGATTTTCAACATTGCCAACAACATTTCATTGATTCCCCGCCCAACATTTACTGCTCCTTGGTATAATAAAATCGGAGTGCTTGCTTCAATATTCTTTGCTGCTTTTTGTTCATACGATTTGGGATTATTTTTAAATGGAAAATTCCGAACCAATTTAGCGTTTACGTTATATTTTTTATTAAAAAGTTGAGCAATAGAATTTGTAACCGTATAAACAGCATCAACGTTAGGTACAATCCATTTTTCTATAAGCAGCCAAACAGATTGTTTAAATGGCTTTCCAATCAATTCGGGGCTTTCCGGAAAATATTCATGCGCATCGTACACTACTTTTTTTCGTTTTAATTTAGCAGCAACAAAAGCAGCAGGCAAAGTATCTAAATCACAACCGCATACAATATCAAAAGAAGTAAACAACAAAAACAACAACAGCCTTAGGTTAAATTCTGCATAAAACAGAACTCCTTTATTGAAAAAGCAATTTAGCCTATATTGCGAAAACACCATATTTGACAATGGTTTTGAAGTGCTTACTGCTCTTCCTATCAATTGTACATCGAATTTATTTTTTTGCAAGGACGTGCATATTCGCTGCATGCGCTGGTCATACGTTAAATCATTTGTTACGGTGCAAATAATTTTCTTAGGCACTTTTTAGTTCATTTTTTTCATTTATCAATATTAGTTTTTCATCTAACAGAAAGCGGATAACGTCTTTATATAATTGCAATTTAAAGTGTGCATTTTCAGGCAATATTTCTTCCATTTTTATCCAGTCGTTTTTTACAAGTCCGAGAATCTGATTTTTCGTTTGAATAAATTCTTCCGAAAATTCACTCCGTTTTTTTTCTTCCATACAAACATCGCACTTACCGCATTTTACGGGTTCTGCTTCACCAAAATATGTACATATAACCTGCTGCCGACAAATTTGTTTTTGTTCCACAAAATTAATCATCGCATTCAATTGATTTTGTAAAATCTGTTTACGTTGATGTAAAAAATGAGTATTAATATACAAATTATTATCGTGCAGTCTTTCATTTAAAAACAAAATCGTTGGCTCATTGGAGGAGCGTACATAATTTATAATTTTATGTTTGTGCAGCAGCTCTAACTTACGGGCTACCTCTGCCTCAGACACCTTTAAAACACGGGCTATTTGGGCTTCATTTATCTTTGTATAATGATCTAAAATTCCACCGTAAATCCTCAGTATTGTTTTTATTATTTGCGATGATTCGGAATTGGCCACTTCGTATCTGTACAGCTCTAATTTATCTACTCTAAACACCAACCGAGAGGGCATAAAAACACCTTCGCTCAATTGCAGATAATTTTCTTGTTCTAAAATTTTCAAACAATTATAAACGGTATTTATCTCCATTTTAAATTGAGTACAGAACAATTGAATGTCGAAATTATACGAATGCATATACCCGCTTCCCACTGCTATGGATAAATGGTTGCAGATAGCATTGTACACACTTTTTATCTGTGCTACCGATGGGAATTTAGCTTCTAATTTTTCTTGCAGGGTATCAATATCTGCTTGGGTATATAATATTGCGGCATACGACAGTTTCCCATCTCTTCCCGCTCTTCCAGCTTCTTGATAATATGCCTCCAAGCTATCCGGCACATCTATATGAATTACATAGCGCACATCGGGTTTGTCTATTCCCATACCAAAAGCATTTGTACAAACCATTACTTGCGATTTATTTTTTATCCAATTTTCCTGCTTCGAATGTCGATCTGTATTCTTTAATCCGGCATGGTAAAAATCAGCATTTATTTGGTGCTTAAACAAAAACTCAGCCACTTCTTTAGTTCGGTTTCTGCTCCGCACATATACAATTCCGCTTCCGTTTAATTTTTGGATAATTTCTACCAATTTAGAAAATTTTGCCTCTTCTTTTCGGACTACAAAACTCAAGTTTTCGCGTTGGAAAGATTTCTTAAAAACAGAAACCTTTTTTAGTTGTAATTTATCTATAATATCATCTTGAACATTAGGTGTTGCAGAGGCGGTAAGTGCAACCACCGGAACTAAAGGATGGAATTTTCTTATGGCAGCAATTTCTAAATACGGTGGCCGAAAATCATATCCCCACTGCGACACACAATGTGCTTCATCTACAGCAATGAGGTTTACATTCATTTGTTTAAAACGCTCTATAAAAATCTCTGTTTTCAGTCGCTCCGGTGATAAATAGAGAAATTTATACTGCCCAAATTGGCAGTTATCTAAAATTATATCAATTTCAGGATAAGATAAACCGGAGAAAATTGCTGCTGCCTTGATATTACGCAATTTTAGTTGTGCTACTTGGTCTTTCATTAGTGCAATCAGTGGTGATATTACAATACAAATACCCTCTTGCAGTAATGCCGGCACCTGAAAGCATACTGATTTTCCTCCACCGGTAGGCAACAACGCCAAGGTATCGTTTTTTTCCAATACAGACTGAATTATTTCAGCTTGTGGGTATCGAAAAGTTGCATATCCAAAGTACTGTTTTAATATTTCGATTGAAGTTTGCACGATATTCAAAAATACAATATGTTAGCAGTAAAATATAGTATATTGCTATTTACCAACCGATATTTCCAATAGATTTACTATTTTGTAGTAAAATAGCGATTATGCCAATTGAAGCCAGTGAATTAATCTTAAACCCGGATGGGAGTATTTACCATTTGAATCTATTGCCGGAAGATATTGCCGATACCATTTTCTTAGTGGGCGACCCAGACCGTGTGGAAGAAGTATCTCGGTATTTTGATAGCATTGAAATAAGAAAACAAAAACGCGAATTTGTTTCGCATACCGGGTATATCGGTAAAAAACGGCTCACCTGTTTATCTACCGGAATTGGAACGGATAATATTGATATTGTCCTCAATGAATTAGATGCATTGGTAAATATAGATTTGAAAACGCGACTGATAAAAACGGATTTAAAATCGTTAAACCTCATACGCATTGGTACTTGCGGTTCATTACAACACGATATTCCTGTCGATAGTTTTTTAGCGAGTGAATATGGTATTGGATTAGATGGATTATTGGGTTTTTACGAGTTTGAAGTATCAGAGGAAGACAAGCAATTCATCCAACCAATTATTCCGATTGTAAAAAATTTAGGTGTGCATCCAATTATTGCCAAAGGCTCTGAATTGCTTTTAAATACTATTGCTAAAGATATGCGCAAAGGGGTGACGCTTACCAATTGTGGGTTTTACGGCCCTCAAGGCAGAACGGTTCGCATTGCTCCGAAAGACAAAAATTACATAGACGCCTTATCTGCAATAAATTTACCGGGCGGAAGAAAATTCACCAATATGGAAATGGAAACTTCAGCAATTTATGGCTTGAGTAAGTTATTAGGGCATCATGCATTATCGTGCAATGCCATTTTAGCTAACCGTGTAGATGGTACTTTTAGCGCCGATCCACATGGCGCTACGGATAAATTAATCCGGTATGTTTTAGAAAAAATAGTACAGTAAAACAGCGTAACCAAAAAATATTCAGAAACACTTTCCTGCTTACTAAATACATCCAGCAATTTTAAAGTCTAATTTGAATTCTGTAAGATTAGGTTCAAAAATAAACGGCTGTCTTCCGACAGCCGTTCTGAATTTTTGAACTATTCAGTTTGTATATCAATGGAATTGTTCTGCTTCTGTAGAACCTGCCAATGCTGTGGTTGAAGATTGTCCTTGTTGACAAACTTGTTGGATGGCATCGAAGTAACCGGTACCTACAAAAGACTGATGTTTGATTGCTTGGAATCCTGAAGATTCTAATGCAAACTCTCTTTGTTGTAACTCAGAGTAACCCGCCATACCACGTTCCATATAAGCTTTGCTTAATTCGAACATCACCGTATTATTAGCGTGGAAACCTGCTAATGTAATAAATTGGAATTTATACCCTAAAGCAGCAATATCTTCACGGAAAGTCAACATTTGTTTTTCATCCATGTATTTTGCCCAATTGAAAGATGGAGAGCAGTTGTATGCCAACATTTTACCCGGGTATTTTGCATGGATACCTTGTGCAAATTCTCTTGCCATGCCTAAGTCTGGATTTCCTGTTTCCATCCAAATTAAGTCCGCATAAGGAGCATAAGATAAACCTCTGTCAATACCTTGTTCTACTCCGTTTTTCACATAGTAAAAACCTTCAGGAGCGCGTTTTCCTTCGATGATGAATTTTTGATCACGCTCATCTATATCAGATGTAATTAAGTTAGCTGCCTCAGCATCTGTACGAGCGATAACTAAAGTTGAAGTTCCGCAAACGTCAGCCGCTAAACGAGCAGCAGATAATTTATTGATAGCCTCTTGTGTAGGCACTAATACTTTACCGCCTAAGTGACCGCATTTTTTTGCAGAAGCTAATTGGTCTTCCCAGTGAACACCAGCAGCACCCGCTTCAATCATTT
>ENA-UOYA01003757-UOYA01003757.1-activated-sludge-metagenome-genome-assembly--contig:-NODE-3757-length-13315-cov-4.387783_pt1 | contig 13315 bp, 10 predicted proteins | sample MGYA00238163_ERZ764804 | MGnify/ENA primary metagenome ERZ764804 (study PRJEB28919, sample SAMN05720223) | activated sludge metagenome | isolation source: Anaerobic digester | place: Hong Kong...
AGGAGTATCCGTCATCAACCGCAACGGGAGCAAGGTTGGGCTCGACATAGGTGTAGGTTATCTTGGCGTCCAGGCCGACTTCAGGGCTGTCACCGGTGGCGATCACCTCTCGAAAGGCGGGGCGTTTAAGGCTAATCAGGGTCTTGATTCGCTCTAAGTTTACACCGTGAACGATCTGTTTTTCTTTGAGCTTCTCGAATACCTCTTCCAACTGTACCTTTTCGCCGGGTTTGATATTCAAGGTCAATAAGGCCGACATCCTGCCGGGGGCCACGGTCACGACAATCTTGGCATTGGGTTCTTCGGGCTTTGCTAACAACAGGATTTCTTGCCCCATCCGGGCGCTGACTATTTCCCGTACTATGCTGCTGACATCCACCTCCAGTCGCTGCCGCTTCAGCTCCTGCGACAGGAGATTAAGGTCAACTTTACCCATGACTTTGACATAATAGCCGTCGAACTTCTCAATGATTTCGAAATTGGCCGGCATGCAACCCCCCCCTGGTTAAAAAGTGGGTATTTTAAATATAACATTTCTTCCAAGCGTGGAAAATACTCGGACCGTATTCTCTGCTGTGATCGTTTTAACAAAGGCCGGGGAGGCCCCCCTCGGCACGCGGGCTTCATTGGATGACAAGAAGTAGAGAGGAGATCGTCGGTCAAAGAGGAACATACTAACAAGAGGCGTATATTTATTAGAGTACGTGTACCGGAGGTGAAGGCGTGAGTCATGCCACAGATTACCGCCCCTTGATTATAGGATTGAACGGTAGCCCTGATCGGAACGGCAACACCTCGGTGTTGCTGGGCGAGGCCTTGAAGGCTTGCTCAGATCTGGGCGCGGACACCGAGTTGATTCATTGCCGCGAGGCGTTAAAAGGTCTAAGGAACCAGTTTTGCATCAACTGCCAGTCTCCGTGCCAGGCCCGGTGTGCCGAAGGGAAGCCCCTGGCCCGGGCTTTCGAGAGCATGAGCCAAGCGGACGGGATGATCATCGGTAGCCCGGTTTATTTCGGCACGGTCTCCGGACAGCTCAAGGCTTTCTGGGACAAGACCCGCTCGCTCCGCACCAACAAGCGGCTCCTGAATGTGGTGGGAGGTGCGGTTGCGGTGGGGGCCAGCACCTACGGCGGGCAGGAAACGGCGGTCCAGGCGATTCACCATATGATGCTGGTCCAGGGCATGATTGTTGTCGGGGACGGCTATGCAGAGGATGACTGCGGTCATTTGGGCGCTATGGCCAAACGACCGGCGGCAACTGACCTGGAGTCGTTGCAGCGGACGCGTATTCTGGCCCGGAGGGTGGTTGAAGTCGCCCGGGCGACCCGGGACATAAGAGTGGGGCGAACATGAGCATCAGGCAGGATTATCAAAGATTCGAAGCCGAATTCCTTTCCCCGTACGCGGTGAAGAGCCAGGATTCCCGGGGGAGGCAGCATCCACTGCCGCCCTGCGAGGTGCGCACCGACTTCCAGCGGGACCGGGACCGGATTATTCATTCCAAAGCCTTTCGCCGCTTAAAACACAAGACGCAGGTGTTCATCGCACCCGAGGGGGACCATTATCGCACCCGGCTAACCCATACCCTGGAGGTGGCCCAGATCGCGCGCACCATTGCGCGAGCTCTGCGTCTGAATGAGGACTTGACCGAGGCGATCGCCCTGGGACACGACCTGGGGCACACCCCGTTCGGGCACGCGGGCGAGCAGGCCCTGAATGAACTCCTGGCCGGTGGATTCAGGCATTATGAGCAGAGCCTGAGAGTCGTGGACGTGTTGGAAGGGGATCAGGGGCTGAATCTGACCTACGAGGTCAGGGATGGGATCCTTAAACATACCGGAGATGCCGAGCCCGAGACCCTGGAGGGCATGGTGGTCAAAATATCGGACCGGATTGCCTATATCAATCACGATATTGATGACGCCCTGCGGGCTGGAATAATCAAGGCCGAGGAACTGCCGCGGGATTGTGTCGAACTCCTGGGGCGAGAGCACAGTAAAAGGATTAACAGCATGGTGCGGGACACCATCGAATACAGTCTGGGGCAGCCCCGGGTGGCGATGAGCCCCGCAGTGGGGGATGCCACCAAGAAACTGCGAGATTTTTTGTTCGCTTCGGTTTATCTGGGGTCGCAGGCTCAGCGGGAGGAAAGCAAGGCCCGGTTCATTATAAAAAATATATTCGGGCTGGTACAGGAGCGGCCTGAACTGTTGGGACGCGATTACAGCCCGGATCTTAAAGGTGATGATCTGGACCGGGTAGTGGCTGATTTTGTCGCCGGGATGACCGACCGTTATGCCATCAGATTCTTTAACAGCCACTTCCTGCCTATGTCCCTGACGGAGATGGAATAAGAATAATCATTTTTTGAGAGGGGGGGGAGCGATTGCTGGGTAGCCAGGATGATGATCTGGTAAAGCTGATAGAATCACGGATCGATATCGTGGATATAATCGGTGAAAGGGTAGAGCTCAGCCGACGCGGCAATCGCTACTGGGGGCTATGTCCTTTCCATGCGGAAAAGACTCCTTCCTTCTCGGTTTCCCAGGAGAGACAGCTTTTTTACTGCTTCGGCTGCCATCAGGGCGGCAATGTTTTCACGTTTCTTAAGCATCATGAGCAGATGGAATTCCGGGAAGCCCTGCAGTATTTGGCGCAGAGGGCCGGGGTGGACTTGAGCAAATATCAGTCAGGCAAGTCCGCCGCCAGAGGAGGCCGGGATAGCCTTATATTTGAGATTAACCAGGCGACGGCTAGTTTTTATCACCAGCTGCTGCAAAGCGAAGCTGGAAAAGCGGCAATGGCGTACCTGGAACAACGTGGCGTTAACGATGATTCGATCAAAAGGTTCATGCTGGGGTATGCCCCGGATGACTGGCGCCAACTGGAGGAACACCTTTTGTCGAGGGGGTTTCCCATTGAGGCCATCACTGAATCCGGGCTGGTAAGAAGAAGCCGCAACGCTGATTTATATATTGATTTTCTCAGGAATCGCATAGTATTTCCTATATATGATATCGGGGGGCGGATCGTCGGCTTCGGGGGGCGTTTGCTCGGCGGCGACGGCCCCAAATACCTTAATTCCGCGGAAAATCGGATATTTTCCAAACGGTTTCACCTCTTCGGTCTCTATCAAGGGCGTGAGGCTATAAGGAAATCGTCTGAAGTGATGCTGGTGGAAGGCTATATGGACTGCCTTTCCCTGCACCAGCACGGGATTGAGAACGCTGTGGCCACGCTGGGCACCGCTTTTACCCGCGAACAGGCCAAACTTATTAAGAGACTGACGGAGGCGGTTATCATAATCTATGACGGGGATGAGGCCGGACAGCGTGAAACCCTGCGCGCGGTGGAGGTTTTGCGGCTGGAAGGGATTAATTCCTGGGTGGTTTCCCTGCCTCCAGGAAATGATCCGGATGATCTGGTTCGGAATATAGGAAAAGAGGAATTCTTGAAATTCGTACAGAATAATAGATGTACCGTAACCGAGTATAAGCTCGAAAACTACATAAGATCCGGCTTCTCCGCTACTTTGGAGGAGAAAGTCGAAATTCTCTGGAACCTGTTTCCTGAAGTTGAACTGGTCAAAAGTGTTTTAGCCCAGGATAAGCAGATAAACATTCTGGCCCATCGCCTGAACCTTCCCGAAGGCGATGTGCGACGTGAGTTTACCTCCTGGAAGAAGCAAAAAGGCTCAACTGGCAGTATAAGGAATAGAAACTCAGGATTTAGAAATAATAGAAAACGCGATGAAAAACAGGAAAACAGCCGATTTGAAGAAAGACTGCTGGCCAAGATGATTACAGAGCCTGAATTGTTCGGAAGGATCAAGCAACAGTTAGGACTGGAATTCTTTTCGGACCCTTCGACCAGAAGCCTGGCATTGATTTTTGACAAGGTTCAATCTGCGGGTGGGCCCCATGAGGCTGAGAAGCGCTTTAAGGCAGAATTGTTAGCCGATGAAGAATTGAGCGCTTTCTGGGCCGGGATATGTCTGAGAGAGGAGGAAAACCCGTTGACACAGTTTGAAATCGATCACTTTGTAAGACAGCAGTTGAATCTGCGGGAACGCCTCCGCTGGCAGAACATGGCCGCAGAACTGAAGGAGCTTGAAGCAAACGGTGACTTCTTTTCCGTTTTGAGAGCCATTGTCAGGCTGGGGAATATGACTTACAAGGGCCGGGAAGGAGGAACCCGATGAAACCGGAGAAGAAACTGGATGAAGCAATCAGCGGCCTGGCAGAAAAGGGAAAGAAGAAGGGCGGACTTACCTACGAAGAGGTAATGGACGAACTCCAGAACTTCAGCCTGGAGCCTGACAGGATAGAGGAGATCTATGAGACCCTGCAGGCGCACGGCATCCAGGTTATGCCTGAAACTTTTGATGATTTTGAAGAGATTGAGGAACCTGCGGATACGGAAAGTGAAGAGATCGAGGTCACCGTGCCCGAGGGAATCGAGGTTGACGACCCGGTCCGCATGTACCTCAAAGAAATAGGCCGGGTTCCCCTGCTCAGCGCAGCGGAAGAGATTGATCTGGCCAAGCGGATCAACGAAGGCGATGAGGAGGCCAAGCGCAAGCTGGTAGAGGCTAATCTGCGTCTGGTGGTAAGCATCGCCAAGCGCTATGTCGGCCGGGGCATGCTGTTCCTGGATCTGATCCAGGAGGGGAATCTGGGACTCATGAAGGCTGTCGAGAAGTTTGATTATCAGAAGGGCTTCAAATTCAGCACCTATGCCACCTGGTGGATCAGGCAGGCCATTACCAGAGCCATCGCCGATCAGGCCCGGACCATCAGGATTCCGGTTCACATGGTGGAAACTATCAACAAGCTGTCCCGGGTGCAGAGGATTCTCCTGCAGCAGTTGGGCCGGGAGCCCTTGCCCGCGGAAGTGGCCAAAGAAATGGATATCCCCGTCGAGAGGGTCATGGAGATCATAAAAGTGGCCCAGGAACCGGTGTCGCTCGAAACCCCCATCGGGGAGGAGGACGACAGCCACCTCGGCGATTTCATAACCGATGAGGATGCTGAATCTCCGGAGGAATCTGCCTCCTTCGTACTCCTGCGGGAACACCTGGACGGCATTCTTCAGACTTTGACCGATCGTGAGGAGAAGGTATTGCGCCTCCGCTTTGGCTTGGACGACGGCAAGCCCAGAACCCTGGAGGAGGTGGGCCAGGAGTTCGGGGTTACCCGGGAGCGTATCCGGCAGATCGAGGCCAAGGCTTTGCGTAAACTGAGGCATCCGTCCCGCAGCCGGAGGCTTAAAGACTACATCGAGTAGGCCCAAAAGTCTGTTAGCCTCCGGACGGCAAGGAGCCGCCTATTTTTTTCTTCCCATTAGAGTTGACTTTGGTCGCAAACCGTCTTATAATAGATTTTGCTGAGCCTCGCTCCTCGATAGCTCAACGGTAGAGCAACCGGCTGTTAACCGGTAGGTTGTAGGTTCGAATCCTACTCGGGGAGCCATTAAATTGGGCCTATAGCTCAGTTGGTAGAGCTACCGGCTCATAACCGGTTGGTCCCAGGTTCGAGTCCTGGTAGGCCCACCAAAATGGAAGATGGAGGCCGGAATATAGAAGCCTGAAAGGATTCCTGAGCAGGTAGTTTCCGGTCCCGAATTAAATACAGTTTGGTTGATCATGGCCCCATGGTCAAGCGGTTAAGACACCGCCCTTTCACGGCGGTAACTGGGGTTCGAATCCCCATGGGGTCACCATAATACGGGCGATTAGCTCAGCTGGGAGAGCATCTGCCTTACAAGCAGGGGGTCGGCAGTTCGAGCCTGTCATCGCCCACCACGATTAAAGGGTTTCGAGGAATTCGAAACCCTTTATTAGTTTCTGGTGGTCCGAGACAGATTCGACCGGAATCATAAACAACATGTTCTTTTTCTGAACTCAAGAGGATTGAGTCTTCTTCAGGATACGGTAAAGTCGCTGCCGCGACATGCCTAGTTCCTTGGCGGTCTTGGTGATGTTGAATCTGTTTTTGATCAAAATCTCTTGAATTTCACGATTTTCTTCGTGGGGATCTGAGCTGTAGCTGCTGAAGAGATTCGAAACCTGGGCGGGATGGGCTGGCAGTTTCAGGTGGCGTTCGATAAACGGCAGGTCGATGTCGATTCCAGGTGCTAATTGCACGGCACCTTCCAGGACATTCTGCATCTCCCGGATGTTGCCCGGCCAATCATACTCCATCAGACACTCCATAGCCAAGGGTGTGATGCGCATGAGCGGTTTATTGAATCGGGCACAGATGGTTTGCAGAAAATGATTTACTAGCAGCGGGATGTCGTCGCGTCGCTCGCGCAGGGAAGGAATGATCAGCCTGATGACTCCTAGGCGGTAATAAAGATCCCGGCGAAATCGCTCATGGGCAATCTCCTCTTCCAGGTTCTTATTGGTGGCAGCAATGATCCTGACATTGACCGGTATTAGCTTGTTACCGCCCAGACGCATAACACCTTTCTCTTCCAAGACCCGCAATAAGGATACCTGCAGGTCTAGGGGCACATCACCAATCTCATCCAGGAACAGGGTGCCCTGATTGGCCAATTCAAACTTGCCGACGTTACCCCCCTTTTTGGCACCGGTAAACGCCCCCTCGTCGTAGCCGAAGAGTTCGCTGGCAATCAGTTCCCGGGGCAGGGCCGCACAGTTAATGGCTAAAAAAGGGTTGTTCCTCCGCGGGCTCTCGTTGTGGATGGCTTGAGCTATGATATCTTTGCCGGTCCCGCTCTCACCCATCAGGAGAACGCTGGAGTCCGACCGAGACATGGTTTGGGCTATGTCTATGACTTCTCTAAATCTTGGATTCCGGCCAATGATATCGCTGAAGGACATTTTGGCACTGTGGCCGATCCACTTCCCCACGATCCGATTCAGATGCTCACTTTCGCGAATTATGACCATTGATCCCATGTCCGAAGGTTTGGCATCATGAAGGGGAGTGCAGCTGATCTGGCAGCTGATCTTTTTCTTGCCGCAATGGAGGAGTAAGTAATCGTCAGTAACGGTGCGGCCCTGAGTTACTATTTTAATGAACCGGTGGTTCTCCGGGTTGGTTCCAAAAATGCTCTGGACCGATGAACCGATGGCGGTTGCAGCCTCAAGGCCTAAAATGGAAGCGCATTTATTGTTCATGTAGGTTATTTTGCCGGCAACATCAACCACCAGCACCCCGTCCGACATGGCCTCGGTCATGACCTGATGGTATTTGGAGATCCGGTTGAGAGCCATGATCGATTGAATGTGATCGGCGGCGGCTACTACCATGCCCAAGGTATGATGCGTTACCCTTCCGAAGGCCGCACTCATGCATATGCTACCTACAACCCGCCCGTTGTCGACAATGGGTGCGGCTGAGGATGAAGCTGCTATTGTATACAAACTGAAATGTTCGCAGGCGTAAATTGAAATCGGCTTAACCAGCGATATCGATAACGCGATGGCGTTAGTGCCCACCTTGTCTTCCGTCCAGATGGTACCCTCCACCACATTGGCCCGCTTGGCTAATTCAAGCGATTCCTGATCTCCCATTATTTTTAAACTTACACAGTTGGCATCGTTCAAGCCCACCGCAAATCCTGTTCCTTTCACGAACTCCGACAATCGCTCCATTACCGGGATGGCAGTTTCGATCAGGTGCTTCGAGTCTTCGCACGCCTGCTTTAATTCGGCATCAGACAGCACATAAGGGACTTTCTTCATGTAACGAGGCACGCCGAAATGATAGCAGCGTTCCCAGGATTCCTGGATCTCAGGTCGGAGCTGCTTCCGCAGTTCGGGGTTGGCGTGAAGTTCCTTCCACGTCTGTTTAACCGTATCCCAGGAGATGTGAGACTGGCTGTCCCGGTTGATCATGTTTTCCCTCCTTGCCCATGAATGATCCATCTGACCAAATCCTGTGTCTGGTTCTGCTCAGGCAGGACGGCTCAGCCCGTACCAATGCAGTCGTCACGGCAATGCTGTCAATGACCGGGAATGGCAAGGCATTCGAAAGTGGGCTTGGCCTGCGTGATGAAACCAGTTTCTGTCGCCGAAGGTTATACGTTGCTGAATGTATCCATAATTTCAATTGAATTCGGACTAATCTGATTATACACCAAATGCCTGGCAAGGGACGGACAAAATGTAATGGTTTGCGGACATAATGTTGTGATGGCGGACATAATGTTATGTTTTACAGCCGAGGTATTGCCATCAATGGTATGGAATGACAGGTACGGACTGGGAGTAGCAAGAGTTGCATCCGAAGTCTAGAGCAAGGGATTTGCAGGGGATTTCTTCGTCAGGGTACCGGAGGCCCTGAGGATGTATCCTGCTTGAAAGCAGGCCGTATTCTGATTGGCATTGAGTTTGCATACCTTGCCTTATAGATAAACCTTCCCCTGGTGGGGATGCAGTTTATTATCATCCGCTGTTGAGGTCAGAGTTGAAAGATAAGGAGATGATGCGATGTCCGCAATGACTTTGACGGAAAAGATCATCGCCCGCACATCAGGTAAACCGCAGGTAAAGGCGGGTGAGACGGTGTGGGTGAAACCTGATCTGATCATGATGTATGACTGGCCGGGGATCTCGGATCGCTACGCCAAACTGATCAAAGACAAGTTAAAGTTGGAGAAGCTTCCGGTTGCTGACCGGTACGTCATGTTCATCGACCACATGTGTCCGCCGTCCGGGGAGCATGAGACCATGTTCCATCATGGAACCCGCAGATGGGCTAAGGAACAGGGATTCCGGCTGTACGAGGGTCTCGGCATTGGACACCAGGTGGCGGCTGAGCTGGGGTTAGCCACCCCGGGCCAGTTGATTACTCACCTCGACACCCATGTTCAGCTCCTGGGTGCCTTTGGTGCCCTTACGGTTTCTCTCCTGGCTGACATCCTGACTGCCTTGTCCCTGGGCCGGTTCTGGTTGGAGGTTCCAGCAACGATCCGGGTGGAGCTTGAGGGCAGTTTTCGACCGGGAGTGAACGGCAGGGATCTGATTCACAAAATCATTAAAGACCTGGGTCCGGCTGGAGGCATAGGTATGGTACTGGAGTTTGTCGGCGAAGGTGCCCGCAACATGAGCATTGACAGCCGCATGGCCTTATTGTGTCAGGTCATGTTCTGTGGTGCCATCAGCGGGGTATTCCCGGCGGATGAGAAAGCCCTTGCTTATCTCAAAGCACGCACCGGCATCGATTATGAACCGGTTCTTTCCGATCCTGATGCCACCTATGCCCAAACCATCCACTATGACCTTTCGACGTTGGAACCCCATGCCGTCAAACCGCCGAGCCCGGGCAATGCATGCGTATTGAGTGAGGTAGAAGGGGTTGAGGTCCAGCAAGGGTACATCGGTTCCTGTGCCAGTGGTCGGCTGGAGGATCTGGAAACGGCGGCCCGGATTCTGAAGGGCAAGAAAATCAAACCCGGTTTCCGGCTCTACGTTGTGCCCTCTTCGCGGGAGATCATGGTGAATGCGATGGAGAGCGGCGCTCTGGCCACCCTGGTGGAAGCCGGAGCCTTCACCAGTTCACCGACTTGTGACTTCTGCTACGGCAAGACCCAGAGCCTGTGTGTCGGGGAAAAGGCGGTCTCTACCGGAACTTTGAATGTTCCGGGCCGCATGGGAAGCATAGATGCCGAGATTTACCAGGTCAGTGCCGCGGTGGTGGCGGCGACTGCCTTGACCGGCAGGATCAGCGATCCCCGGGATCTGCTGTAAGCCAGTCGACCTGAGATATGAATTTGACGGGGGTGAACAGTATGCCATTGACATATGAAGGTAAAGCAGTCTGGATCTTTCCTGACCACTTCGATGTTGACCTGATAGTTGGGGTGCAGCATATCAAGGAGGTCAATATCGAAAAGTTCCTGCCACTGACCTTGAAAGAGTATGACCCGGACTTCCTGAACACCGTGGCCAAGGGCGACATCCTGGTGGCTGGCAGGAATTTCGGTTACGGGCATCCCCATTTTCAGGGGATGGCGGCCATGAGAAAACTGGGCATCTGGTGTATCCTGGCGGAGTCTTTCGCCCCGGCGTTCTTCAGAAGCGAGATCGTGAGCGGGATGGCGTTACTGACTGTTCCCGGCATCACTGAAAAGGTTAAACGTTTTGACCGGCTTAAGGTGGAGTATGACCGGGGGCTGGTCCAAAATCTGGAGTCCGGCGAATTGATCCAGGGTATAGAACCCAGCCCGATTATTCTGGATCTGATCAACAATCGCGGCATGATGGGATTTATTCAGGCTGAGCTGGCTCGGGGTTAGCACCAAAAAAAGGAGGGGATTGTTTTGCGAGCGACCACTAAGTTTAGAGAGCTGATGGAGCGGGAAACATGCATCGGGCTACCGGGGGCTTACGATTGCTTCTCGGCCCGGCTGGTTGAGAAGATGGGATTTCCGGCGGTTTACGTGACCGGTTACGGCATCGAGGCCACCCGGCTGGGGCGTCCCGACCTGGGACTCTCCAGCATGTCCGAGGTTATTGACCAGGCCAGCAACATTGCAGATACGGTCAGTGCACCGGTCATCTGCGACTCAGATGTGGGCTGGGGCGGAGCGCTGAACGTCATCAGGACGGTCAAGGCCTTTGAAAAAGCAGGCGTGGCCGGTATTCATCTCGAGGATCAGGGCATGCCCAAAAAGTGCGGGGGCTTGGATGGGCGCAAGAACATCACGCTGGAAGAGATGGTGGGCAAGATCAAGGCGGCGAAGGAGGTCCTCGAGGACCCGGACTTTGTTTTGATCGCCCGGTCGGATGCCAAAGTATACGGGATCGATGAGGTCAAAAGAAGACTTTCCGCCTACCTGGAGGCCGGGGCTGACCTGGTTATGGTGGGTGAGCGCTACACGGTAGAGGAACTGAAGGATCTGGCCAACACCTTCCGCGGCAAGCTGATGGTGTGCGGGGGCTTCCACAACTGCGAGGAGATGAACCTCTCGCTGGATGAGTATGCCGAGATGGGGGTCAAAGTTGTCGCCTATGCCCTGGTCGGACTGGGAGCGGCGGCCAAAGCCATCCGGGAAGCATATAAGCCGCTGTTGAACAATCGGGTCATAACCAATGAAGAATTGTTTGCGATGTGCATGGATATAGTTTCGATGAACCGGCAGTTGGATATCAAGAAATATCTGGATTGGGAGGCCAAGTTTACCCCGGTGGTATAGGTCTGATCCTGAGCGGTGAAGCAAGTCCGGAGCAGCAACTAAAGAATGAGGGGGAGGTTGATCTGGATGAATCTTATCAAACTGGCTGATGCTAATGTAGAAAAGTTTGGCGAGTACACTCAAATCTATTTTGCGGACCGGGAATACTCCAATACCATGATTCTTACCCAGGCCCGGAAGTTGGCCAATGGTCTGAAAGGGCTGGGGGTGAAGAAGGGCGACAAGGTGGTAGTGATGCTGCCTAACTGTCCCGAGGTGTTTGTCAGCTATCAGGCCATTTTGAGGAACGGGGCGGTTATCATTCCCATGATGTTCCTTTTGGGCCCAAAAGAGATGACGCACATACTTAAGAACTCAGAGGCGGTGGCTGTAAAAACGGTCAAGGATTTCCTGGAAAAGATCGAGGCCGCCCGGGATGAGATTTCGACTCTGAAGTACATCCTGGTGCTAGGGGAAGAGGTGCCGGGAACGGTTAATTTCTACAGACTGATCGAGGAAAATGATGACCAGCCGCTGGATGTGGAAATAGGAGAAGATGATCTGGCCTTGATCCTTTACACCGCAGGAACGACCGGGGTGCCTAAGGGAGTAATGCTTACCCACGGCAACCTTTACGCCTGTGCCACCAATGCCTTCTCCATTGACGACAAATCCCATGCTGATACCACCCTGGCGGTTTTGCCTCTTTCCCATGTGTTTGGCATCACTCAGATGAACATCGGCTACCTGGCGGGGAACCGCATGGTTCTACTGAGGTGGTTTGATCTGGAGTCCGCTTTCCAGGCTATAGAAAGATACAAGGTTACCGACTTTGCGGCCGTGCCGGCCATGCTGGCCATGATACTCAACTCCCCGCTGGCGGAGCAGTATGATCTGTCATCCCTTAAGACTGTACAGGTCGGTTCGGCCCCCACCCCGGAAGAGGTGTTGTTTGGCTTCCAGAAGAGATTCAATGTAGGGGCCATACGGGAGGGTTACGGCCTGTCGGAAACTGCTTCCATAGTCAGCGTTCTCAGGCCGGGAAGGCCCCAAAAACCTGGATCGGTCGGAGAACCCATTCCGGGATTGGAGGTTAAGATAGTAGATAATAACGGCCGGGAATTGCCGGTGGGCGAGTTGGGCGAAATCATCATTAAAGGTCCCAGCGTATTCAAAGGGTACTACATGATGCCGGAGGAGACCGCGCTGGCTCTCAAAGATGGTTGGCTTTATACCGGTGATATAGGCCGGTTGGATGAAGACAATTATTTGTATATTGTTGAACGCAAAAAAGATCTGGTAATCCGGGGCGGATTCAATATTTATCCCCGCGATGTGGAGGAAGTGCTGTACAAACACCCCGCTGTTCTGGAATGTGCCGTAGTTGGTGTACCTGACCCTGTAATGGGTGAGGAGGTCAAGGCCTATGTCGTTCTGAGGGAGGGGCAGGAAGTTACAGAAGCGGATCTGATCAAGCATACTCAGGATTTCCTGGCCAAGTACAAGACTCCTAGATATATCGAATTTGTGGCGGCACTGCCCAGGAATCCGATGGGAAAAATTCTGAGGAAAGAACTTAGGGCCATGGCAGCTGCAGCTCAGGCTGAAGCCGCTGCCTCCAAGGAGTAGGCCAGCAAAATAACGGAATGGAGGAAGAACTGGTGGAGTGGTCCCGGACCCAGATGGCGGTGTATAAATACCCCCGAGTGATTGAATTCAGAGAGGCATTGCCGAAGACCCCGGCGGGAAAAATTCTTAAAAAGATCCTGGTCGAGGAGGAAAGGAACCGGAAGTAGAAAAAATAGAGGTAACGGGGCATCATCAAGAGATGCCCCACCTATTTATACGATACCCGTACAAGGTGGTGTGCAATGACTATCGTCAACAACCTGAGTCTGAAAGATGTTGTCCGTATGGCGGTTGCCTTGGAGGAAAAGGGTGCCGACTACTACCTGTCGCTCAAGGCTAAAGCCGACGAGCCCGAGGTCAAGGATATGTTCCATCGCTTGGCCGAAGATGAAAAGATGCATGCCCAGCAGTTTAAGGATCTGTTGGGGGGCGGAGAAAAACTTGAGGAAGCGGGAATCCCCGGGGAGGTGCAGGAGTACCTCCAAGCCTTGGGAAGGCACAATTTTATCAAAGAGTTTTTCCCTGGTGCCGGGGTTCC
>ENA-UOYA01003760-UOYA01003760.1-activated-sludge-metagenome-genome-assembly--contig:-NODE-3760-length-13302-cov-9.634559_pt1 | contig 13302 bp, 8 predicted proteins | sample MGYA00238163_ERZ764804 | MGnify/ENA primary metagenome ERZ764804 (study PRJEB28919, sample SAMN05720223) | activated sludge metagenome | isolation source: Anaerobic digester | place: Hong Kong...
CTTTCTCTTTTAGCTAAATTCAATATTTCTATTCAAATACGAACCTAAAGGATAGGAACGGAAATCCTCTGCCTTTTCCTAAGGCAGAGATTGAAGCGAATAGCCCGACCGCGCTTCCTAGCGGGGGCACGCCCAACACCGGCTGTTTTCTTGGCCGAATTTGTGCTATTATTACAGTGGGCAAAAGCCTATATATAGCATGAAAATAGCACTAGCGCAACTGAACATTCACGTTGGAAATTTTGAACAGAATAAGGCGAAAATTATTGCTGCGATTGGACAGGCGGAAGCGCAAGGCGCGGAGATTGTGCTGTTCAGCGAGTTGAGTGTATGTGGGTATCCGAGTAGAGATTTTTTGGAGTTCGACCATTACATTCAATTGTGCGAAAGCAGTGTGCTGGAGATTGCAGCTCATACTAAAAATATTGCAGCTGTGGTGGGTGCTCCTGCTCGCAACCCGGTGAAGGAAGGTAAGGATTTATACAATGCTGCGTACTTTTTGTATGACGGAAAAATACAGCAGGTAATTCATAAAACACTGTTGCCTACCTACGATGTGTTTGACGAATACCGATACTTTGAGCCTAATAAGGAGTTTAAAACGGTGCAGTTTAAGGGACAGAAAATTGCGGTAACGGTGTGTGAGGATATTTGGAATGTGGGCAATGATAATCCGCTGTATACGGTTTGTCCGCTCGATGAATTGCGCAGCGAGCAACCCGATTTTATTTTAAATTTATCGGCTTCTCCATTCAGCTACAAGCAGCATGAAGAGCGCACGAAGGTTATACAGGCGAACTGCCAACGCTACGGCATTCCGATGGTGTATGTGAATCAAATTGGCGCGCAAACCGAATTGATTTTTGATGGAGGAAGTATAGTTGCCGATGCGCAAGGAAATGTGGTGAAACGACTTTCGTTTTTTGAAGAGGCGTTGGAAATTGTTGACACAAAAGATTTGGTACAAGCTACCATTGCTGTTCCTTCGGAAATTGAACGTATACACGATGCGTTAGTGTTGGGGATAAAAGATTATTTCGCTAAACTGGGTTTTACCAAAGCGGTATTGGGCTTGAGTGGTGGCGTAGATTCGGCACTGGTGTTGTATTTGGCGGTGCAAGCATTGGGAAAAGACAATGTGCTTTCGGTGTTGTTGCCTTCGCATTTTTCGTCATCGCACTCGGTGGATGATTCGCTGGCTTTAGTGAAAAACTTGGGCTCTCCGCACGAGGTGATTGCAATTGAAGATTGTTTCCAACAATATCTAACCACATTGAAACCACAGTTTAAGGATTTGCCGTTTGGTATTGCGGAAGAGAATATTCAGGCCCGTGTGCGGGGCACTTTGCTGATGGCGATGAGCAATAAGTTTGGTTACATATTATTGAACACCACCAATAAAAGTGAGGCGGCTGTAGGCTACGGCACGCTGTATGGCGATATGTGCGGTGGTTTGGCGGTGTTGGGCGATGTGTACAAAACACAGATTTACGATTTGTGTAGGTTCATCAATCGCAATACAGAAATTATTCCGGAGCATATTCTTACTAAAGCACCATCGGCAGAGTTACGTCCGAATCAAAAAGACAGCGATTCGTTGCCCGATTATGATATACTCGACAAAGTACTTTTTCAATACATAGAACAACGAAAAGGGCCCGTAGAGCTTGTGGCCATGGGCTTTGACGATGCCTTAGTGAAACGTGTATTGCGCATGGTGAACATGAATGAGTGGAAGCGTTTTCAAGCAGCTCCAATTTTACGAGTTTCGCCAAAGGCTTTTGGTATGGGTAGAAGAATGCCGATTGAGGGGAGGTATTTGGGGTGATTACAAGCGACTAATTTCGCTGATCAATCCCCCAATTCAACTTGTTTTTCAACGATGAAATAAAATTCATATCCGTCAAACGCACTAGATTGGCGGTGAATGGCGCTTTTTTAATCGCAATTTGATACGATGAATCAATGGTTTCGAAACGAGAATCGAGCGTACACAAGAAACTGTTTCCACGGCCCGACACTTCAAAAGATAAAATCACATCGTCTGAAACTACTATAGGTCTTACGTTTAAGTTATGTGGTGCCACCGGAGTAATAACAAAATTACCGGATGTTGGATAGAGAATGGGTCCTCCACAACTCAATGAATAACCGGTAGAACCCGTTGGTGTAGAAATAATCAAACCATCGGCCCAATAGGCGTTCAGTAGTTCGCCATTCAAGAATGTTTTTACAGTAATCATACTCGATTGGTCTTTTCGCTGAATGGTCATTTCATTCAACGCAAAATTCATGTTACCGAACAAAGGCTTGTTGCTGTTGAGTTCCAGCAAACTTCGTTTATCAATTAAATATTTACCGCGAGCAACAATATCGATGGCTTGATGAATTTGTTCTTTACCTACGTTAGCTAAAAAGCCTAATCGTCCAAAATTAATCCCGAGAATAGGTGTTTGTGTGTTTTTAATAAACGTTAAGGCTTCGAGGATGGTGCCGTCTCCGCCTAAGCTAATGAGAATCTCGGTTTTCGAGCGCACTTCATCGAAATTGGAAAAGGTTTCGCAGGCAAAATTCACGCGATCTTTAATGAGTTCGCCATAATTTTTTTCGATGGCAAAAGGCAAGCCCAACTTGGTTAGGTAGTCGATTATTTCCTGAACGAAAATGACGTTTTGCGGATGCAGTGTTTTTCCAAAAAGTGCTATCATAATGGGCAAAGTTAATCATTTAATCAGAATAGTAATTCGGATTAGAAGTTAGGCGTAAAGCCGATTTTTACCATAAATTTCGGCACTCCCGGAGTATCTCGATACGTGAGACGCCACATAAAATCAACACGGAACACATTCAAGATGTTTTCGATGCCGAAACTCGCTTCCATGTATGGGATTTTGGATGGCGAATACACTTCGGAAGGTAGATTAATTAATGCCGCATTGGCTTTACTATAGCTACCCCACAATCCACGGAAATAAATCACTTCACGCAATTTGAGTTTGTTGAAAACCGGAATTTTGTTGAAGAAAAAACCATCGAAGTGATGCTCAATCCAAAGCGTCATGTATTGATCGTTTACAAATTCGAATTCCTTTAGCATGTTGAAGTTGGTGCGATCAAGAATAATGCCGAAACCCGCTGCTGTTACATAAGACAGTGGATAAGGAACTTTGCCGAACATTTTAGCGGCTTCAAATTTGTAGTTCGTGTGTCCTAATTGCCAAGACAAACGTTGTGTAATTGTTAGCGATAATTTGTGATAATTGCTTACACGATTGGCCATGTTCAAAAAACCTAAGTTGTATTTGAACATGAACTCGGGGTACTTCGTTTTCACAAACCAGCGATAAAATCCGGCTTTGTAATACTTGCCATTAGGGGCATAACGTGAATCGATACCAATTTCAGTTGTATTGAACAATTTGATTTGTTTCAATGCCCCTTGTTGATTGTAATAGTTGAAATCAAATACTCCCGGAATGGCATAGAATGTTTTGTTGGTAAGTCCCATAATGCTCGAAAACCCTCTTGTCCACTCGTTTTCAATATCCACATGTGCCTCGCGGATTTTCATCATCCGGGTGAGTAGTCTTCCGCGAACAAGAGTGAGAATATTGTCGAATGTGATAAGTTGATTTTCTTGCCCCAATACATTCAAATCGTAACGATAATACATGGTAAGCATACGCCATTTCTCGTTTTGCGAAGGAATAAACGATTTGAAAATGGCTTCATATTTCCAGTCTTTGTCTTTAGTGCCATAGGCTACATAAGAAGAGAAATAAATTTTCTTGGAAAAGTACTTGTTCGTTTGTAAGCCGAAACGAATTCGCCATCCTTCAATATTGTTCTTACTGGCGAACTTGTAGAATCGACCAAACTCCACAGGACCGGCTTGAAAATAGGCCGTGGTTAAGAGTTTGATCGTCCACATATAAGTTTTAAACATAGGCACCTTGGGTAGTGTATCGTGTATCCAAAACACCTTTTTCTCGAATTTATTCAGTTCGGGATCTCGATTTTCTTCCCAAAATTCTCGGCCTTTTGTACGAGCATCTTCGGCTACAATTTCTTGGTCGCCTTTACTGAACAAGGAATCTTCGAGAGGTACATTCACTTCAATGTTTCGTCTGTCGTAAAAACGCTGAACAATAACCGACATGGCATTCTTGCGTTTAAAAATACTTCCAACAGACTGCACGTTTTCGCCTTTCAACATCCAAGTTTTGTTGTTAATCAGTATGAAGGTTTGCGAAATACTGTAGTCGCTGATAAAATTGAGGTTTGACTTTTCATTCGGTCGGAAGTATATAGATTGAATGGCCCAAGTGGCTGAATCTATCCATGCATAGCCTTTTAGGGCAAGGTCTACTTTAGAGATACCAACGAAGTGGATTTTATAAGTAGTTCTATTATCTACTTTTTGTGTATCGGTAAGAAAATAGCGATAGGTGGTTAAAGCACCCGGAGAAAATGGAGAAACAAATGACTTTCCAGCCAAGACAAATAAATTATCGTAAGCATTAATGGTTACAAAGGTTCCGTTAGCTAACTCAGAAATAGAGATATTGTCGATTCCTGTAATTTGTGTTGCTTTGGTATAGCGTCTTGTTACTTTAGGCTTTTTACGGTAGTATACATCCGTTAAATCTTCTTTGATAATTCCACGGATGTAAACCTTGCCTTCATCAATGGTGTCTTTATTGTCGAATGCAAAGCGAAACGGCTTAAAATACCAGCGATTGATAAACTTTTCGCGTGGATTCAATAACCCAACTTCCAACTTTTGATACTCTTCTAATTTGTAGCTATCTAAATTATCTTCACGATTAGCGGCCTTGTTTTTCACCACTTTATGGTAAACGTAGTTTGCTGTAGTATCTACATATTTCTTTCGTTTCCCGGCTTTAATGGTTACCTGACTTAACTCGATGTTTTCAGAGCCCATTTCTACGTTCAACACCTGCGTTGAACCGCGTTTGATTTTGTATGTTTTACTTGGATAGCCCAGGTAAGAAAAGATAATGGAATCGGCCTTTTCAACCGTATTGAGATAATAGAAGCCCCCTTCATCGGATGTTGTAGCCGTAATTGTTCCCTTTAATCTTACGTTGGCATAAGAAAGGGCTTCTTTCGTTTTTCCGTCAATGATTTTTCCACGAATCTCAGTGTATTGCGCATAAAGCGACTGCCCTGCGAGAAGGCAAATTAAAAACGAAAGTCGAAAGGGGGTAAAAACGCTATTTATCACAATTACACAAAGAAAGGCAGATTTCTGAAACAATAAAATTAATCAACAGCCAAAAAAGAAAATGGTCCTCGGAATAACCGAAAACCATTAATAAACGTGTTATAGTTACATTTATTTTTTCAACCCAATTTCGCGTAAACGCTCATCTAAGTATTCACCTGCACTTGAAGCCGGGTATGCCAATGGATTTTTTTCGTCAACACAAGAAGGCAAACAATCCAATCGCATTTCAGAACGCGGGTGCAAGAAGAATGGAATGGAATAGCGATGCGTATGCCATTTTTCTTTAGGCGGATTCACTACGCGGTGTGTTGTTGAACGCAATTTATTGTTCGTTAAGCGCTGCAACATATCGCCAACATTCACCACGATACAACCTTCCGGAGCAGTAATATTAAGCCATTCGCCTTGTTTATTCAATAGCTGTAATCCATCTGCCGATGCGCCAACTAACAATGTGATAAGGTTAATATCTTCATGTGCTTCGGCTCTTATCGAAGATTTAGGCTCTTGCGTGATTGGTGGATAGTGAATAGCACGCAAAATGGAATTCCCGTTGCGAATATGCTGATCGAAATAAAACTCGCCAATACCCAAGTGAATGCCAATGGCACGCAACAGCTCCTTACCTGATTTTTCAAACGATTTAAAGAGTTGGTTGCCCAAATCGGCAAATTCCGGCAATTCACTTACTTTAATATTATCCGGATAATCTTTTTTGTCCAACACTTCCCCTTCAACTTCCTGTCCGATTTGCCAAAACTCTTTCAAATCCGGAGCTTCACTGCCTTTTGCATGTTCTCTTCCAAAAGAAGTGTAGCCACGCTGCCCCGCATATTCAGGAATTTCATAGGCCTTTTTTTGTTCGGTCGATAATTGGAAAAAAGCTTCGGTTAGTGCATAATAACGATCGATGAGCTCTTGTGGAACACCATGATTGCGGACAGAAACAAATCCTGTTTCTTCAAACGCCTTTCCTAATTCTTCTACAAATTTTTGCTTGGATTCGTTGTCGCCTTTCACAAATTCGCTGAGGTCAACAATTGGAATAGTTGTTAATGACATACTGTTTAGATTGATTATGTTGGAAAAGTAACTGTTTTGCGCCTAAAAGAGAAGCAATTTATTGCTCTACTGTTGTGGTATCGGCAATTTGCATACTCGTTATATTCGTGCCGGATGCGGTAAAAATTTTGCCTTTGGTAAGTTTTCTGGTTTTTAAAAAAGCTATAGCTTCTGCTTCGCTTTTCACCACACGTAAATTTCGTGCGGCATAAAAATTAACCTGCGGCTCGGGTTTATCATAAACAAACAAAACCTCGTCTTTATTGCTGTTTTTGGCAATGTATTCTCCTAAAATTTTATCACTAGCATATGCTTCTCCCTTATAATTTTTCGGCCCCGGAAGATTCGACACAGTGTATTGTACAACAAGCAAAATTAAAGTTATTAAAACCATCACATTTAGTTTCACATCGCTGATAACTCCGGCCTTTTTTACTTTATCGTACAATATGCCTATCAGTACGGCAAAGAACAACGATGCATAAAGCACTGTAAAATCGTGGGCTGAATAATTTAAGAAGATGAAATGTAACAACACGATTGGAAGTACCGATAGCCATATAAATCGATAGCCATTCTCGGAGAATACAATCTTAAGTTTAGCTTTAGAAATACCTAGCCAAACAAAGGCTACAATGAGGATATAATAGATAAAGTAGTTAACGAGATAGTTGAAGAAAATGTTTTTTAGATAGATAAAGTAGGACACTAAAAAACTGAAATAACCACCCCCTCTGTTGCCTATGCTACCACGAATCAAATAACGATTAAACCATTCAATAGATAATGCAAAATCTCCGGCTATTTGAGCGTATTGAAATTCTACTAATCGCAAAGCAAAAATCGAAACCAGAATGGTACTCCATAGCAACATGCGGAAACCTTTTTCCTGTTTCACATGGAGCAGCGAATACACCACAACGCCCAATGCAAAGAAAACACCAAGCCACGAAGTGTAAAGCATCAAAAACAAAATCACAACATAGAAAAACACATACTTCGGCACAAAGAATTTTCTGCGGATTATCATTTTCAGTGCCACGTAAACGCCAATCACAAAAACGGTTTGCACAGCCATGTCGCTCATATACACATTACCTTGAAACCACATAGTAGCAGGCGAAAACAGATAGAATAAAAAGGCAATGAAAGAGGAAACATGGAGGTGGCTGCGAGCTCGATTAAAACTCAACAAACAGACAATGAAGTAGACAAATAGTGCAGAAAGAAAATGCAAGAAGTAGTTGAAGATTTGGAGCGAAACTACATCGGGTCGAACATGAATCAACTTAAACACCAAGTACGGAAAGTAATAGGCGAAGGGCGGATGTGATACATAATAGAAATTCCCTTCTTCGTCTACTACTTTGCCGGTGGCATTGGCAAAATTATTGATGAATTTGTCGGCTTCATTGTTATAGGTCATTACCGGATTGTAATGATAGTTTTCGATACCATTATCCCACCACACCTGTAAAACCCGCAGTGTTACAGCGGTGCAGAACTCGTGGTGCTTCGACAAAGGACGACCCAATTGCGGTAATCGCACGGCTACCGAAAGTAGAAATGCAACTAAAAGTATGGGTAATGTTTTGCGAAGAAATAGCATGTATCGAATTTAGCCTACTTAGGATTATTGTTTCTGTTCTTGCCGTAATATTTGTTTCTATTTTTATTGTTGCCGGAACCACCGTTGTTGTTGCGTTGTCCGTTTTGTCCGCCACGATTGTCACGTCCCGGTCTTGCGCTTACATCGTTGCGAATTCGACTGTTATTGCCATTCGAAGTCAGCGCACTAATGTTATCTTCCAAGCCTAATTTCAAACCGTCATGCGATAAAATACGCAGGTCATTTTTGATGATTTCATCGTTAGTGTTTTCTTTCGTCCAGTTCTGATACACCAGCTTCATATAGTTACCAATGGTTTGCGCAAAAGCCTGACGTTTTTCCGGATCTTTTTCTTCCAAAGCCTTTTTCACTAAGGATTCTACGTTCTTGCCATAATGGCGATGACGAATTTTTCCTTGCGGATAAGGTAGTGGCTCGGGCTTTTTCTCTACCAACGCACGTGTAGTTTTCGGATAAGGAGAATCTACATCTAATTTAAAATCAGAAATAATAAACAACTGATCCCACAATTTGTGACGAAAATCCTCCACGTTTCTGAGTGCAGGATTGAGTTGCCCCATTAATTCAATAATCTCGCGCGCCATTTGATTGCGCTTTTCGCGGTCTTCAATCTTTATACAAACCTGAATGATTTGCTGCACATGTCGGCCGTATTCATGTAGGTTGATATCTTCACGTAATGTATTGTATTCCATATTGGTCTTTACAGTTTTTGAATTTGAAAAAGATATATCACCTCGAAAGAGGGATGGTTAAAGCGAAAGAAATTCAAGTGTTCAGAAAAACAAACCGAAAGCAAACGGAAGGATTGATGCTCGGCTTATGTAGAACGAATTATCTTAAGCTTAGCAAATTTCAACATTATTTTCTTTTCTCCAAAGTTTGGGAAGAATATAGTTGCTATGCGGTTGGTAGCATTGCCTTCTAAGGTCAATACCTTGCCATCGCCAAATTTTTCGTGTTTTACCTCCATTCCGGTAGTCAATCCCGAAACATCATCCGACACAAAAGGCTCGGATGGGCCGGTTCGAGGGGCTGTTGGTGTAGAAATAGGCTGTCGTTGTACCAATTTTCCTAATCCGGAAATGCTCGATGTTCCGCCAAAAGATGACTTGATTTGCGAGGCTTTATTTTGCTCGCCATGTACGGACAAAATACTGTCGGGCAGCTCCTTTAGAAAGCGCGAAGGTTCGCCAAATTGTACGTTCCCGAACTTATAGCGCGAGGTGGCATAGGTTAGAAACAATCGTGTTTCTGCACGTGTAATCGCTACATAAAACAACCTGCGCTCTTCTTCCAAATCGTCCATGGAGTAAAGCGATTGTGCAGAAGGAAACAAACTTTCTTCCAATCCAACTACATACACCACAGCAAACTCAAGCCCTTTGGCAGCATGTGTTGTCATTAACTTCACACAGTCTTCGTTTTCGGTTTCTTTTTCCGTTCCGGTTAACAACGAAATGTTTTGCAAATAAGCACCCAAGGTTCTGTCGTCTACAAATTCGTCTTCGCTCACCACTAAATCCTCCTCAACGAATTCTTTTATACCGTTCAACAACTCTTGTATGTTCTCATACCGTGCAACACCCTCAACGGTCTTATCGTTATACAAATCGGCCAAAAGCTTTGTGGTTGTGGCAATGTGGGTTGCTAAATCAAATGCTGTTTTTTGTGTCGACAGCGCTTGAAACGACTTAATCATGAGCACAAATTCGTGAATCAGTGTTTTAGTGCGGGTCTGAAAATCGTACTGGAAAATATTTTCCATGATGTCCCATGGACGCTTTCCTTCGTTGGCAGCAAAAATTATGATTTTATCAATAGACGTTTGCCCTATACCTCGCACCGGATAATTAATCACGCGCTTCATTGCTTCTTCATCGTAATGATTAATAGAGAGCTTCAAATAGGCTAATAAATCTTTAATCTCTTTTCGTTGATAGAACGACATGCCCCCATAAATCTTGTAGGAAATATTGTGTCTTCGCAACGACTCTTCAAAGGAACGCGATTGCGCATTGGTTCGATAAAGAATAGCAAAGTCGTTATTCTTATAATGCTTTCTGTTCTTGAGCTCCATGATGCTATCGGCCACCCAACGGCCTTCTTCGTTATCAGAAGCTGTTCGAACAACTTCAATCAATTCGCCCTGATCGTTCGATGTCCAAATTTCTTTTTTAATCTGATTTTTGTTTTTATAAATCAGTTCGTTAGCGGCTTGTACAATATTTTTTGTGGAACGGTAATTTTGCTCCAACTTAAACACTTTCAAATCCGGAAAATCGGTTTCGAAATTTAAAATATTGTCGATGGTTGCACCACGAAACGCATAGATACTCTGTGCATCATCGCCCACAACAGTAATGTTTTCATGGACAGCAGCGATACTTTTAATGATTGAATACTGCAATTGATTGGTATCTTGAAACTCATCTATCAGCACATACTTAAACTTGTGCTGATATTTATATAACACCTCCGGAAATCGATTGAGCACCTCATAGGTCTTCAACAATAAATCATCAAAATCCATAGCACCCGATTTGAAACAACGATTGCAATACTCCGCATAAATTGTTTTGGTTTCAGGACGTCTAGTATCACGGTCTTCGCTTAATAAATCAGCATCTTTGGCATAATCTTCGGGAAAAACCAATGCATTTTTACAAGCTGATATTCGCCATTGAATGGTGGAAGGTTTGTAGATTTTATCGTCCAAACCTTTCTCTTTGATAATCGTTTTTATCAACGACTTAGAATCTTCAGTGTCGTAAATAGTGAAGTTCGCAGGATATCCAATTTTCTGAGCATCTACGCGCAACAATCGTGCAAAGATAGAGTGAAACGTACCCATAAAAAGCGAACGTGCATTGGTACCGGCAATCTTCTCGATACGCTGCCGCATACTCTCCGAAGCCTTATTGGTGAAGGTAAGCGCCAAGATGGAAAAGGGATCAACGCCATGCTGCAGCAAATGGGCAATACGATAGGTTAATACACGCGTTTTCCCTGAACCCGGTCCGGCTACAATCATTACCGGTCCATCGGTGTTCACTACAGCACCTCGCTGTACTTCATTCAATTCGTCTAAATAGTTCTTGTTCACTTTGGCGAATATAGCCGATTGGGGAAATCAAAAGGCATTATTTTGTTCACAAAAAACGCAAACTGAATATCAGTTTGCGTTTCGATAATAGGAATATAAATAATGAGTTTATTCTTTCACGAATTGTTTCACCACTACATTGTTGCCCATAATTACTTTAATAAAGTATTCACCTGAAGGTAAGTCTTCAATAGACATTCTTTCGTTTGGTGTAACGTTTTTCACAGCTTGCCCAATCATATTATACAACACGGCTTCCACAATTTGATTAGTACCCAGAATTTGTACATTAATAAAATCTTTTGATGGTGAAGGGAAAACAATGATAGAAGGCGTTGTTTCATCACCGTCAAAGTTTACAGCAACAGTATTCGTGTATTCAACATCACCATCAAAGTCAACTTGTTTTAAACGGTAGTAGTTCCAACCTGAAAGTGGCGATTTATCTAACCATTGGTAATTTTGCTGAACTGTAGTGTTTCCGGCACCTTTCACGGAACCAATAGCCTCAAATTGAATTGCATCTGCACTTCGTTCAACAATAAATTTATCGTTGTCGATTTCAATAGCTGTAGCCCAATCTAACTGACTGTAATTTTCCACTTTCCTTCCAGTGAAGAACAACAATTTCACCGGAAGGCCTGTCCCTGAAGGATTTGCGCCATTCAATGTGAATTTAGAGAAAGAGGTCATGCCCGTTAATGTGTATTGGTTCGGACAAGCTAGGAAGCCAACGGTTGGATAGTCTGCACCTCCACTTCCTGTTGCAAAGCCTGTATTGCCTGGTTCTCCGTTTTTCAACAAATAACGAACCGCTGTACCGCCTGCAGAAGTTACCGGACTAATATCCTGCCCTCCATTACCCAATACCGTTACATTGTAAGACGAAACACCTCCGCCCGGATTGGTAATGTCCCATTGCAATGGAGAAGCCAAATTAAACACAATCTGATCCAATGCACCATCGGCTCCTGCTGTACCTTGTCCGATTTGCTGACCAACTGCAGTCTTGGTTTCTAAATCACAATACGCTACAGTTTTCACAGGTGTTGTACTGTTCGTTTCCAAATAACCTAATAAGTCTGAACCGCTAGTTCCCGTTGGTGTAATCGTAAACCCTTGTGCATTTTGTGTGCTATGTCCAATAGGGAAGGTATAGGTAGAAGCCCCATCTGTTTTGCGCTTCAATCTACCTTGAACGTATTTGTCTGAGCCTGATGTGTTACCTCCTGTTATGGCCGTAGTAGACATATTGGAAACATACATAGTATTTGCATTCGTCTTCACTATGCCTTTATAGAAGGCAAGAGAAGTCGTCATTTCTTCATCTTGAGTGATTGTAACTAAATCTCCTGCATTTGTTTTGTCCATATACATATTCACCATGCTCGAAGGTAAACCTGCGCCAGGATTTTGAGGCGTTACACTGCCTACAAAGCCATAGCTTGCTGTTGTTGGGAATGTTCTTGTATCGGTGCGAACATTACCGGTTGCGCCACTAGTCGCAATAGAACCCCCATATTTAAATGTTGCTCCGGGTTTAACCTCAAAGGTTGACGTTCCGGCATCTGTAATGGTAAATCCGCTACCCAATTGGAAACAAGCAGGTGAGTTTACATTCATTGTTCCGGCAACACCAAATCCGGCTTGTGCAACAACGTTTGCAGCACCTACTCCAACATTTGCTCCTGTTGAATTTAATTCAACATTATAGTAGTTAATATTTGTGCCGGGAGTACCATTATATGTGCCACGTAAGGAGTGTGTTTGAGTGGATGATGTTCCATACAATTCAACCGTTCCACCTGTAATGGTATAAACAGAATCTATACCCTCTAACTGCGGTAAAGTTTCACCTATTTTACTCATTCTAAAGGTTCCTCCTGTCATTGTTAATCCCGCATTTCCGGTAATTGCATTATTCGTTGGGTCAAAAACACCATTGGTTATCGTTAAGTTTTTTGAAATAGTGAATGCAGATGTGACCGACTTAGTTCCTGCATTAGTTATGGCTACTTTATAATAACCTCCTGAAGGTGCTCCAGAAATAGTTTGAGAACCGTTACCATTTAATTCAACGGTTCCTCCCGTTAATGAATAATTGTTGTAATTAGAAAGTTGCGGGAGAGTAGTAGAAAGAACTGAAGATTGGAAAGTGCCATCTGTCATCACTAACCTTCCAGAGCCGGTTATAGTAGCTGAAGGGGTTTCCACCACTATTCCTTTGCGTATATCTAAGCGCCCTCCCAATGC
>ENA-UOYA01003763-UOYA01003763.1-activated-sludge-metagenome-genome-assembly--contig:-NODE-3763-length-13292-cov-5.414218_pt1 | contig 13292 bp, 13 predicted proteins | sample MGYA00238163_ERZ764804 | MGnify/ENA primary metagenome ERZ764804 (study PRJEB28919, sample SAMN05720223) | activated sludge metagenome | isolation source: Anaerobic digester | place: Hong Kong...
CATGGTATCCATGACCTGCTGTATGGAGCTATGCTTTATCAATTTCTACTTCTTGCTTATAATAAACAAAAATAGACTATCAAGGCAGGACGATTGATATTTTTTTAAACCTTAGGGGATTTTAGGAGGTAGGGAAAATAAATATTTTCTGTCACTACCATCCTACAGTCATGCAAAATCATCTAAATCAACAGCAGAGGATATTTTGATACTGACACTATTTTCTTAGAGACTGTCTTTATTATCATTGTCCTTTGTCAAAGCATTCTTTGTCTCTGTCTTAACCGCCTTCAACCTTAAATTAGTTATCTTATAGATTGTCTTTACTATCTTATTATTTGAATTAGTCTTCTATACTATTGTCTGAGTCCTCTTCACTTTATAATGAGTTGTTTTTTGGATATCTTATATTCAAATACGTCTATCGCTTCCCTCCATTTCCTGTAAAAATGGAATAGCCAAAGCCGATTGAAATCCAAGGTTTGTTTTTGTAGATATAGTTATCAAATAATGGATTGGTGCTAGAAAGCATATCAATGCCTGTAAATACTCCAATCTGTGCATTTCCAAATTCTAACATAAATCCCAAGGAAGGCGTAAATGCGAGAGTTTCTTGTTTGGACTTGGTCTTGCCTGCAGTGGAGAAGCTGTCTAGCGTAATGCTCGATACGCCTATGCCTAGCAATCCGCTAAAACTCACTGGAGCAAAGTCTGATTTCGTGTATTTCACGCCAAAAGTAGAGCCAATCGTAAAATCTTTGGAGAAATCGAAGGGAGAAAATCGGAGTTTGAGGGGTGTAATGACACTACCGAGCGTAAAAGCAAGTTTCTGTGTATTGGAAGGAATGGCTTTATAGTCTAGCTGTGCCTTGGTAATTCTGAAATATTTGTAATACTCAATATCATCGTCCGAAAAGTCCAATCGCTTCTTTTTGGCTTTCTTTGAATTGATAAGAAATCGAATAATGCAGGTGTCTTTTTTGACTTCTATCAGTAGAAATTTAGAACCTATCTGTGCCGTCAGTCGCTCAGGGTCTAGTTTATTGCCTTCGACATCGCAGCGATACATAGGGCATTCGAGGATAAACTCGTATTTTTTGTAGAGGATTCGGCTCGTTTGGTCAGGGCTAGGGCTTGTATTTTGGCTGTATGTAGGCTTAGTGGAAAGCAATAGAAAAACAATAAGAAAATGAAGAAACCTGCCATAAGGCAGATTCTTAGATATATTCTTAGATTCTAAATCGCACCACGATTTTGCCATTTTCTTCATTGATAGGGTATTTTCCTTTGAGGATAGTGGCATTTGCTCCACAATTTAATTCATGGGTAATGTCATGTGGTAAGGTAAAATCCTTCTCCAATTCAAAGTTTTCTTTGGTAAAGTATTTGATAAATGCTTTATCCTTGATTTTGGATTGAGAGACGATAAGTACCAGTTCTTTTTCGACAAAATCCATCTCGGCTTGAATGCAATTCTCATATTTCATGCACTCCGTGAGGGTGGTTTCGGACTCTCGCTCTAATATACACATACCAAAACCATCGCAGTCAGGCTGTGAACCGAGAGTTAATAAGATAGGGATTATATGGAGTAGGGACATAATATTTAATTTAACTTTAGTTTGTTTTTTTTAAAAAGTCTTTTTTTATTTTAAATTGATTTGATATATTTCCTTTTGAATCAAAAATATCTTTATAGTAGAATATTGACAAATCAGAATTACTTTTGTAAATAATCAAAGGGGATGTTTGATTATTTAAAAACTTGTTTTCAATAAAATAAAATTTTTTACAATCATAAAAAATAGATTTAATGATTTTGTAATTTTGTAAATTAGATAAGTATGAGTTAGATTTATCCATTACTACGATATAATTTACAATCTTGTTGGAATCCATAAACAACTTTAATTGTCCATAACAATTAAAACATGAATTATTATTTGAGTATATAAGAAAAGAATAAGGCAGATTGTTAAAAAAAGCAGTGTCGTTTTTTCCAATTTCTAACAAAATTAATTTTTCAAAACTCACTTCTTTTGGACAAGAAAAAAGAAGCGCGTAACTAAGAAATACAAATAGAGTTAATTTCACATTTTATATTTATAAATCAATATTCTATAAGTTAAGTTTTTCTCACCATTCAATTCTAATTCCTTCTCAATATCGAATGAAGTTTTATTAAAGAAATTACTAATACTACTTGGTTTTATATTTACATAATATCCATTTGCAAAAAAATTATTTAACGAGTTAGATGTCATTAGTACTAAATTATTCTTTTTTATTATGCCAGCATTCGCTGGAGACTCAAATATATCTTTATAAATTCTTTGCCATTTATTATTTCTCAAAACCAAAATATCATGATATCTAGGATAGTTTCTGATTTTTTGATTATATGGAATCTTTATAACTTGAATTAATGAGTCATTTAAAAACTGAATTCTTTCAATCCTACTATATTTTTCATTGTGAGGTCTTAAAAATTCTATCAAATCTTTTGGATTTTGGTTCTTACTGGTCTTATAAAATGTAGGTATTATACTTCTAGGAATTTTTCTCCAATTAGTATCATTTATAACAATAGAATCAAATTCAACTAACTGATTGTTGAAAAAATATATTTTATATTCTGTGCTCTTTGAGACAGCAATATTAAACTTATCAGATACTGTTACCCATTGATATGGACTAAAATGAGTGAATTCACGGTCAGAGTTTACTATATTTTGTTCTTTAATAAAATTTTTAGATTTCAAATTAAATATTTTGATTTTAACTTCACTCCCACATCCTCCAGTCGCATTGTATGTTTTGCTAAAAATTAGTAAGCTATCTTGTAGTATTTTAATTTTTTCAAATGGACAATAGCCTGGGCTACTAATTGTAGTATCTATGATTTTTTTTCCACTTTCGTTATCATATACAATTAGATTTTCATAAGTAAAATAAAAAACTGTATATTTATTCGAAACATCAAAATACTTTATAAAAGGTGTTTTGACTTTATCTGACATATGTTCTAAGAAAAAAGACTTATTCTCAATCTGATAATTGATTAAGTTTATCTTTTTAATCCGAATAGTGTCATCTTCATTATAAGATGGACAATATATATATAGGATGTCTTTAAATATATTGGCAACATAGTGCTGTTCATTAAAATCCTCAAATTTGACAGGGATTTTTGTGTCAATTATTGTGTCAAGTTTATATAAATCTTCAATTGATGTAATTGACTGGCTATGAAAAAAATTAGGCACTAATATAACAAATAATGTAAAAAGACGTATCATTATTAGAGTTTTATAAATTTAAAAAAAATGAGAGGATTAACATTGATTTTAATCCTCTCAATAAAATTGTATAAGCCTATTTTACAGTTATTTCAGAATTATACATATTTGGAGAATCAGATGTCCAATTTACAGTTAACCCATACATATTATATTGTCCTACTAAGTTATTACTTTCAATCTGTAAAATTGCATATTCAATTAACAGGTTGACATTATTAAGGTTGGGATCATTCTGGTCATCAATATGAAATGATTTTGGACATTCTGTATAGCCAGGGTCGGTACAATTTATATAAGTATCCCCTCCAGTCCTAACTTCTGTTGTTCTTAAGTAACCATTTGCGCCTCCATTTTTTGTGACACGCTTATATTCTGCCATTGAATTAGTGATAACAAGTATCGTAAATATTAAAAATACTATTGACTTTTTCATTTTAAAATAATGTTTCCTATACACATCAAGGTTTAAAATATTATTATTCGATTTTAATTTCTGAATTAGACATTAATGGAGATTCTGCGCTCCAAGTAACCATCAAGTTATTTTCAGAGTGATTTCCATTTAAAATACCACTTTCAATTTGCAAGTATGCATAATTCAATAAATTGTTGACTTTGTCGAGTATTGATGCATCATCGCCTTGATTGTTTACAAAAATTTTTGGGCAAGGGTTTGTACCAGGATCTTTACAGCTAATTGTTCTATTGTTACCCGTCCTGACATCCGATGTTTCAAAAAAACCATTTGGGCCACCATTAAAAGTAGTTCTTACATATGTTGCAAATGCTGATTGTGCGTAAATTAATGCAATAACTAATAAAATTTGATTTTTCATAATTAAACTACACGTATTATTTACCCCGTCGGGCTTAAAGTTAAATTAAAATTTTTATTTTCTTAGATTTTTTTTGTTTCCTCCATTTATTGTTTTCTACGTGCACTTAGATATTTTTATTCTGAGTAGTTATAAAATCTGATACAAAGGTGCATAATAAAATCAACAAAACCAAGCATAAAAAAGCCTTATATACGGATATTTCCCATCCTTAAAAAAGGATAATTCAATTTTTACAAAATACTAAATATGAAGTATTTAAAAATTTATTAAACTAAATTGTCCGTATAAAAGGATTTTTGTATATATTTGTGTACATTGGAATGCTAATTGATAATTATGGATAATAATAGAGGGAAAAGAGTAGTTTTGCTCGCATATAGAATCATTAGAAATTTAAAACAATCCTATATGGCAGATAAATTAGGCATAAAAATAGATGCATATCAAGATATAGAATCTGGCAAAACCAAGCGTCTATCCGAAGAGAAAAAGAATATTATTTCTGAAATATTAGGTATTCCTAAAGAAAACATAGATGATGATAGCTTAGGATTTAATGTTCACAATAATAATGCTGAGCATTCATTTTCTGCTACACTAATGAATAAAAATGGGGAATCCGTAGATATTCTAAAAGAACAAAATTCGTTTTTGAAAGAAGAGATAAATTATCTTAAACGAGAAATCGAATTGAAAAATAAGCTCATAGAAAAACTGCTTACATAGTGCTCTTATTGGAATAAAAACAACTGCTGGGACAATTTCTTTAGCTTAAATGTCTTTCGGTGTATAGAAGTATATCCTTGCGCTTCTATGGTAGCAATATGCTGCGCACTCGCATAGCCTTTGTTTTTATTAAAATGATAGTTGGGGTATTGTAGATGGTATTCTTCCATAATTCTGTCTCGATGCGTTTTGGCTAAAATAGCGGCAGCCGCTATGCTCTGATATTTCCCATCTCCTTTTATGATACACTTATGTGGTATCGATTGATAGGGTTTGAATCGATTGCCATCTATAAGAAGAATGTCTATGTTCGATTTTAACTGAGCGATAGCTCGATGCATCGCGAGAAAAGACGCTTGTAGAATATTGATTTGGTCGATTTCTTCGTGCGATACGACTCCTATGCCATATTCAACTGCTTTTAAAAGGATATCTTCTCGGAGAAGTTCTCTGCGTTTGGAAGAAATTTTCTTGCTATCATCTAGCAATTCATTGGAATAATCCAAGGGCAAAATAACTGCCGCAGCGACTACTGGTCCTGCCAGACAGCCTCGCCCAGCTTCATCACAACCCACTTGAATCACATAGTTTCCTTCTTCAAATCGAGGAAGCAACATGGATACTTATATTTCTAAAAATCCTCCAAGCAAGATTCCAAATTGGCGTGTATTTGGCTTATCATGCTGCGTTGCTCTCCACATAAAATCGACTTCTAAGAATTTAAAAATATTAGATATTCCAAATCCAGTCTCTAAATACAATCCTTCAGGAGCACTCATTTGCTTAGGAACTACATAGTAGTTTTTATTCTGATCAGAAATAGACCCTAGTGCAGTTCTAAGATATACATTCTCTCTCCATCCTAGTTTCTTTAGCAAAGGTACTTTATTAAAAATATACCCTTGAAAATGCTGCGACAAAAATAACTGAGCAAACATATCTGTAGAATATTCTGCCTCATTCATAAGGAAAAATCGATTATTGTCTCTGATAAAACTCTGGTTACCTGCCAACTGCTCTATGTCAATATAGGGCACTCTTCCAAACACTTTTCCCGCCGTCAAATTATATCGGAATTGACCCAAAATATGGGGCACATTCTGCTTTGCCGTACCTCTAATTCTGAAATAACTATAATCAGACTCCAAGACATTTTTCAATCCAATAGCAGATTGCACCTCAAATACTGGTCGGATACTTTTTAGCCTAATTCTCTTGAAGTTATTCTTAAATACTGGCTCTTTGATAGCATAGCGATAATTGGCTATAATTTTAAATGAATTAATATTGTCTCTAGGCACAATAGTCCCATCACTCATAATCTCTTCAAAATTATAGAATGAATTGGTATGGAATGTTGTTTTATCTATCCCTAAAGCCGTCTCCTCTCCTCGTTTCCACTCTTTTGTCCATAAAAATTTAACTTGGTCTTTGAATATAATATCTTTGATAAAATTTCCTCGTTTTCTGAATATAGATAAGACGATATTATCAAAATCCAAAAGCGCTTCTGCATCACCTAATCGCTGATAATCATGCAATACGCTCGCTGTAATTTGATGAAATAGATTGTTATTTGAAGGAAGATTAAACATGGTCTCTATGCCATATTTTAACTTCTCATCCTTCATGCCATAAGCCACATGGGCCGCTACATTGAATCGTTTAAATGAATCATAGGTAATTCTACCTCCAAATCTCCATCTAGCACCTTCATATTCATTCCAGCTAAGTATTTTATATGCTCTTCCTAGTTCCCAGTTGATAGGAGGGACAGGAAAAAATGCGGTTGTACCTACACGTGCAAAATATTTTAAGGTTTTGTATTGTTTTGAACGTCTAAATGTATCTGAACGCTTGTAGAAACCTTCTTCAAATGCACTCAACTTCTCTAATCTCTTGCTTTCCCAAAAAGAATCATTGGTTTTTCTATACCCCTTGATATAAATCGTCTCATCGCCTACGAAATAATCATCGGAGAGTTCTTGATCTACCACTGGATTGGTCAATATATCCACCTGTCTAAATCTAACTTTGACAAATTTTTTGGTAGAACGACTTATACTTAAGGCTATATCTTTTTCGTCTTTATAGCGCATCCATTTGTCGCCAACTTGCTTAAAAGACTGAGAAATTGCGAAGTGATTGATAAAATTGATATTAGCACGCTTATCAAGGTAGAGTTGAGCATCCTTGATAGCCCAGCTACCTTCCTCCACTACGAGTTTTCCTGTAAATCCAAAATCTTCTTTGCTAATAGGCGCAAAGGTCATATTGTAGTTTTTCTTTCCATTTTCAACAAAGCTGTCATCTACATAATATCTATAGAATAGAAGTGCAGAAGTAGCAGCAGGACCTGCCATCGATTTATTGGCTATAATCAATTGATTATCGTATATACTATACTCTTCAAAGGCATAAGACACAAGTGCATAGATACTTTCATTATCAAATAATTTAGTGTCTTGTACACCATATATTTCCGTTTTAGATTTGGTCCCTTTCTGATAGACTTTGGCAGAAGTCTCTCTGAGAAGAACTGGACTATATCGCTCGCCATCTGGTGTTTGATTTTGGTAATCAAGCATATTTTTCAATGGCTTCGTCACAAAACTCTTACCCATGACACTGTCAATATTGGCTAAATCGACTTCAAATTTTGTGTATTTATCAAATATTATTGACTTAAAGGCACTTGGCTTATTCAAATCTCTGTTTTTAATGACATTGCGAATAATTCTGACGGCAAGAGTGTCTTTTGCCATCTTCTTTTTGCCTTTTATTTCTACAGCCTTCGCTAATTTGGCTTTCTCTTTGATAATGACATCTGTCTTGAACTCAGAGCCTACTATAGACACTTCCTTCGTCTCATAACCGAGATAAGAGACATAAAAAACACTTTCTGATTTAGGAGATTTCAATACAAAATTTCCAAAATTATCAGATTTTGTTCCTATTTTTTTTCCTGCAAAATAAATAGTACAATAAGGCATAGGAGAATTAGTTCTTGCGTCTAAAATTCTTCCTTTTACTACTGTTTGAGCATTTAACACAGATACACTCATTATGGACAAGACCATAAGAGCTACATAGCATCGAATTGATTTCATTTTTTGGTTTAAAAATTTGAAAGTCGCAAATATACTTAGATTTACGGCGAAACTGGGATATATTCTAATTTTGAGAAATTTTCAAATGACAAAAATTTCGAAACAAATCGCTCAATATCAGCCTTATCTATCGTATCGTAAACTTGATTGATGTAATCTATAGGATTTTCAACATGATTGCAATACTTAAATACCGCCATATTCTGAGCAAAATGAGTTGTATTGTAGTTATTGAAAGCCCAATAGGTCAAGGCTTTATTTATCAAAGTTTCAAATTTTAGCTCAGAAATTCCATCTAATTTTATCGACTGAAAGCAATTGTCTATACTTTTATACAAACTATCAAAATCCATATTCGGATTTAGTTTCCCTTCTATAATGAGTAGATTGTGAGATTTATTATCAGTCGTATAAGAATTTATCTCGGAACATAAATTTAGGTCAGTTATTAATTTTTTGTACAAAAGTGAGGACTCTCCATTTGTCAGCAAATCACTAACCATATCCGCTATAAAATAATCTTTTGTCCCATAGTCTGCAATATGTAATGCCAGAAAAAAATGCGGACTACTGATATTTTTTCTTTTCAAAATTTTAGAGCCTAGCGTTTTGTCTTTTTCTTCAAACGAAATGACAGAAGGCTGAGTAATATCTAGTTTGGATTTAGAGAAAATAGCAGAGGCTTCTTCTATCATTTTATCTTCTTCTAATTCACTCACAATTGATACAATGACATTGGAAGGTTGATATTTTTTTTTATAAAAATCTAAGACAGTTTCATCCTTTAGATTTTTTATATGTTCTAATTTCTTCCCAATAACTGGCCAGCCATAGCTATTCTTGAAACACATATCTTGAAGATAATGCCAAGCATCAGCCAATGGTGGATTGAGCGAAGTCTCTTTAAATTCTTCCAAAATTACTTTTTTCTGAATACCGATTTTCTCTTTCTCCAAGTTCAAATCACTTAATCTATCTGCCTCAATCTTTAGAATTTCAGATAAATATCGAGTAGGGAAACTCTCATAGTAGCAAGTGTAATCTTGAGTAGTAAATGCGTTATTCTCTCCCATCAGTGACTGAAGTGTACCATCAAAATCTTCATAATTTTCACTTCCCTCAAACATCATATGCTCTAAGAAGTGTGCCAAACCAGTATTATCAGGTTGTTCATCGACACTACCTACTTTATAAAGTACATTGACCACAGCGTTTTTAAGCTGATTGTCTTGATGCGCCATGAGGGTCAACCCATTGGATAATGTCTTAGAAGTCATGCTGTGATTTCGAGGAAATTTATTGAAATTTTATTTTTGCTTTTTCTTTCTTTCTAAAGCGGCTTCTACCAATCCCATAAAGAGTGGATGAGGGTTTTCTGGTGTACTTTTGAGCTCAGGATGATACTGAACTCCAATGAAGAAAGGATGATTACCCAATTCTACTATTTCCACCAAATTTGTATCCTCATTAACCCCTGTCGCTACCAATCCACTGCTTTCCATTTGAGCTAGAAAGTCATTATTAAATTCATAGCGATGTCTATGTCGCTCTGATATTTTTTGAGATTTATACAATCTATACGCCAATGATTTTTTATCATGGATGATACAGCTATATGCACCTAGCCGCATAGTACCTCCCATCTCTTTATTGGCTTTTTGAGATTCCATAATATCAATAATAGGATATTTCGTTTTTTTATTGATTTCTACAGAGTGTGCATCTTTCATATTCATCACATTCCGCGCGAATTCGACCACACACATTTGCATTCCTAGACAAATCCCTAGAAACGGAATTTGATTTTCTCTCACATATCGAATCGCTTCTATTTTCCCTGCGATAGCTCGCTCCCCAAAACCTGGCGCTACCAATATTCCATCGTATTTGGAGATGATTTCATGCACATTTTCTTCATTGATAGATTTGGAGTGAATCGCCGTGACTATCACTTTACAATCACGAGCAGCCCCAGCATGAATAAAGGATTCATAGATACTTTTATATGCATCTTGAAGTTCGATATATTTTCCTATCAATGCGATATGGACATCATTTTTAGGATTTTTCAATTTAGTCAGAAATCGCTTCCATTTATCCAATTTCGGCTCTTGTTTTGACTTTAGTTTGAGTTTTTCTAGTACAACTTTATCTATATTTTCTTTTTGCAATTCGAGCGGAACATCATAGATGGTCTCTTTATCAATCGCCTGAATGACCGCATTTTCCGAAACATTACAAAATAGGGCAAGTTTTTTTCTGATATCCCTATCCAATTCTTTTTCAGTTCGGCATATCAAAATATCCGGCTGGATTCCTGCTTCAAGGAGCATTTTCACAGAATGCTGTGTCGGCTTGGTTTTCAACTCCTTCGCTGCAGCTAGATAAGGCACTAAAGTCAAATGACAAACGATAGCATTGTCTTTTCCTATATCCCAGATAAATTGTCTTACTGCCTCAATATAGGGAAGTGATTCAATATCTCCAACCGTTCCGCCAAGCTCAGTGATGATAAAATCCCTTCTCTTTTCTTGATTCAAAGCAGAGAATCGTCTTTTGATTTCATCCGTGATATGCGGAATCACCTGAACTGTCTTTCCAAGAAAATCTCCTTTTCGCTCTCTATCCAATACAGTTTGATAGATTCTGCCAGTGGTTACATTATTCGCTTGAGAAGTGTGAATATTGAGAAATCGCTCATAATGCCCTAAATCCAAATCCGTCTCAGCACCATCTTCCGTCACATAGCATTCTCCATGCTCATAGGGATTGAGTGTCCCTGGGTCAATATTGAGATATGGGTCAAATTTTTGAATAGTCACTTCAAACCCATGTTCCTGAAGAATTTTAGCTAAGGAAGCCGCAAATATGCCTTTTCCCAATGAGGATGTCACACCACCTGTGACGAATATATATTTAGTCATTCCGTACTTTTTATCAGTAATAATACGGAAGGCAAAACTAGTCTATATTTTTTAGTCTAGTTCTAATATTGTTTAATTTTCAATTTTTATTTTATAGATTTGCCTAGATAAAAAAAACTAAAATGAACAAGATAATTATAGTATTGGTTTCTTGCTTTCTGATTTTGAGCTCTTGTAGCAAAGATGAACCTGCAGATTTGAGCTATTTATGCGCTAATGGAGATTTGTGGCTACTTAATCGCACGGATAGTTTAAAGCCCAATCATAGTTTGGATTCATTCGTTTTTAATCAAGCTGCTGGATACCACAGTTTCGTTATCAATAATTCTCCTGCAAATAATATCAAAATCGATGTACTTATAAAACCGACAATAGGGCAAACTATTTTGTACAAAAATCAGTATATCAAGAATATTAAGGGCAGACTTATCGCTCAGGACTTTACCTATGATAAAAAAACAGACTCTGTGTTAACGATTACAAACAATGGGTCAAATTATATCATAAGTATTAAAACAATTAGCGTGACTACAGATGTCGCTAAAACGAACTATGATATAAAAGTGTGTGACGTGAAGATGACGGACACAATTCCTTAGTATTTTCATCCTAAGATATTATTTAATCTTAGGATTCACATCTATACTTTATCTTTACTTGTGTGAATATTATTCTTGATTTTGACAGTACTATCATTCAAGCTGAAGGTTTGGATGTCTTAGCTGAGATATGTTTCAAAGAAGATAAATCCAAAATTTCAGAAATTGAAAAAATCACGCATCAAGGCATGAATGGGGAGTTGTCCATGCAAGATTCTCTGAGCCGACGCATTGAACTATTAGAGGCTACTACTTCAGACATTGACACTCTCTATCAAAAATTGATTACAAAAATTTCTGCCACGATTCATTTTCTTATAGATTCCAAAGATATTTTTCCCGAAAAAGTGTATGTCGTTTCAGGCGGATTTATAGAATATGTTTTACCCGTATGTAAGCATATTGGCATAAGTGAAAATCATATTATCGCCAATCAATTTATATACCAAGGAGATAAAATAATAGGATTTAATACACAGTCTCTCGTATCACAATCTAGAGGAAAAACAAAGGCAATTAAAAAATTAAATTTAGCCTCTCCCACCTTTATGGTTGGCGATGGATATACAGATTACGAGGTAAAATTAGACAAAGTTGTGGATTATTTCATAGCCTATACGGAAACTATAAATAGACCAAAAGTGACAGAAAAGGCAGATTATATCTGTACAAATTTCCAAGAAGTATTAGATATAATCTATGAGCATAAAATCACTAAAATTTTTTAAATGAAGGATAAACTATTTTTTACAGTAGGGCCTTCTCCAATTTATCCTCAAGTTCCACAGTGGACACAAGAATACTTTGAATTAGGCTATGGTTCTATCTCACATCGATCAGAGGCATTTCAATCTATGTATGAAAAAATGGATATTCAATTGAGAAAATTGATGTTAGTCCCTGCATCACATGCCATATTAATAGCGAGTTCAGGTTCAGAAATTATGGAGAGAATTCTCCAAAACTGTGTCAAAAAATCTAGTTTTCATTTTGTAAATGGTGCTTTTTCTAAAAAATTCTATGACTATTCTCTGCGATTGGGATTAGATGCTCAGAAATATGAGATAGAATTTGGACTTGGATTTGAGACAATCCCTGAAATAAGCGAAAATGCTGAATTAATCTGTGTCACGCACAACGAAACTAGCACAGGAATTAAAACATCCGAAGAATATATTCATTCCATTAAATCTAGTTATCCAGATAAAATTCTAGCAGTGGATACTGTGAGTTCGGCTCCATTTGTGAATTTAGATTTTAATCTAGTGGATATATGTTTCTTTTCTAGTCAAAAGGCTTTTGGGCTTCCTGCCGGACTGGGGATATGGATTATACGAAGAGATTTAGCTGAAAACTTGGTAGAGAAAAATATTTCCAAAGACAAAGCTGCACACAATACTTTAAGCGATTATCTAAAACATTATCCAAATTTTCAAACACCTTCTACGCCTAATACTCTAGGTGTTTTCTTAATGGGAAAGGTAGCAGAAAATATGAACATACAAGGCCGTGAATCCCTATTTGAAACACTAATAATGAAGCGGCAAATGTTTCGAAAAATATTTGAAACGAACGAATATCTATATTCAAATTTCTCTTCTGTATCCTCCGATACGGTAATTGCGGCAAATTGCTTACAAGAAAAAGAAAAAATAAATCAATTGCTCCTCGACCATAATATAATATGTAGTAGTGGATATGGTTCTTTTAAAGACACTCAAATTCGATTTTCAAATTTTCCAGCGAATTCTATACAAGATATTGAGTGCCTTGGAAGGGTTTTAGGTTCGAG
>ENA-UOYA01003766-UOYA01003766.1-activated-sludge-metagenome-genome-assembly--contig:-NODE-3766-length-13283-cov-5.752041_pt1 | contig 13283 bp, 12 predicted proteins | sample MGYA00238163_ERZ764804 | MGnify/ENA primary metagenome ERZ764804 (study PRJEB28919, sample SAMN05720223) | activated sludge metagenome | isolation source: Anaerobic digester | place: Hong Kong...
GCCTGAACTGCAGTCGATCAGGATACCCCGCGGCACACGCGGTAAATCCGCTTACTGCTGCTTCCTTCCGGACCTGACAGGGTTCACGGCACCGCATTGCACGGGACCCGACCGACTACAGATCAGACGAGACGAACACAAAAATTATAGCATAAAAATTAATAACATGAAGCAATGAATTCCTGAGTGTATCCGGCAATTGTATAAATGGCGTTTCCTGCGCTCTCAGGTGTCTGTGCCTCACAGTAAATTACGAGCAGAACGGGTTCGGAGCCGTCAACTATGGCGCAGTCCACATATGCGCCCATCATGGTGTTGCGTCCGAGTATGTGATACACTTTCGCGCTCTCACCGAAAGCCTGCGCAATAGGCGACGACACTTCTGATGTCGCGAGGTCGTTCATCATCGACTGGTAGCAGTCCGGGTCATTGACAAACCCTTTGTAAAGAGTCCTCAGGTAGTTTACCATGTCGTAACATGTAGAAAGCCCCGTTGACGAGATTTCCATTCCGCGAAAATCAGTATAGATGTATTTGTTTACATACGAGCTGTAACCGCTGATCTGAGCCGCAGCTTCGGCGACTGCCTCGGTTCCTCCGAGAAAACCGTTGATATATCCGAGCGCCAGACTGTCATTGAGCGACAGCGCGTAGTGCATAAGCATTCTGGTGTAAAGCTGTTTGCCGGAGACGAAGTTGTCCGCGATATAGGAAGACAGTCCGGGGCTTCCCGAACCGTCGTATGTTGTGATATCGGAGGCGGAGAGTTTGCCGTCTCTGATACTTTCGCTGAGAAGAATACCTTCCGGAAGTGCCCATGCGCCTGACGGAAGTATCGGCGCGAGTTCTTCGCTTCCGATGCTGGTATTGTCGGTAAGAAAAACCATATCATAGCAGATTCTGTATCCGGGGTTGTCCGTCTGATACTGTGATATCTTTTCCTTGAGCTGATCCATCGCCACAGCCCGCTGCTGGTAAGAGCAGATTCTTGAAGGGTAGGAAGCGTTGAAATGAACGGGATCCGGTTCGCTGTATATATCCGGCGAATTGTTCTGCGATGTGGCAGCAGTTGATTCCGCCGTCTCGCCGGAGCTTGCGGTGGTGGCGATAATAGGCCTCGGTGCGGTTGTTGTCGCTTCTGTCGTAGTCTCGGTCGTTGTCTCCGGTGTCGTCTCGGTCTCGGTGTTATGAACAGGTCTTGTATACTCAGACCAGGTCGTCGTTGTCGATGTCGCTGCCCCGACAAGCCAGGGATAAGCAGCGCGATACCTGTCCTGCGCTGCCGCAACCGATGTTACGAAAACAATCGCAAGTGTAACGACAAGGACGCTCAGTATAATCACGAGATTGCGTCTCGTTCTCGAATGCCTTATACTCTCAGCTTTCTTGAGAAATGTCGGATTCGGTCGTTTCTGCATCAGAATAATCCCGTAATGACTCCGTCGGGACTGATGTCGATGTTTTCAGCCGCCGGGTGTGCCGAAAGTCCCGGCATCATGACTATTGAACCTGTCAATATAACGATATATCCGGCTCCGGCGGACAGGCGGCAGTCACGAACTGTAAGCGTAAAACCTTCCGGACGTCCGAGGAGTTTGGCATTGTCGCTCAGTGAATACTGGGTTTTGGCGATACAGACAGGCAGATTGCCAAAGCCCCGGGCAGTAAACTCGTCGATTTTCGCACGTGCTTCAGGCAGAATATCAACTTTGGCGGCACCGTAGATAGAAGTCGCGATTTTGGTTATTTTTGTCTCGACAGAATCCGACAATTCATATGTGTAACGCGGCCCGGAGTTTTTGCTGTCGAACGCGGCGATTACCTTGGAAGCAAGTTCAAGCCCGCCTTTTCCGCCCTTTGCGAAAATGTCCGCCGCAGCGAAGCTCGCGCCGAGCTTTCCGCAATTCTCTTCCATAACTGCAAGCTCATCGTCAGAATCACTCGCGAACCTGTTGGCCGCAACTACTACGGGGAGTCCAAAGTTTTTCATATTGGAGATATGCCGTGCAAGATTTGCAAAGCCTGCACTTACCGCATCCGGATTGCATTCAGCGAGATTCTCTCTGGCTATTCCGGCGTTGTATTTGAGAGCGCGAACGGTTGATACAATTACGACACAGTCGGGCCATATCCCGGCTTTGCGGCACTTGATGTCAAGAAACTTCTCAGCACCGAGGTCAGCACCGAATCCTGCTTCCGTGACAGTTACATCGCCGAATCCGGCGGAAGCTTTGGTAGCGATAACTGTGTTGCAACCGTGTGATATGTTGGCAAACGGGCCTCCGTGTATCAGTGCCGGCACACCTTCGAGTGTCTGAACAAGATTGGGAGCCAGAGCATCTTTGAGAAGCAGGGTCATTGCTCCTGCGGCGCCGAGCTGCCCGGCCGTCACGAGTCTGCCTGACTTATCGTAAGCGATAACTATTGAAGACAGGCGTTCCCTCAAATCCGAAAGATCTTCCGCGAGGCAAAGAATTGCCATAACCTCCGATGCGGCGGTAATGGTAAATACTTCCTGCCGTGTTACTCCGTGCGTGCCTCCGCCGACTCCTACAGTTACCGAACGCAAGGCCCTGTCATTCATGTCGAGACATCTCTTCCAAAGAATTCTGTCTTTATCGAGATTAAGTTCATTGCCCTGATAGAGATGATTGTCTATCATCGCAGCGAGCAGATTATTGGCGGCAGTTACCGCGTGAATGTCTCCTGTGAAATGCAGATTAATGTCATCCATCGGGACGACCTGAGAATATCCGCCGCCGCAGGCCCCTCCCTTGATTCCGAAAACAGGACCGAGAGAAGGTTCTCTCAAAGCGAGAACGGGATGTCTCCCTTTGAGACTGAGTGCCTGCGCCAGTCCTATGCTGACTGTTGTTTTGCCTTCGCCGGCCGGCGTCGGGTTCATTGCCGTAACAAGTACCAGTTTGTGATTGTCTGAAGAAGACCTGCTCTTAATTACATTCAAAGGGATCTTTGCCTTGAATTTTCCGTAGAATTCGAGTTCGTCTCTATTAAGGCCCATGAGTTTTGCAGTGTCTTCAATCGGAACGAGTTTTGCCTGCTGCGCAATTTCTATATCACTTAACATAAAATTCCTTCTTATACGGTAATTAATTATAAAATTCTAATTTAAAAAACTGTCGTTTTCAATCGTCGGATAAAGTGCAGATTGAAAACATTTGAGAATTATACTACATTTTGTACTATTGAAGACTAATTCACACAAGATGTTGTGTTAATTATTGACAAAAAATCAAGTAAATGTTAGAGTTAAAAAGTATTTGAAATCACTTTGTAATATTTCTTTTACAACAATTCTACCATTATGATTTTATCGGGGGAAAGAGAAATGATTATAAGTTCAGACCTGGCGTCTTGCCGCAGTAAGTTTGAAGCTCTTCTCGGAAAGCGTATCGTCTGCAAAACAAACGGCGGACGTAAGAGAATCATTACATATATCGGCACTGTAGAGCATTGCTATAACAATGTCTTTACCATTCTCTGCGAGACCGAGACCGGCAAACAGTCCATAGTGTCTTTCAGCTACATCGATGTTCTGACCAAGACGGTTCGTGTGGGCATAATGCCTGAGAAGTCTGAAGAACTGGCAGTTTGACCCCAATATGCAGGTCTGATAATGATATTTAAGCCGTCCCGGCCGGTTCGGGATGGTTTTTTTGTTTGCCATCGGAGATGCAGAAGATAAGAGAGGCAAAGGATATGGAAAATAAGTGGAAAGAAGTCTGGAACAGAAGAGAAATCAATTATGAGGAAATCTGCGGCCGGAGTGATTTTATGTCACGATATGCAGAACTTAAGCGGGCTGATGGTTTTGATGTCAGCATAGGGGGCGATCCCGACGCCTATTATCGCGCGTTTGTGGATATGTGGAAGGAGAATTACAGCAGAATCATAAGCAGAGTGGGGAAGATAGGCAGTGTTTTTGAAGTCGGCTGCGGTTCCGGTGCGAGTCTGTATCTTTATAAGAACGCAGATCCTTCAATGCGGCTTGGCGGTACGGATTACTCTGAGTCACTTGTCAGGATTGCAAAGAAAGTCATAGGAGAAGAGATTTTCGCGGGCGAGGCATCGGATATTCCGACAGAACCCGCATCGGATCTTGTCAGCGCCGATTCTGTTTTTGTTTATTTTCGCGATGAGGAATATGCAGGACGTGTACTTGAGAGAATGTACGCCAAATCTGCCAAGGCTGTGATGTGCACTGAGGTTTACGATCTGTCGAAGAAAGAGGAGTGCATTGCTTACAGACGAAGCAGAATGAGCGACTACGACGAAAGGTATAAGGACCTCGGCAAGCTGTTCTTAAGCAGAAAATTCTGGATGGATTTTGCAGAAGCACACGATGCCGATATCGAGTTCTGCGATGTGAAAAATCCGTATTACTGGAACAGCGATTTTATGTATGATGTATTCCTGTACAGGAAGCATCTCTGATTTTGCGTCATATATTGCAATTCCTGCTTTGGATACGCTTTTAATTATGCTTCATATAATATAAAATGTATCGGGACAAAGAAGGACGGGTGTATATGAACAGCAAAGATACATACGAGACAACGGCAAATGCCAAGGTCAACCTATTCTTGAGGATTTGCGGCAGACTTCAGAACGGATACCACAAGCTGTATACCGTTATGCAGGAACTCGATTTCTGTGATGACATAACAGTAAACATAGATTCCGGGCGCATGAGCGGCATTGAAGTGATATGCCGTGGCAGAAGCGACATAGATCCAAGGAAGAATCTGTGTTATAAGGCGGCCGACAGATTTTATTCTCAGATGTCGAAGAAATATACTGATAACAGGTTTGTAAGTCCCTTTACTGAAATTGAAATAACAAAGCGAATTCCTTCCGAAGCCGGAATGGGAGGGGGAAGCTCTGACGCGGCGGCTGTTCTTGTCGTACTCCAGGAGCATTTCAACAATCCCTTTACCGAAGACGAACTCAGCCGCATCGCCGTAAATGTCGGCGCGGACGTTCCGTTTTTCCTATACGGCGGCACATGTCTTTGTGAGATGGTGGGTGAGGTTGTCACCCCGCTTGCAAGCCTCGCCGGTATGGATATTCTCGTGGTGAAGCCCGAGAAAGGCGTGTCAACTCCGGATTGCTTCGCGAGAATCGACGATAAACCTTCAGGCACCTTTGATGCCGGAATATATTCCGGTTTTACTGACGCTCTGTCGGTAGAGCGTCAGACAAATACAGATAAGCTTGAAGCTATACTCAGGTTCAAAGACTGTCTTATAAATGATCTTCAGGAGCCTGCCGCGGAATTTGTGCCGCAGATAAATGACATTGTGGATTTGCTATATGACGCTGGTGCCTCCTGTGCAGTGATGTCCGGATCCGGGAGCGCTGTTTTCGCTTTATTTGAAGACACAAAGTCGGCTGAGACCGCGCGTGAAACAGTTGCCGGCGATCCGAGATCAGCCGGCTGTGACATTATCCTTACAAAGACGATATGAGAAGAGACCGCGGGGGTAGCCGCGCGAGTTCTCGTGGTCAATCAGTACAAATCCGCGGTTGCAATAGAATTCGACCATCGTTCTGTTGGAAACTGCCGAATGCAGAAGCACGGCTTCAAGGCCGTGCTCGCGTGCAAAGGCTGTTGTTCTGCTGATGAGGTCAATGCCCAGACCTTCATTCCGGAGATCTTCGGATACCGCAAATCTTGATATATATCCGACCTTGGAAAACTGTGACAGATAGTGCTCTGTCTTATCCGAGAAACTGAGCTTCAGCGGCGTTGTGAGCTCACTGAGCGTGATTGTCGCGACAGCGCGGTTTCCCGAAAAATAGCAGAAACAATGGCTTGTCCTTATGCGGTCTGTTACAGCGGCGATATCTTCGGTCATGGCTTCAAGCATAGAAGCGCAGACTCCGGAATTTGCGCAGTAGGTTATCATCGCGCTGTGCAGAAGTTCTGATATTGCCGGAGCATCGTTCTCGTTCGCCGTTCTGAAATTATACTGCATATCAGGAATTGAGATAGCAGTTAACCAGAATTGCCTTATGCGCGTGAAGTCTGTTCTCAGCTTCATCGAAAACGACACTCGCCGGCCCGTCAATAACGTCCTCGGTAACCTCGTATCCCCTGTATGCCGGCAGGCAGTGCAGGAAAATCGCGTCCTTATGTGCGACGCCCATCAGCTTAGTGTTGACCTGATAGTTCCTGAATATCTGAACGCGCTTGGCCTTCTCATCTTCCTGACCCATTGAAGTCCATGTGTCAGTGTAGATAACATCCGCATCTGAAGCGGCCTCAAAAGGATCATCTGTCATGAGGATCTTTGACCCGGTAACTGCAGCATCTTCCTGCGCCTGCTTTACATACTTGTCGGGGCAGGTGTAGTCTTTTGGTGAACCTATGGCAATATCCATTCCTGCCTTTGAGCAAGCCTGCAGAAGCGAATTGGCAACGTTGTTCCCGTCTCCTACATATGCGAGCTTCAGACCTTTGAGAGTGCCTTTATGTTCCTTGATTGTGAGCAGGTCTGCAAGCATCTGCGTCGGGTGCTGGTCGTCCGTAAGACCGTTGATAACCGGGATAGTGCCGTACTTCGCAAGATCTGTGACATCGCTGTGCTTGAATGTTCTTATCATTATGCCGTCGACCATTCCTGACAGCACCTTTGCAGTGTCGTGGATAGTCTCGCCTCTTCCGATCTGAATGTCATTGTTGCTTAAGAAAAGCGAATGACCGCCGAGCTGGTACATTCCGACTTCAAACGAGACTCTGGTTCTGGTAGATGACTTGGTGAATATCATCGCCAGTGTCTTGCCGTTCAGATAATGATGCTCGATTCCGGCTTTTGTCTTGGCTTTCATGTCCGAAGCTATATCCAGAAGATAATTGAGTTCGTCTATTCCTACGTCTTCGTGAAAATCTATAAAGTGCTTCATTTTGTTTCTCCTTTTGCGGGAATCTTGTCTTTGATGATGTCTATTACGTTCTTTTTCGCAGGGACAGTATTCTTTAGTATTCCGTCGATTGCCTTGCAGAAGGCATTTGCCTGCGATTTTGTAATAATCAGCGGCGGCGCGATTCTGATTACGGAATTGCCTATCGAGCTTACCAGAATGTGCTTGCCGGCGAGTTCGAGCCTCATGTTCGAAGCCGATATGCGCTCATCGAACTCAATTCCGATGAGAAGCCCCTTGCCCCTTACGGATTTGATTGCACTGTATTTGCCGCTGAGCTTTGTGAGCTTTTCGAAAAGTATCGAGCTTACTTCGTTGACATTATCGAGTATTCTGTCTTCATCCAGAACGTCGAGCACTGTGTTCCCCGCGGTGCATGCCAGAGGATTGCCGCCGAATGTCGTCCCGTGGTCGCCGGGCTTAAAGCCGGTTGCGACTTCGTCGGTGCAGAGCATTGCGCCGATCGGAACGCCTCCGCCCAGCCCCTTGGCGAGCGTCACGATGTCCGGTTTGATTCCGTACTGTTCGTAGCAGAAGAAAGTACCGGTTCTGCCGACTCCGGTCTGTACCTCGTCGATTATAAGGAGAATTCCGCTGTCATCGCAGAGCTTGCGAACGTTCTTTATGTACTCTTCGTCAGCAGGATGAACTCCGCTCTCGCCCTGGATAAGTTCCAGCATAACCGCCGCTGTCTTTTGCGTTACGGCGCTCTCAAGGTCTTCGAAATTATTGAATTCAACATACTTGAAACCGGGTACAACCGGAGCGAAAGGCTCGCTGAATTTGGGCTGCCCGGTAGCTGAGATTGTGCCCAGGGTTCTGCCGTGGAAACTCATTTTAGCCGTAATAATCTCATAACGGTCTTCACCTTTGTAGTGGAAATAACCTCTCGCGAGTTTGATTGCAGCTTCGTTTGCTTCAGCACCGGAATTGCAGAAGAAAGCCTTGTCAGCGAAGCTTCTCTTGCAGAGCTTGTACGCAAGCTCTGACCGCTGCGGAATGTAGTAATAGTTTGAGCAGTGAATGATCTCTCCTACCTGCCTGCGCAGAGCCTTTGTGAGTTTTCTGTGCGCGTGCCCGAGAGAATTTACGGCTATTCCGCCGATCATATCGAGGTATTCTTCATCTTTCTCATCGACCAGATAGCAGCCCTTGCCGTATTTGAAGGCGAGAGGAAGCGGGTTGTAGATTTGAAGACAGTAGTTCTTGTCGAAATCCATGATGAGATCCAAATCATTTTCTATACTCATAATTCTCTTTTTTCTCCTTAATTATCATAGTGCCGATACCGTTCTGCGTGAACATTTCCAGAATGATGGAGTGCGGTATTCTTCCGTCAATAATGTGTGCCCTCGTGACGCCTCGTCGTACCGTGTCGAGACAGCCGTTGATTTTAGGAATCATGCCGCCGGAAATGATTCCGCCGTCGATACATTCCTTGACGGCGTTCTCGTCCAGAACCGGAATAATTCTGTCGGTCCCGTCGCTTTGCTTCTCGAGCACTCCGCCGACATCCGTCAGCATAATGAGCTTGGACGCGCCGAGTGCCACTGCGACTTCTGCCGCTACGGTGTCTGCGTTGATGTTATAGCTCTGACCGTTGGCACCTACGCCGATTGGTGCTATAACCGGGATGTATTCGTCGTTTGCAAGCATCTCAATGACTCGGGTGTTGATTTTCTTAATCTTCCCGACAAAGCCGATATCAAGGCTGTTGCCGTTCCCGTCTTCGGTCATTTTCTCAGCCTCAATCAGATTGCCGTCGATTCCTGACAGCCCGATTGCCTTCGCGCCTTTGCCGCACAGCACCGACACAATCTCCTTGTTTGTCTTGCCGATGAGTACCATCTGAGCATATTGCATCGTTTCATCGTCAGTATAGCGCAGACCGTTTACGAAATGGGATTCTTTATTGACGGCCTTGAGCACATTGTTGATGTCAGGACCGCCGCCATGTACCAGAATAGGGTTGATTCCGACCATCTTGAGCAGTGTGATGTCGTCCATTACCGTCTGCTTAAGTTCCTCGTTCACCATGGCGTTTCCGCCGTACTTGATGACGATTGTCTGCCCCCTGAGCTTTCTTATGTAGGGAAGAGCCTCGGTAAGCGTCGAAGCCCGGTTTACCATATTCTGCATATCGCCGGAGATTTCCGGCATTTTGGTCTGATTTGCCATAATCTTATATACCTCTAACCATTGTCTTAAGTCCGGTCGTCTCATCAAGACCAAACATAATGTTTGCCGCCTGAATAGCCTGAAGTGCCGCGCCTTTACCGAGGTTGTCCTGAGCGGAGAACAGTTTGAAAGTGCCGGTATCTGCATCATATGCAGCGTTTACTTCTATGAAATTTGAACCGTTCACCGCCTTGACATCCGGCATTGTCTTTCCGGGAAGAACGCGCACGAAAGTCTCGTTCTTATAATAATCATCATAAATATCATGCAGCTTCTCTGCGGATACGTCGGCAAACTCAGCCGACGGTCTGCAGTATACAGTCGCCAGCATGCCGCGTTTGAACGGCGCGAGATGCGGAGTAAAAGTAACCTTTATGTCCCCTGGCATGCCGCCTGAGAGAAGGGAACACTGCTCCGATATCTCCGTAGTGTGTCTGTGGCCTACAACGCCGTAAGGCTTGAACGATTCATCCGTCTCGCAGAACGCGTAGTCGAGGTCAGCCTTGCGGCCTGCTCCGGACACTCCTGAAGTGGCATCTATTATTATTGAATTCTTATCTATCAGTCCGCTCTTAAGAAAAGGTGCCAGTGCAATCAGTGAACAGGTCGGATAACACCCCGGGTTTGCTACAAGTCTCGCGCCTTTGAGTTCATCTCTGTAAAATTCCGGCAGTCCGTATACCGCTTCGCTGAGAAGCTCCGGGTGCGGATGGGTGAGCTTGTATGATTTCTCATAGGTGGCAAGGTCTTTATATCTGAAGTCGCCGCTGTGATCAATTACCTTAACGCCCGCTTCGAGCAATACCGGAACTGTCTGAGATGACACTCCGTGAGGCAGTGCCGTAATGACGAGATCGCTGTCAGATGCAACCTCTTCGGGAGACATATCCGAACATTCTATATCGCACACGCCTCTGAAGACGGGATATATCTCGGAATAAGCCTGCCCCGCGAAGGTACGGCTGACAAGATGAAGCGGCTCGAAAACCGGATGTGATGACAGCCCCCTGACGAGCTCTGCTCCGACGTAACCTGTAGCGCCTATAATGCTGACTTTAATCTTGTTCATTGCGAAGTGACACCTCGATGCGATAAATATAGTGAATATATGTGTTGCATATTTTATGCAATATAATGCATAAAAATACAATTGTCAACAGATGAACCTGCAAAGATACGCGATGCGTCACGTCTTTGCAGATAAATCTTCATGTTTTATGAATCAAGAATAGAAGCTGACAGCGATAAATGCAACCGCCGGAGACTTCGGATATGTGCAAACAGGCCCGTGTAACGGGATTGTAATATCAGAAATTGTCCGCTCTGACAAATAGCACAAAAACGCAAGGATGGGTTAATTGGCTGTTATTTGACAAAAACCGTCTGTTTTTTGGACAACACACACAAAAAATCAAAAGTGCTTTATGTGAAATTCACAAATGCGAGATAAATTCGTGCCAAAAAGCTCCATTTTTTTTTGGGAATTATGCCATATAGTAAACAAAATCAGCCTTTGATAGTATTGCTGTATGAAAAAGCCCGCCTCGCGGTGTGGCAAATTTGGAGGTAACATAATATGGCAAGTTTATCTTTCCAGCACGTCTACAAGAAGTACGACGGCGGCGTAGTAGCTGTTTCCGACTTCAATCTTGATGTAGCTGATAAGGAATTCGTTATTCTCGTAGGACCTTCTGGTTGCGGTAAGTCAACTACGCTTCGTATGCTCGCAGGTCTTGAAGATATTTCCGAAGGCGAGATTTACATTGACGATCGTTGCATCAACGATGTACTGCCTAAGGACAGAGATATCGCGATGGTTTTCCAGAACTACGCTCTTTATCCTCATATGACGGTTCGTGATAACATGGCATTCGCTCTTAAGATCGGAAAGCTCAGCAAGGATGAGATTAACCGCCGCGTTACAGAGGCAGCTAAGATTCTTGAGATCGAGCACCTTCTCGAGAGAAAGCCTAAGGCTCTTTCAGGCGGTCAGCGTCAGCGTGTAGCTCTCGGTCGTGCAATCGTTCGTGATCCTAAGGTCTTCCTCATGGATGAGCCTCTCTCAAACCTTGATGCAAAGCTCCGTGTTCAGATGCGTGTCGAGATTACAAAGCTTCACCACAGACTTAAGACAACATTCGTTTACGTTACACACGATCAGACAGAAGCTATGACGATGGGTACCAGAATCGTAGTAATGAAGGATGGTTTCATCCAGCAGGTTGATTCACCTACGGAGCTTTATGATAACCCGGTTAACACATTCGTTGCAGGATTTATCGGAATGCCTCCTATGAACTTCATCAATGCAGTTATCAACGTTGAAGGTTCTGATGTGTTTGTATCATTCGAGAATGTTACAATCAAGCTTCCGGACAGATATGCTGTTGACGAAGTAATGGAGCGTGACGGTCAGGAAGTTATCTTCGGTGTAAGACCTGAGGCAATCACAGACGAGTCAACATACGTTACAGATCACCCTGAGACAGCATTTGCCGCAGACGTAGACGTCGTAGAGATGCTTGGTGCTGAGACATACCTTTATGTTACTGTCAATGGTTCACTCCCGCTTACATGCCGAGTAGATCCTACAACATCCCAGTCAGCAGTTGGTCAGGTTGTTGACCTCGCTATTGATGCCAACCGTATCCATCTCTTCGATAAGGGTACTGAGCAGAGCATCATTTCCTGATTGTTATCTATCTAACTCTCCAAGTTAGTTCCAGAAGCCGGACTCGATACGGGTCCGGCTTTTGTTATGGTGCTTGCGCCAAGGCGCGAAAAAATATATCATCTATAGTAGTTTAGTTTCGGCTGCTATGTTCATGCTGTTTTACACGAGGTGAGATTATGGAAGAAATCAAGAAGTGCATGCGTCAGGTCAAGACGATAATGGCGTTTGATTGCGGCGTGCTGGATACATCGGGCAGGATTCTTGCTTCGACAAATGAGTCTTTGGAGGACGAGATAGATCCTTCTTTCAGAGCTGTCATGTCTTCGAATGATATCTTCGCCTCAACAGCGGACAAAACATATCTTAAGGTAAATATCGGCGAACAGCTCAAATATGTAATTTATGTGGAAAGTACCGACGCGGAAGCCAAAGTCAATCTTCAGCTTATATCAGAATGGATAAAGACTCTTGTCAAAGAGAAGGGTACAGATGCGGAGAAAGCGATTTTCATCCGCAATGTTCTGCTCGACAACGAGATAAGATCAGAGATTCCTATGATCGCCAGAGGTTATAAGATTGACTGCAAGGATCCCAGACTCGTTATGGTTGTGAGAACTCCCGCAGAACAGAGCGCGGAAGCATTTGAAATTCTGCAGAATTTGTACACCGATTCCGATATAGCAACAGTAATCTCTATGGATGACACTACTACAATTGTGATTATCGACGCGACGGAGACTATGTCTGATGAGTTGTCCCGCGACAGCTTCATTAACGAAGCCAGCGGCGCTATTCTTGTGTGTCTCAACTCTGAGGGCTGCAACGCCAAAGTTGCTGTAGGTTCTGTTGTAACTTCATTTATGGATATAAGCAAGTCTTATTCCGATGCGATGACTGCCCTCAAGGTGTCGAAGATTTTCGATGGCGAGACAGATATTTCCAGATATGACAAGCTTGGTCTCGGCAGGCTGATTTATCAGCTTCCGAAGCCGCTGTGCCAGATGTTTATAAGAGAAGTTTTCCCGAATGATGCGTTTAAGCAGCTGGATGAGGAGACGCGAACAACGATAGATACATTTTTCGCGAACGACCTCAACGGTTCGGAGACATCAAGAGAGCTTTTTGTACACAGAAACACGCTGGTCTACAGACTTGAAAAGGTTAAGGCCAAGACAGGACTCGATCTTCGCAAGTTCGACGATGCGGTTCTGTTCAAGATGGCGACGATGGTCAGGACCTATACTGACTATCTCAACGATACAAATGATAACAAAATAAGGTAACTGATTAAGTGATAGATTTTATTGACGTCAAGAAGACCTACAAATCCGGTGTTGAGGCACTGAAGGGCGTAAGCTTCACCATCGACGACGGGGAGTTCGTCTTTATTATCGGTAAATCCGGTTCCGGCAAGTCCACACTTCTGAAGTGTATAACCTGTGAAGAGACGCCGACAGAGGGCAAAGTCACAATAGATGACTTCTGC
>ENA-UOYA01003768-UOYA01003768.1-activated-sludge-metagenome-genome-assembly--contig:-NODE-3768-length-13278-cov-4.734251_pt1 | contig 13278 bp, 11 predicted proteins | sample MGYA00238163_ERZ764804 | MGnify/ENA primary metagenome ERZ764804 (study PRJEB28919, sample SAMN05720223) | activated sludge metagenome | isolation source: Anaerobic digester | place: Hong Kong...
TTTTCCTGTGCCTCTGAAATCATCTTTTTGTAGTCTTCTTCTGCAAGTCTGATATCCTTCAAGACCTCAATTTTCATCCAACCCTCCTCTTGTTGATGGTACATTACTAAAGTGGACAGTCATCAGTATATTTGTTATTGTTTTACTCTCGAAAGGCAATCGGGTTTTATTTGGAGAACTTTGTTTTACAATGAGAGCAGAGAGAAAGCCAGTTCTAACATATCATTAATAGGGTACTATGATGAGATAATGGTAGGAAGTAACGAGGGACAGGGCCATGGACTTATCAGCAGAACTCTCTAGAATCATGGAAGAAATGAGAAATGGAAGATTTGATGCCAGGATTACGTCCTCTGTCCTCGGAGATGAAACCGCTGATCTCGCACAGAGGATAAATGAAATCCTTGATATCTGTCAGGCTGAGATCACCTCTCTCTCACGAACCTGTGACAAGGCGCTTCGTGACCATGAATCGTCACTGCTCTATGCGACTGAGTCAATAAAAAACGTGGCTCAGGGATTGAATCGTCTTATAGATGGTGATATCACCCCACGTATTTCACCCCCTCCTGCGAGTAACAATCAGGCTCTGAATCAGGCCGTCAGATCCCTTTTTGATGCATATCATTTGTCACAACACTCACTAGAAACTCTAAAAAAGAACATATCTGTCGGAAGCAAAGAAATATCCGAGGGTAAACTGGACACACATCTTGATCTCTCGTCTCTTAATGGCGTGTACAAAGACATTGCATTCGAAGTCCAAAGTATGATTGAATCGCTATACATTCCCGTACGTGAGGTTATCCGTGTTTGTTCCCGCTATGCGGCATATGATTTCTCTGCACGGTTCCAGGATTCAGTATCAGCGAAAGGAGAATTCGATGCGTGTAAACGATACTTGAATACCATTGGTGATCAGGTTCATGAAGCACTCCAAGAGATCAACAAGCAGGTACACATATTATCTGAAAACATTGAGAAGGCACATGCCAGTGTGCGGGAAGTTTCGCACAGTTCAGAGCAGATTGCCAGAAATTCAAATGCAGTTTCTGAAAATACTGAACAGAGTGATGCAGGGGTAAGACAAGTACTCCGGGCAATGGAGGATCTCTCTGTGACCGTAGGTGACGTTTCACAAAAAGCAGAATCTGTATCCCGCTTGGCTCATGATGGAACCCAAATGGCTCGAGAAGGTTCTGAATTTGCGAAAAAAGCCGAACATGGGATGGGGCTTATCATTACCAGTGCAGAAGAGGCCGACAAACTCATTGGAGAAATTCAGGGTGAGATGAAAAAGATAGATGAGATAGTTCGGTTAATTACTGACATTGCAAATCAAACCAATCTATTGGCTTTAAATGCTGCAATTGAAGCTGCACGTGCAGGTGAAATGGGAAGAGGGTTTGCAGTTGTCGCTTCAGAAGTCAAAGCCCTTGCACTTGAGTCCAGGCAATCTGCTGAAAAGATCACAGGTATGATAAGCAACCTTCAAAAGCAATCTCAAAAAGCAGCTGGGGCAGTAAATGGGGCAACTCTGGCGGTTAGGGATGGAAATGTTTTGTTATCAGACACGCTTGCCATTTTTGGCAAACTTGCTGGTTCTGTAGAAGAGATCTCAATGAACATTGAACAGGTTGCAAGCATGAACGAAGAGCAGGCAGCAGCGGTTGAAGAGATTACAAGCAGCATGCATGAAGTATCTGCAATGTTAAAGGATACCGCTGCAGAAGCAGGTGAATCAGCGAAAGCAACGAGCCAGGCTTCCTCCTCGGTGCAGGAGCTGAAGGAAATTGTTGACCAGGTAGCGCATATTGTTGATCAGATCTCCACCTCAATGGCTCGGTTCACCCTCTGATTTATCGCGCGCAAAAATCTCGTTATTTCTCAATCATTTTTGATCAGATTTTTATTTGGATCTTTTTATCATCAAAGATTTCTTTTTTTTGGGATCCTTTTATGTATTCATCGTCGAGAGGTACACATAACTGTAGATTTTTTCGATGGGGTTGTCGGTGGCGGTATGGACTTAGCGGAATCTATCCTGAATGAATTGGTGACGCTTCAAAAGAAAAATGAGGATTTGTTGGGGATCATTCGCCGACTTGAGCATGAATCAGATGTAATTATCAAGCAGTTCGAAGAGAAGATTGCCGATCTCAATAAGGAGTTAAAAAAAGCTCAAGATCTCTCCACAAAATTAGAGAAAAAGTATGAGGGCGTATGCCGCGAGAAAATGAGAGAGCATGAATTACACATAAAGGAGATACAAGAACTTGAAGAGAACTATTCTGGCCGAATATCAGGACTTGAAAATACTATTCAGGAAAATCTTTCCTCGATACAAGAAAAAGATAAAGAAATAAGCCATCTTTTGGCTCGAATCGAGGAGATTGAGAGATCGTTGAACCGTCAAAGTGAAGATTTTTCAACTCGATACCAGGAGTTGACAAAAGAGCGAGAGAATGAAAAAAATCGTTATGAAGCAGAGATCAAAAATATTGTCCAAAAATACGAAGATTCTCTGTCCCAGAACCGCACAGAGCTCGCAAGAAAAGATCATGATCTGCGGACACTTGCCAATGAGGTCAAATGTCGCATAGCAGATGAGAAACGTCTCATGAATGAGCGCGATGCTGAAAAGAAGAAATATGAGCAGAGAATTTATGAGTTAGAATCCGCACTTGGCAATGTACGTTCTGAATATGCACATCTTGAGGTGTCATTCGAGAGGGAGAGAGAAGAATCAGCTAAAAAAATCCAGGATTTGATAATTGAAAATGACCTGCGCAAAGATGAATTTACCAATCGTGAAGATATTCTGAAGAAAAAGATTGGGGATTTGGAGAGTGAACTCGATTCACTCAAAGAAAGATCAGAGATCGATGCCAGGGCAATTGAGGAACTTACGCGAAGAAATCAAGAGCAGAATTGTCTTTTGGATACGTATGCTGCCGATAAAGCAACGAAAGAAAAAGAGATCCAGGAACTTCTCCAAAGAATTGAGATCCTGACCTCCGACATGGAGGTGAGTTCAGTTCGGTACTCCCATGAGATCGCTCTAAAAGAACAGGAAATCTTACAGAGAGAAGTGCAAATCACCGATCTCACCGCACAGATCTCTGTATTGGAAGAGCAGCATCGTGCTGTTGTGCAAGACTATGAAGACTCGGTTCAGTCATATATTCGCCAAGTAGAGGAACTTACGCATCAGATTGCAGATCGTGAGATATCACACCAAGAAGAAATATCCCGTCTTTCTGAAAGGATTCATGATATGAACCTTGAGATCCAGGAATTGACTCGTCTCAAAGAGCAGCATGAACAGGAATTTCGTGATGAGATCACTTCCCTGCATGAGGAACTGGTGCGCATAAAGGAAGAGTGGAAGGCAAAGTATGAATCAAAAGTACAGGAGATCACAGAAAGGGATCGGCACATTACGCTTTTGAGTGGGAATAATGAAGCACTTCGTTCAGAGCTCGATCGCGTGAGAAGTCGTCTGCTTATGCTTGAAAAAACGATTCGAGACGAAAAAGAAGAGCCAGTCCATGCATTGTATCGGCAGATACACAATCTTTCAGGAAAGCTTGCTGCGAAGGAATCAGAAATATCAGTGTTAGCTTCTCGTATTATTCGGCTCGATACTGAAAATACCCGTCTAACAAGGCTCTTAGCAGATGTAGCTTGCCCACGTGCCCAACCAACTGATGGAGAAAAGAAGAATGCATTTCCAGTCTTACCCTCTGGGGGTGCCGTTTCTGACATTACTTCTTGTCTTACTCATCTTGAAGATCCGCTCCATGCAATGGAGGCTGCCTCGTCAATTCTCAGGTTGGGTCCTCATATAACTGAACAGCTCATTCCATTATTGTATCAGGGTTCACAACAGCGGCGAGCATGGATTGCAGTCATACTGTATGAACTCAACGATCCCCGTGCAACAAAACCACTCTCTGATCTCCTTGAACATTCGGAGAGCGGGCTTCGGGAACTTATATGGGATATGAGACTTCGGTTCAGGGAGTGGCGCAGGTCTATGGTTTTTTCATCAGTGGCGCAACAATAAGTCGTGTGATTGAGATACCTAGAACATGAAGTTAAAGGCAATAAGCGCACCGATGATAAGAACACAACTATGTTTTACTCCTGCTTTTATTGAGGATTCCCCCATAAGGCCTGCCATGAGGCCTGAACATAATCCTTGAATCAGACAAATATGATAGAGCAAGCGATCTATCGTTACCAGTGAGGTAGATCCAATGTTTGAGAGCGGGCCTGCCATTGCGAGCCCTTCTTTGCTCTGTTCAGCCAGTACAGTTAGGAATTGGGTAGTGATCACTCCTATTACAAAGATGAAGACAAAAAAGGAGAGATAAACGATTGCAGTATATATAAACATCTCTGAAAATCGGTCTCTTCGTAAATTTTCAGACATACGTGCGTCATTTGCAGCGATACGAAGGAGCGATGCGATAGAACTACTCATGGTTGCTGCCCGCGTAATCAGAGTAACCGTTCGTGCAATGAGTGCGGTCCTGACCCGATGTTCAAATCGTATCAGTGCATCTGAGAAATTTGCTCCCCATTGAATGTCCCGGTGGATTCTGCTGATTTCATACCCAAGAATTCCCATGTTTGCCCGGGCAATTACTGCGATTGACTGGGTAAGTGTAATCCCCACTTCGTTAATACCTGCCATTCGATCAAGGAAATCCGGGATCATTGACTCGAGTCTACGGATTTTTTGGTTCCATTGTGTATAGAATATCGCAAATGGAATCAAGGTAATAAGAAGGGCTATCATGAGCGGGTCGTCAACATAATTGATATTGTCTTCAAGTGTTCCTGGTGGTATCGTCAAAAAGATATAGGTGGCATAGGTCAGTGCAATTGGAACAGTAAAATAAAAAGACAATTCAGGATTTTGAATGAACCCCTGAACAGGATTTGCAAGCCATCTTTTGATGGGTTTAATCTTTTCAAATCGTTCAAGGGCTGTAAAGAGGTGCTCTTCATTTCCCCCTTCGGAAATTCTCACATCTGGGTACTGGTTCAGCCACTTTGCTCGAACGTACCGAACCACATGTTCATCTTTTATGGAGATGGCATCTATCATCAAAATAAAGATTACTGCTCCAATCGGAAGTATGGCATAGCCGATAAGTGACAATTCAAGGATAGCAGAGGATCCCATCATGCCCATGACCACAAGGATGACGATAAGAAAAAGTGGTCCAGCAATGAAGATGGTGACATATATCTCTGCAACGAGGCCAAGAAACTGAAGAAATTGTTTTTGTTCAAACTTAGCCTCTTCCTGAAGTATAAATACGCGGTCCTGCAGAAATTGTGATATGTTCCCTCCACTCTCCACAGTTGAGATAAGATCTTGGAGAAACTCTCGAAGTTTTCTGCTTGGAGTAGTTTCTGTCAATTGTTTTAATGCGTTTATAATATCATACCCAAAAAAATCTGCATCTCTGACAGCTTGTCGAAATTCCAATGCCACCTCACCATAAATGACAGACATATCAGAAAGGGAGCGGAGGATGGTAATGATCTCGGCACCGCCCTTTCTCATGGCATACATATATGAGACGGCATTGGGAAGACCAATCGTGATCTTTGTTTCTCGAGATTTTTTTGCCAGGGCGGGATAGTATACGTAAGCCCAGTACCCAATAAAAAACCCAAAAATGAATAAAAGTGTACCGAATATAATCTGGGCAACGATGAATATTGGCAATGCTTCAGCATTTGGATCAAAAGAGATATTCAGTACATTATAGAGTTCAGGCTTTAAACCAAGGTTCAGTGTGAATAATACATATCCAAAAATGAGCCCCACTACACCAAGAACAATTCCTGTTCCAAGACCTACCAATAGGGCACGGTTCAGGAACTGTTCGAGCGTAAGGCCGGATCGAATCCCAATAAGATCAAGATGCAAATTATGGTATTTATCTGGATTTTTCGATACAAACCATTTTACGAGCCGCGTGAAAATCATGCTATCAGCGCTGCAAGATCGTCGAGATGTTCCAGTACGTTTTGCTTATCAATATAATAGGCCTGGATTATTTTGGTGAAACTTACATAATCCCTTATATTCTGTTCTTTTATCGCTCCTAACACGTTTTTGCGTCTTTCCATTTCTTCGATCAGCTTGTCTGGGCCCCATCCATGAAACGATGCAATGTCTCCGAGAACTTGAGATCTTCCTGTATAATTAAAATCATCAGCCACAGGATCGTACTCAAAGACCGTATTTACCATGATATTTCCTGTTGCAGGATCAATACCCGCAATCTCCACGATCTCATCACAACGGCGGACCCGGTCTGGACCAATTTGAATTTGCTTTTGGATGCTCATAATGTTGAGTGCCTGAAGCATATTTCGTGGAACGTTCAGGGGCTCATTCTCAAGACGGTGTATTGCTGCATCAACGGATCCAGCATGCATCGTTGAGAAGGTGGTATGTCCAGTATTCATTGCCTGAAATAATGTCTGTGCCTCATGTCCCCTCACCTCCCCGACCAAGATGTATTCCGGTCGCTGTCGCATAGCCGCTTTGAGGAGCATAAACATGTCGACTTGGGTTCCTCCTCCTTCTGCTACAATCTCCCTCGTGACACTGGCAATCCAGTTTTCATGAAAGAGGGTTACTTCTCTGGTGTCCTCTATGGAGATGACCTTTGCCAAAGGAGGAATAAAGAGTGATACTGCGTTTAAAGATGTTGTTTTTCCTGAAGCTGTCCCCCCGATAAAGACGAGGCTCATATTGTTCTCGATTGCAAGCCAGAAGTAGACGAGCATTTCAATATTGAATGTGTGAAGTTCTATGAGATCGACCGGGGTAAAGGGTGTCTCACGGAACTTACGTATGGTAAATGATGTGCCACGAGATGTTACCTCAGTTCCAAAAGTAAGTTGGAGCCGAGATCCATCGGGCATGGTGGCATCGATGATCGGATTTGCTGATGAGATATGCTTTCCTGATCGCTGGGCAAGAGTGATTGCAAGCGAGAGCAATGAATTAGTATCAAAGGAGATATTTGTTTTTATGTTCTGTTCTCTTCGATGGAACAGAAAAATTGGAACATTGTCACCATCGCATGAAATATCTTCAATAAGGGGATCGTTCATCAACGCATTAATCCGTCCCCATCCGAGGTAATTGCGCATGAGATAATACTCAATTTTGTAAAGCGATCGGGATTCGATTCGAAGACCATAGTATTCAATAAGGTCCACAACTTTTGAGATGAGAAGTTTTCTTCGGTCGATGCCCAGTTCATCATCGGTGAGTATCAGCACATCACGCAGATCTTCATGAATGCGTTCTAAAAGTTCGTACTCAAATGGTGTCAATTCAGGCTCAAAAAGAAGGTACTCCCGCAGTTTAGATTTCACATTATATGCTATGACAACTTTTGCGAGCCCTGGCTCTACCCAATATTCCTGTTTTGACTTGTATGGGGGCTCTAATGTTATCTCGACAAGGCTTCCATGTTTTTCAAAATCATAATCTTCAAACGCCCGTCTCGTCGTTAAACTTAATTTTTTCAGAATTTTTCGTTCAAAATCCGGTTCTGCTGACTCTTTTTCAGTCTTAAATGTACTCTCCAGATCCTTTTCGACAGCAACGAGTTCATCATCCTGTTTTAATAAGGGAAGTTTAATCCTGGTAATTTCAGTTGCCTTTTTACTCTCTTTAGTATGAGTGTTTCTCACCAGGTCAATATGGGGTATTTTTTTTATTCCTTCCCATGTTATTTTCTTGTTTTCATGGATTGTTTCTTTTCTCTCTAAGGTTCTTCTGGAAGTTTTTTTCGTGCCAAAATTGATCCGCGGCACCTTTATCTTAATAGAACGGCGGGTATTATCTCGATTATCTTTATTTACTGTTTTATCTGTATCTCCCATATTTCCCACCAGAATTTCTGTTACCTTCCGATTCTTCCCCCTCAGAGTTACAATCTCATATGATATGAGAGCATAAAAATAATTCAATGCCAACCTGATACAGTTCTTTTGTATCTTTGCGAATTTTGCGTTATCATGAGATAATGATATGACAAATCCTCAATCCAAAGATTTAATGTGGGAGTGCAGGTGAAATACAAATAACTGGGTCTTCGAATAATGGAACTACAAAAGAATGATCAACATATGCCAACTGGATTGTCAACACTCGATCCGGTTTTTGATGGTGGGATTCCCCCGGGGTCTGTAGTTCTTTTAAAAGGTGATATTGGGTCTGGGAAGATTGAGTTTGCATACAGCTCTATGATACATCTTTCCCGTCTGATGAACCAAGACGCTGAAGATAGCGTACTCATTCCAAAAGAGATCCGATATATCACAGTCACAAAGAGAAAAGAATCAATATTGCGTGAGATTGATCAGTCTTTTCATAAGGAACTCTTGTCGCATTTGGATTTGATACGTTTTGATGATTTATCGGACATCTATTTTGATACGAGCCTTGTCCCGATAACATGGTATTCAGAATATGATGATATTATCGAGCGAATGACAACGCGCCGAAAGATCCATGACAATCTCCTGACCACCCTCTCGTTTACCCTCGAGGAAGTTCCGCATGAAAGTCTAGTGATTATTGATTCATTAACAGAGATCGCAACTCAGTACATCGCTGCTGGCAAATGGCCGGATCTTTCTGCATATCTGAGGGGCATGCAACGTGTTGCAAAAAAATGGAACACGTCGTTTTACCTCATATTAACCAAAGGGATCCTCAATCAATACCAGGAGATAGAGGTTGCAGATGCCATGGATGCAGTGATTCACTTTAAGTGGGAAGAGTCATCAAGTGCAAAGCGCCAAAGGGTCCTTTATATTGAAAAGTTTCGAGGAGTAATGATTCATCTTGAAGATCGCGATCTTGTAAAATTCTCTGTGAGAATAACTCCTGATCGTGGGTTTGAGGTGAGTAATATCAGGGTGGTCATATGAGCATCCCACTCATGAATATTCCGCGATTTGCATTTGGCATTAAAGGGCTTGACGAGATGCTTTCCGGAGGGCTTATTGAAGGAACGGTTTCATCAATTATTGGTGCATATGGGACTGGAAAGACAAATTTTGCCCAACATTTTATATGGCAGGGTTTGGTACTGGGTCAGAGTGGCCTTTATATTACGCTTGAAGAGAGGACGTCCCGTATAGTCAGTTACATGGAAAATAAAGGCTGGGATGTCTCTCAATATCTGGATTCGACATTTACCATAGTCAACCTTGATCCGTCAGATTTTAATTTGGCGATAAACAGCGTCAAGAATGAGTTGCCAACCCTGATCAAAAAGATTGGCGCTCATCGGGTTGTGATTGATCCGATCTCTCTTTTTGAGGATCTGTTCCATGATGATGCAACACGCAGGCGAGAGATGATGCGGTTTTTGGAGAGTCTGCGTGATCTCAATTGTACCTCACTCCTTATCAGCGAGGCAGACAAGGCCAATCCGTTTGCGAGTAAATATAATCTGATTGAGTACCTGAGTGATACCGTAATTCTCCTCAAGTATGCCCGCGGAGCAGAGGTCAGTGATGTACATCTAGCATTAGAGGTGGTAAAGATGCGGATGTCGCAGCATTCACGTCAGGTAAAACCGTTTGAGATTCATCAAGATTCTGTGACGGTGTATACTGAGGCAACGGTCTTTTAGCGCATGCGTGTCTGCTGGAGAAAAATATCAAGTCAGCGCAATAGTATGGCATGTCTGCATGCTGCGTGCAAGCGGGCAGGGTACATACTTGATATGGTAAACAGCCCTGAGGATGACATAACCCTCTATAGCTTAAACTCCATTATTGCTCCCTCATTTTTTGAAGAGATAAAAACAGCAGAATGTATTACCATCGCCGGTGGACCTCATGCATGTGCACGATGGGAAGAACTGGTGTTATATGCGGATTATGTGGTTGTGGGAGAGGGAGAGTTCACGGTCCCTCGATTATTGCAGTCTATAGCGGAGGGTCTCCCTCTCCCTGCAGGGGTTGCAACACGGGCATCGTATCGGCCGGTTGATCATACAGTTTTTCTTGATGGTAATCCAAGCTTTGATGACTATAAAGGATACATCGAGATTTCAAGGGGCTGCCCGTACGGGTGTACGTATTGCCAGACGCCGCGTATCTTTGGAAATGCGATGCGGCATCGAAGTCTTGATTCAATTATTTCTCTTGCGCATCATTTTGATGACATTCGATTTTTAAGTCCAAATGCGCTTGCCTATGGCACAGATGGTATTCATCCTGACATTCGACATGTCAGTTTGTTGATTCGTGAACTGTCCAAGATTCCTAATAAAAACATTTATCTTGGCACATTTCCTGGGGAGATTCGACCTGAGTTTGTATCAGAAGAGGCGGTTGATCTAATTGGTCGTTATTGCAAAAATACAAAGATACATATTGGTGCCCAGTCAGGGGCTGATAGTACGCTGCAAAAAATTCATCGCAGGCATTCAGTATCTGATGTTTGGAACGCGCTTGATCACTGCACTGATGCTGGTTTTACTCCTGTTGTGGATATCATAGTCGGGTTTCCTGATGAAACTGATGAGGAACTGATGGAAACCGTCTCTTTTTGTCGTGAGGTAGCTCGGATCGGGTATGTCCATGCCCATCGTTTTATTCCACTTCCTGGAACTCCTCTGCAGGGCCGTGCATCCCGTGATCTGATCCCGGAGGTAGCATCAGTGCTTGGATCCCTTGCCTTATCAGGCAGATTAACTGGATCATGGAACAATCCTGAGATAAGATTTTTTAGCAAAATTTCCAAGTAATAACGTATGTTGAAAGCGCTCCTGCTTGCAGATCTGCACGGAGAATACGGGATGCTTGAATCCTTCATGGAACTGGCGCCCGATGTTGTCTTCATCGCAGGGGATATCACCAATATGGGAACTGCAAAGGATGTTGAGACCTGTTTTTCCCGGATCGATGTCCCAAGTTTTTCGGTTCCTGGAAATTGTGATCCTAAAGAAGTCATTGATGCTCTTGAACAGAGTAACAGTGTCAACCTTCATGGTTCGTGCATGAACCTGGGCCGGATATCTCTGGTTGGGATTGGGGGATCTAATCCCACACCCTTTGGAACTCCGTTTGAAATGACTGATAAACAGATTGATGATCTGATGAAATCTTCATTGGAGCGGATGCAAAAAAGCATTCATAATGTTCTGATCAGTCATGCCCCTCCTCAGGGATATCTGGACGAGATTGGTGGGAATCATGTAGGGAGTGCAAGTGTACTCAAGTACATGAATCGATTTGATCTCATCTGCTGTGCCCATGTACATGAGCAACGTGGGATCGTTGAGGAAGGGAGTATCAAAGTAGTCAATCCAGGACCTGCTGCCATGGGCAATTGTGCTCTGATCCATTTTGGTGAAGAAGCAAAAGAGATTGAAGTACAGTTACTTACTGTGTAGAGAGGAGGAGTTCAAGGTAGGAGACGGTGATCCGCTCTCCGACCACCCCTAGTGTCTCTGCCAGTTCATCAACTCTTTTTACAGCATTTTCTGCGTCATTCTCAGTTATGAGTTCGATCTCAATAAATTGTCCAAGGCGATCGACGTGATCAAGGGCTAATGAAAAATCTTGGTACGTATAATACTCGCGAAGTTTGCGAACGTGCGCTACCGTCCAAAATCCAAGATTATGTAATATTGCATCAAAAGCATGTGCATCATTGAGGATAACATTGTGTTCTTCCCTGATCTTGGAACCCATGAGGGTGTTTTTTGGACCCTTATATGTGAGGATTGTTTTTCCACCAGCACTTCGCACACGGAGGGCTTCATCTGTGGCAGCGAAATCACGATGGGGTGCATTGTAATACCGGTCATCTTCAACGACCGTTTCTGAATGGACTCCTCCCAGTGATGTGATCCGTTTTTTTATCTCATCGATATTGGTAACTTTGACTTTTATTTCGATCTCAAGCATAATCACTATCCTTTATCTATCTTGTTTGCCACTTACTTAAGGAATCAGGAATGCCAATTCAAGAAGGTGACTTTATCCGGCTGAGTTTTTCCGGATATGCAAATGGTGTACTCTTTGATACAACCGATGAACAGAAGGCGCGTGATGCAGGAATTTATGATGAAAATCGGACGTACGGTCCGAAGATTGTCTGTGCTGGAAAGCGTCAAATCATACAAGGTTTAGATGAAGCCCTTGTTGGGAAGGAGATTGGGTTTGAAGAGACGATCGAGATCCCTCCTGAAAAGGCGTTTGGTGAGCATGAACAGGAGCTCCTTCGCTCATATAAGAAGAAAGCATTTCTGAAAAAACCTGAAATCGGGATGCAGCTGACGATCGCTGATGCAGGGAAAGGGACGGTTGTCGATGTAATCGGAAACAGGGTCATCGTTGATTTTAATCATCCACTCGCGGGCCGTGCCCTGATGTATACCTATCGCATTGAAGGGATTGTTGAGAGCGCGACAGAAAAGATTGCAGGTCTCATTAAACTCTTAACTGGATTGGATATGGAAGTGCATGTTGAGGGTTCAACTGCTCTCATAGAGTTGCCTGCCGGCGTATATTATATGGGCACAACATGGCTTTCTGCTAAACCCTATATAACGAGTACCATACTGGATGCTATCAAAGAGATTGACGAACTTAAGTACATTGAGATCTATCGGCGGAAAAAAAGCGAGTCTGAAGGGTGATCTTTACAGTACGACCGCTTTTAGGATGACAACATCCTCTTTGGGTTTGTCATACCTGTCCCTTTTTACTTTGGAAATTGCGTCTACAACGTCCATGCCTTCAATTACTTTTCCGAAGACTGGATGATGTGCATCAAGGTAGTTGTTATTGACAACGTTGATGAAGAATTGACTGCCGCCGGTGTTTGGTCCGCAATTTGCCATTGAGATAGTTCCGCGATCATTGCGGTTGTTTCTTCCAAATTCATCTTTAATGGTATATCCAGGTCCTCCGGTACCATCTCCTTTTGGGCACCCTCCTTGGATCATAAATCCATCAATGACTCGGTGGAAGATAAGGCCATCGTAAAACCCGGTTTCAACGAGTTTTTTAAAATTACCTGCAGTAATGGGCTTGTCTGCATAGAGCTCTATGAGAATATCCCCCATCGATGTTGTCATTTTTACCCGTACTGGTTCTGCCATGGGTACATATGGAATCTTTTTGGTGAAAATTGCTTGCCCCCTCTGATACCTGATGGGGATACTCTGTATGCAAGATGAAAGTGATTCGAGGAAGTGA
>ENA-UOYA01003772-UOYA01003772.1-activated-sludge-metagenome-genome-assembly--contig:-NODE-3772-length-13269-cov-4.686696_pt1 | contig 13269 bp, 4 predicted proteins | sample MGYA00238163_ERZ764804 | MGnify/ENA primary metagenome ERZ764804 (study PRJEB28919, sample SAMN05720223) | activated sludge metagenome | isolation source: Anaerobic digester | place: Hong Kong...
TGATGATTCGGGTGTGTTTCAAAGAATTCCTTATAAAGCTTTCTTGAAAGACTGTAGTCACGAGCTTTTTGGAATGCCTGAGCCATAACCAATGATTGAGGTATTTCATCTGATTCATTTGGCATAATTAGACCTTCCGTTTACTAGAATGAATGCTCAGAGATTGTGATATTTCCATTATACGCAATTGATAAATCCTGTTTCAAGTATTAACCGGACTTTATGCTGTTGGTCAATTTGCCGGGAATCAAACCCCGGCCATGGAAAAAATAGCTGCTTATTTACATTTGCAGAAGGAATGCCAATTCTGTAGAATAGATCTTGATGAAGTAAATAAACACGCTCGCTGGATACGATGAATACAGGTGACAATCGCCCTGCCAATTGGGACCGGTTATCCAATACAAGAACATAAAGGAGCACATATGAGCCTGCGCTTCATATATGGCCGGGCGGGAAGCGGCAAAACCCATTTCTGCCTGGATGAACTGAAAACAAAGATCCATAGCGGGGAAGAGAAAAACTATGTTTTGCTTGTTCCCGAGCAATATTCCTTTCAGGCCGAACGGGATCTGATTGCGATGCTGAATACGGGCGGCATTCTGAAAACCGAGGTATTAAGTTTTCAGCGCCTGGCTTTCCGTGTGTTCAATGAAGCCGGGGGCATTACCTATCCGCATATGCATCCGGCCGGGAAAAACATGCTCTTGTACCGCATTCTCGACAAGATGAAAGGAAACCTGAAAACCTTTTCCCGCTCTGCCGAACAGCCGGGTTTCGTTGGCACCCTTTCAACGCTGATCACCGAGTTCAAGCGGTACAGCGTTACCCCCGAAAAGCTGGATACGGCTGTTCAGAATATGAACGATGACACCCCGCTGAAAAGCAAGCTTTCCGAACTGTCAGCAATCTACAAAACTTTCGACGAACTACTGCAGCAGCGTTACAGGGATCCGGACGATGATCTGACCCTTGCCGCGCAAAAACTGAAAACATCTTCAGTATACCGGGGGGCGGAGATCTGGATAGACGGCTTTACCGATTTTACGCCCCAGGAATACGCTATCATCCAGGAACTGATGTTGCAGGCTGATCGTGTCACGATCACACTGACCACCGATGCGCTCGATAGCGATTTCTCCGAGATGGACATCTTCTCGTCCGCGAAAAAGGCATACCAAAGACTGATCCAAATGGCCCGGCAGAACAACATCGTCTTTGAACCGCCGGTGCAGTTGTATCAGAAACCGCTGTACCGGTTCCGCCGCAGCCCGGAGCTTTATCACCTGGAGCAGAACCTGAATGCGCACCCATACAGGGCTTATCCGGAGCCCACCCGGCAAATCTCCTTATTTTCAGCCCTGAATATCTTCACCGAAATCGAGGCTGCTGCCGGTGAAATCCTGCACCTGTGCCGCGATGAAGGCTTCCGGTTCCGTGACATCGCCGTGGTCACCAGAAACCTGAAGGCTTATGAAAAGCTGATTGAAGTGATCTTCACCGAATACAACATTCCCTGTTTTCTGGACAGAAAGCTGGATATTAACGGCCATCCGCTGGTCAGGCTTATCCTGTCCATGCTGGAAATATTCACTGAGAACTGGTCCTATGAATCGGTTTTCGGTTACCTGAAATCGGGGTTGACCGGAATAGAACAAAGCCGGATTGACCAATTGGAAAACTATGTGCTTGCCTGCGGCATCCGGGGAGCAAAGTGGACCGCATCGGAAGAATGGAACATGGTTCCCAAGCTTCTTCCCGATGAAAGAAGCCTGAAAGACATAACGCCGGCTTTAAAAGAAATTAACCGGACGCGTATGGAAATTATCGCCCCGCTGCAGGAGTTCAGGGAAAGAACCAAGGGACGCAGAACCGCTGCCGAATTCTGCTCCGCCCTGTTTGATTTTCTGTGCCGTTTGCAAATTCCCGAGCGGATGGAGCAAATGGTGGACACTTTCCGTAAAAATGGCGATCTGATCCGGGCCAATGAAACCTCCCAGGTGTGGAATATTGTGATGGCATTACTGGATCAGATGGTGGAAGTGATGGCCGATGAAACCTTTGGCGTGGAAAGGTTTATGAACCTGCTTTCCATCGGCGTGGCCGAGTATAAAATCGGTCTTATTCCCGCTTCCCTCGACCAGGTGCTGGTGGGCAGCGTGGAACGATCCAAAAGCCATGCCATCAAAGCGCTGTTCATCTTGGGAACCAACGACGGCATTTTCCCGGCCAATGGCGGCGATGAAGGAATCATCAGCGATGATGAACGCAGCACGCTGGCGGCAGCGGGCATGGAATTGGCAAAAACAAGCCGGGCAAAGGCATATGATGAGAATTTCCTGGTTTACAGGGCGCTGACAACACCTTCCGACTATCTGCGCATCAGCTGGCCCATCGCCGATCAGGAAGGAAAAGGCCTGCGGCCGTCCATGGTGATCACACGGCTTCGCAAGCTTTTCCCGGCCATCCGTGAAAAAAGTAACATCCTTCCTCCAGTAAAGGATGAAGAGGTTTTAGAGAAAATCGTTTCGGAAGCCACAGCTTTCCGAAGCCTTACGACAGCCCTGCGTCAAAAGGCCGACGGCCGGGAAATCCTGCCGGTTTGGGCGGATGTGGCGCGGTGGTTTTTACAGCAGGAAAAATGGAAGGAACCGTTTGCCGTAGTGCGTGAGGCCTTCCAGTACCGCAACCTCGCCCGCCCGGTAGCACGGGAAAAGGTGGGTCAACTGTATGGAAACCCGGTGCTTTCCAGCGTATCCAAGCTGGAACGGTACACGGCGTGTCCGTTTTCCTTCTTTATACAATATGGCCTGGGTGCGAAGGAAAGAAAAATATTCGACATGAGGCCGCCGGATGTGGGAACCTTTCTGCACGCGGCTATCGAACGCTTTTCCAAATTAATGGATAAACCGGGCTCTGCGCAAAACCAGGCCACCGGTGAGGAGGGCCCTGTTACCTGGCGAAGCTTCAGCCGGGAATGGTGTGAGCAAAAGGTTTCTGAAATAGTAGACGACAGCCTGAAAAGAATGAAAGGCTCCGGTATCGCCTCTTCAAAGCGCTTTACCGTGTTGACGGTGCGGCTGAAAAGAGTTGTAACAAGAGCCGTATGGTTGATTGCCGAACATATCCGCAGAGGCGGCTTTGACCCCGTGGATTATGAAGTGGGTTTTGGAGAAGGGGAGAAGTATCCGCCCATTATTATCGAACTGGAATCGGGAGAAAAGGTGCGCCTGACGGGACGGATTGACCGGATTGATGCCATGGAAACGGAAGACGGCCATTACCTGAGGATCATCGATTATAAATCGGGCAGCAAGGATTTCAGGCTGAGCAATGTGTATTACGGCCTTCAACTGCAATTGATCACCTATATGGATGCGATATGGAAGGATGCCGGCCAGGATACGGCACACCCCATGCTTCCCGGCGGGATGCTTTATTTCAGGGTGGATGATCCGATCATCCGGACCGATGGGGAAGTGGACGAGGCCGAAATTGAAAAAGCCATCATGAAGCAATTGAAAATGAAAGGCTTGCTGCTGGCCGATGTGAAGCTGATTCGTCATATGGACAGGGAAATTGACGGCGCTTCCCAAATCCTGCCCGCCACCCTGAACAAAGGCGATGTCCTGGGAAAGAACTCCTCTGTCGCAACCATGGAGCAATTCAAGCTGCTTAGAAATTATGTGCAGCAAATACTAAAGCATATCAGCCGGGAGATCATCAGCGGAACGGTAGACATCCGGCCGGTAAAAAACAGGGACGGAACTGCCTGCAGGTATTGCAGCTACCTGCCCATATGCCAGTTCGATACCGTCATGAAGGAAAACAGCTACCGGTTATTACGGGACAGGGACAATGATGAAATATGGCAGTTGATTTCGGAAGCCATCAGGAAGGAGCAGCCTGAATAATGGATCGGAATGAACAAAGAAATGGTACAGGAAATACTTCCGGTGCCAAGGATATGAATATATTCGATGCCTGCAGTTCCCGGGATGACGGGCAGTATAACAGCACCCGGGTTGTTGATAACGAAAAGCCTGAACCGGACAAGCCTGTTTCGCCCCAGGAACCGCAGTGGACGGAAGAACAGCTTCAAGCGATTACCGAGCGGAATTGCAGCCTTCTTGTGGCGGCGGCTGCCGGAGCAGGGAAAACGGCGGTGCTGGTGGAAAGGATTATCCGGAAACTCCTTGACCGGGAAAATCCGATGGACATCGACAGGATGCTGATAGTCACCTTTACCAATGCTGCCGCTACCGAGATGCGGGAGCGTATCAGTGATGCCATCTCAAAGGAACTGGACAGAGATCCCGGATCGGAAAACCTTAGGCGCCAGCTCAGCCTTTTAAATAAAGCCAGCATTACCACCATCCATTCCTTCTGCAGGGATGTGATCAGGAACCATACCGAACAGCTCGGCCTGGATCCGGAATTCCGGGTGGCTGACGATACCGAATGCGCGCTGATGCGCCTTGAAGCAATGACCGAGCTGTTCGAAGATCAATATGAACAGGAGCAGCCTGACTTTATTGATCTTCTGGAATGTTACGGCGGAAACCGGAACGACCAGGCCCTGCAGGACATGGTCATGGGCCTGTATGAGTTTATCCAGTCCAGCCCGTGGCCTGATCAATGGCTGGACGAAAAGCTGAAGGCCATGGAAGTGCCTGAGGGAACGGATTTCTCAACCACACCCTGGGGAAAGGTGCTGATGGCCTCGGTGAAGCTGGAGCTTCAGGGCCTGAAGCAAATGATGGATCAGGCTGTTGAGCAGTTGAAATATGCCATGGGCCTGGAAAAATACCTTCCTGTTTTCGAAGACGAGGCGGCGCAGTTGGATCGCCTAATCAAACAGACCACCGGCACCTGGGACGATTTCTATGAAGCCCTTCATGCCATTGAATTTATCAGGCTTCCCAATGCAGGCAAAAACGCCGACAAGGACAAGCAGACACTGGTGAAAGACCTTCGCGATGCCGTGAAGGATGCCATCAATAATAAATTGAAGAAGAAGCTTGTAAATGCCCGTTCGACGGAGATTATCCGGGACATTGCGGCACTGGGTCCGGTGATGCAATGCCTTGCCCGCCTGGTTCGGGAATTTACAAAGCGCTACAATGACAAAAAGAAACGAAAAGCCATTGTGGATTTCAACGATCTGGAGCATTTCTGCCTTGATATTCTTGCCGAACATACATCAGACGGAACAATACCGTCCAAGATCGCGCTGGAATACAGGGCACGCTTCGACGAGATCATGGTGGATGAATACCAGGACAGCAACCTGGTACAGGAGATCCTGATCCGCATGATCTCAAGACCAGAACCCCCCAATGTTTTTATGGTGGGAGACGTGAAACAGAGTATTTACCGGTTCCGGCAAGCCAGGCCCGAACTGTTTATGGAAAAATACAACACTTTCTCAACGGTTCCGGGCAATCCGTTCCGCAAAATTTTGTTGTTTAAAAACTTCCGCAGCAGGAAGAGTATATTGGATGCGGTGAACTTCATTTTCAGACAGATCATGTCGGAAAGCGCCGGAGAGCTGGATTATACCGAGGAAGAGGCGCTGCATGCAGGGGCGGTTTATGCCGATAATCCTGAGCCCGACACAGTAGCAGGCGGTCCTGTGGAATTGCATCTGATACAGACCGGGGAGACAGCTGAAAATGAAGAGCAGGAAAGCGCTGAACCGGATGCCGTGGAAGAAACGGAAACCGAAGAAGAGCAGGAGCTTCCAGATAATATTCAAAGCGAAGCCAGGCTTGTGGCGCAACGGATTCACCAATTGATGCTGCCCGATGAAAAGGGCCGCAGCTTTCAGGTTTTTGACAAAAAGAAGAAGAGCTATCGTAACGTGGATTACAGGGATATCGTCATATTGCTGCGGGCGACGAAAAACTGGTCCGAGGTTTTCGTCGAAGAACTGGCGGCAGCGGGCATTCCGGTCTTTGCCGACACCGGGACGGGTTTTTTCAAAACCGTTGAAATCCAGGTAGTTCTGTCATTGCTGTCCATCATTGACAATCCATTACAAGATATTCCGCTGTTATCGGTGCTGCGATCCCCCATATGTGCGTTTTCCACCAACGAGCTTGCGGAAGTGCGGCTTGCCGACCGCAAGGCTGTACTGTATGATGCGCTTACGCTTCTGGCCGGAAAACACCCGGTTACCGATGGCCCCGATTCACTGCGAACCGCTGCGAAGAAGGCCGCAGAATTTACTGACAGGCTTAACAGGTGGCGGGAGTTGGCTGTGCTTATGTCCACCGATCAACTGCTGTGGTACTTATATCAGGATACCGGTTATTTTGCGATGGTGGGGGCAATGCCTGCCGGGGAGCAGAGGCAGGCAAACCTGCGCATTTTGTATGACAGGGCCAGGCAGTTTGAGGAAACCAGCTATAAGGGCCTGTTCAACTTCATTCACTTCATCGACAGGCTGAAAAGCAGCCGTGGGGATATGGGCAGCGCAAAAATCCTCGGCGAGAACGATAACGTGGTGCGCATCATGAGCATCCATAAAAGCAAGGGGCTTGAGTTTCCGGTGGTTTTTGTGTCCGGATGCGGAAAACGGTTTAACCTGATGGACATGAACAAGAGCGTCCTTTTGCATCAGGATCTGGGGTTTGGCCCCGATCTGGTGGACTACAAACGGCGTTTTTCAAAACCCTCCGCACTGAAAAAAGCGATTCGGGAAAAGATGCGGGTAGAAACGATGTCCGAAGAAATGCGCATCCTGTACGTGGCGATGACCCGTGCCAGGGAAAAGCTCATCCTTACAGGCGCTGTGCGGAATGTGGAGCAGTCGGTGGGAAAATGGCTGCAGGTGGCATCCGGTCCCGATGAAAAGCTTCCTGCTCACGCGATGCTGTCCGGTACAGGTTTTCTTGGCTGGATAGGGCCCGCATTGCTTCACCATATGCCGGATGATGAAAACGAAAGAAAACAGAACATACTTTTTTCATATGCCCCCACCGGAAGTGAATATTCAGGGAAAAAGATTGCCGATGCATCCCGCTGGACAATCCGGGTATGGACAAAACGTGACTTATTGGCCGATGAATCCTCTGTAATCGGTGAACCGGCTGAATTTCCCGGGTGGATGGGTATTCAGGGTGATCCGTCCGAACCATCAGGATTTTTCAACGAGGTGAAACGGCGGCTGGAATGGGTTTATGCCTACGGAAAAGTGAATAAAACGCCTGCGAAGGTGACCGTTACCGAGCTGAAGCGGCAGTTTGAGTCGGACTTGGCTGAGGTAGCTCCCCTTCCGTCCAGGGTGCCCACGCTGGTGAAGAAGCCAATGTTCCTGGAGGGAGAAAAGGGCTTAAGCGCAGCTGAAAAAGGAACCATTCTGCACTTCGTCATACAGCACCTGGATTTGAAGAACACGGATCTGCAGGCACAGTTGGAGAGCATGGTTCAAAGGGATTTACTGACCGAGCAGCAGGCGCAGACCGTAAGCCTCGGGAAAATCCGGCGTTTTCTGGGTTCAGACTTAGGTAAAAGAATGCTTGCGACTGATAAGCTGTACCGGGAGGTCCCATTCAACCTGGAAATACCATGCCATGAGATTTTTCTGGATATGGTCGAAGACGAATACAAGAATGAGACCCTTCTGCTGCAAGGTATTATTGACTGTTACTTTGAAGAGCCCGACGGCCTGGTGTTGGTGGACTATAAAACCGATGCCGTGCCGCCCGAAGGTATCACCGAAATAGCCCGGAGATACCGGGTACAGATAAACTACTACGCACAGGCCCTTGAAAGGTTGACCGGAAAGCGTGTGAAAGAGAGGTACCTGTACCTGTTTTCCGCCGAACAGGTGCTGGAGATGTAGTTGAAACAAACGTACGTTCTGCTATATAATAGGAAATGTACAAGCTATAGTTCAATGAACGCTTGCGCGAATGGTGCGTCAAAACGTGGGCGCTGAAAGCGCCTCGTTTCACGGGTCAAGCCGCGTGGTACGTTCTAAAGTTTGGGTTATCCTTCCTGGAGGAGCGTTCCGGTGGGTACGCTCCTTTGGGGGAGCGTTCCAGTAGGTACGCTCCTTTGGGGGAGCGTTCCAGTAGGTACGCTCCTTTGGTACGCACCTTACCTTACCCGTTTTGTGTGCAACAAGCTGTGTTTCAGGTTTTATGAGCGAGCAGCAGGCTTCAGCCTGCGACCAGCCATTGCATCAAATGTACTTCAGTGGGGGATTGAAACGAGCCACTGAAGTGGAAATCGGTTTATCCCCCGTCTATAGAGGCAGGGTCATAGGAGCATTTGATAAATACACCCGATCATTAACCGCTTGGAACCACCATATGGAAATCGGTCTTAGAAGCATCTGATAAATACACCCAGGCAAGGGGGGAACCTTATGAGAATCCTGCACACATCCGACTGGCATCTGGGGAAAAGCCTCGAACAAATCAGCCGCATGGACGAACAGAAAGAATTTATCGACTTCCTGGTTCAAACTGTGGAAGAGCAGCAAATCGATCTTGTCCTGGTTGCCGGGGATGTTTACGACACCTATAACCCGTCGGCAGCCGCCGAAGAACTTTTCTATGAAGCCGTCGACCGGCTGAACGGAAAAGGCAGAAGGCCGGTTGTCGTTATCGCAGGAAACCATGACAACCCCGAGCGGCTTTGCGCCGCAAGCCCGCTGGCCTATAAAAACGGCATCATTCTGCTGGGCTATCCCGCCAGTGATGCAGGTGAATATAAAATCAACTCCGAATCCATTCATATTGCCGATTCCGGACCCGGCTGGCTGGAGCTTTGCATTTCCAAATATCCGTATCATGTCGTATTGCTGACGCTTCCATACCCGTCCGAATCCCGGCTTGACGAACTCCTTACGGCGCAGGCCGATGAAGCAGCCCTTCAAAAAGCCTATTCCGGAAAAGTTGGTTCCATCCTGGCAAGCCTGAGCGAGAAATTCAGGGAAGACACCGTGAACCTTGTTGTGGCGCATCTTTTCCTGCTGGGCGGAAAAGAATCTGATTCCGAAAGAACGCTCCAGGTGGGCGGTGCATTAACCGTCGATCCGGCTGTAATGCCGGCAAAAGCACATTATGCCGCTTTGGGTCATCTGCACCGACCGCAGGAAATCCACCATACACCGTGCCCGGTGTTTTACTCGGGGTCACCGCTGGCATACAGTTTTTCAGAAGCCGAACACTCCAAAGCGGTCTATATCATCGACGCAGTCCCGGGTGAAAAAGCAGTTATTACGCCGGTTTATCTGGACTGCGGGAAGCCCCTTCGCCGGTGGGTTGCCGATGAAGGCATTATGCAGGCCATCCAATGGTGCGAAGAGGGACGTGATAAAAACGCATGGGTTGACATTGAAATCATCACCGACCGTGTTTTTACATCGGAAGAACAGCGCACGTTGCGTGCGCTTCATCCGGGCATCATTAACATCCGTCCCAGGCTGAAGCAGGATGCCGGTGAAATCATCAGTCCCGAAGCCAGGGAAGGGAAAAGGATGGACGAGTTGTTCCGGGATTATTACCGGTACAGGATGGGAACGGATATTCCACAGGAGCTGATGGAAGCCTTTATTGAAATCATGAGTGAAGATGCGGACGGAGGTGACTCGGATGAGACCGAAGCTTCTTGAAATTGAAGGGCTGCAGAGCTTTAGAACCAGGCAGCGCATCGATTTTGAGCAACTGGGTGAAACCGGATTGTTCGGCATATTCGGCCCCACCGGCAGCGGAAAATCCACCGTACTCGATGCCATCACGCTTGCGTTGTACGGCAGGGTAAAACGTGCCGAATACGGCACCCAGGGCATAATCAATACGAATATGGAAACAGCCGCTGTAGCCTTTACTTTTGAGTTGGTACAGGGAAATGAGCGAAAGACCTATCGTGTGGAACGAAGCTTCAGGCGTAAAAAGGGTTCGGAAAATTCGTGCGAGCCAAAGGTTGTCCGGTTGATCAGGATTACCTCCGCGGGCGAGACCGTACTGTGTGACAAAACCACCGAGGTGACCGGTGCCATCGAGAAATTGCTGGGGCTGAGCCATGATGATTTTACCCGTGCTGTTGTGCTTCCGCAGAACAGCTTTCATGAATTTTTATTCCTGGATAATGCAAAAAGACGGGAAATGTTGGAGAGGATTTTTTACCTGGAAGAGTACGGAAGGCTGCTGACCGACAAGCTTTCCCGAAAAATGGCAGCCATGAAAAGCCGTCTGGATACTTTAACAGGGGAATTGGCAGCATATTCCGACGCCACCGATGAAGTGCTTGAACTCAGCCGGAGAGAAATGGAAGCCGCAATTGCAGAAAGAACCCGCGCCGAAAAGGAAGCAAAGCTGCTGGAAGAGAAGTATGTCAAGGCCAGGGAAGTGTGGCAGTACACCCAGGATCTCGCTCTGATTACAGCGCGGGAGCAAATGCATGCCTTAAAACAGGATGAAATCAATGAAAAAAGGAAAACTCTCGACAAAGCCGGGAAGGCGAAAGGCCTGATGGAAAGAATCAGATATGCCGAAGACCAGGAAGCGCTTCTGAAAAAAACACAGCAGCAGTTGGATGAATTGCTGCGAACCCTTCCCGACAAGGAGCAAAGCCTTGAAAGGTTGCGGAATGATTATGATGCGCTGAAAAAAGAAATATCTGTTGAACAGCCCCGGCTGATCAGCCTGAAGACCAGGCTTACCGATGCTTTAGTGTTGCAGGCGGAAATTACGGCAGCCGATGCAAAGCTTCTTGAACTGGGCGGGAAAATAGAAAAGCTCACGATGGACATCTCTTCGGACAGCGTTGAGTATGATAAACAGAAAGTGCAGCTGGATGCCTTGAACCAGGCTGCAATCCAATATCAAAAGGACTTGGCGTCGCTTCAGGCCGCACCGGAATACCGCGAAAAGATCCTCTATGGTGTGTCGCTGGAAAGCGAAGTAAAGTCGAAAAAAGCTGCATGCATACAGCTTGAGGAGGACATCGCCCGGCTGAATACAACAACGAAAAGCTTAGAACAGGAGTTGAAGCAAACCCGGGACAAGCTTGCACAGCATCAGGCGGAGACAGCGAAACTGAATTTAAAAAAACAGCAGCATGAAGCATCCATACCTGTAGCAAAAAATGAACTGGACGGCTATAAGGATCAAATCAATACGCTGAAAAACGGGCTGCAAATCCTGAAAATCAGGCAGGCCGATCTGAAACAGGCGGATGAAAAACTACAAAGGCTTGAAGTTTCCGTTCAAAGTTCTACAGAGCGCGTGAATAAAGCCCGGCAAATCATGGAGGCGCACGGAACAGCCTATGAGCAAAGCCGGCTGGAGGTTGAAGAGCTTGTACGGCAGTATGAAAAAAATGCAGCTTATATGCTTTCTGCTAATCTGAAGCAGGGAGAGCCGTGCCCCGTGTGCGGTTCACTCCATCATCCCTCTCCGGCAGTCCATGGTGCCGAGTTCGATGTGGCCGGTTACGAGGAAAAGCTTAAGGCGGCAAAGAACAAGCTGGAGGACAATGAAAAAGCTTTCAAGGAATCCGAGAGAAATTTCGTGATTGCCAAAGAACAGCTTCATGCGGTCATGCTTCAAAGGGATCAGGCCCGGCAGGACAGGGATATGACGATTGAACTATTCCGCCAGGAAAAAGAGAAGCTACCGCAGGAATACCAGGGTATGGAGCCCGATCAGCTTGAACAGCAGATTGAAGTCATGGATGCCTGCTATGTGGAAAAGCAAAGAATGCTTGAGCAATGGGATAAAAAGAAGGATGAAATTCAGACCGGGCTGCAAAAGTTGGCGGATATTCTGAAGCAGGAAGAGTTACAGGAAAACAGGCTTGCGACCGAGCTGGGTGTGAACATGGCCAACCTGAAGCAACTGACAGATTCGCTGCAGGCGAAGACGACGGATTTGGCCGAAAAGGAAATGGAGTATTCAACTTTCCTGACAAGCCTGGGCATAACTGCAGCATCGGACGAGCAGAAAAGGCTTGCGGAGAACGATAAAAAGGCGGAACTTCTTCAAAAGAAGACAGAGCAGAACCGGATAGAGTCCGAGAAAAAAAGAACGGATTTGGAAAAGCTTCGCGAAGAAATTCAATTACGAAGGGATGCCCTGGTAAAGCTTCAGTCGGAAATGGAAAACCTGAATGCGCAAAAGGCCGAAAAGGCGGAAAAAATGTTGCAGCTATCGGGAAATTCGAGTATTGAAGAGCAAATGGTTCAGGCAGATCGAAAGCTTGAAGAGTATGACAGGCGGGAAAAGCAATGCCGGGAAAACATTGCAGGGCTGGAAAAGCATCTGACTGAATTACTGAACCGGAAGTCTGGTTTGGAGAAGCAGCACAGTATTTTCTCCGATAATTTGGGTAAGGCTGAAAAAATGCTTGCTGCCGATCTTGCTGAAAAAGGCTTTCAAAACAAGCAGGAAGCAGCGCTGGCTTTTATACCCGATGACAGAATGCAGGACTTGAAAAAGGAAATCGACGATTATGATCAAAAAGCGCTAAACATCAAAGCGGAAAAAGAACTTGTGATGAAGAAGCTGAAATCCGAAACCATCACCGAAGAGGAATGGAACGCCCTGGAAAACCTGTATCAGGAAACAACAGCCTGGAAAGAAGCCTGTATTGCGAAAAGCGAAATCGCAAAAACCGGGTTTGAACAGATAAAATCCAGGCATGACCGGTGGGTGGAGCTTCATTCACAATATTCCGTTTTATCACGGAAATATGATCTGTACCAGCAGATTCAAAGGCTTTTGAAAGCTGAAAGAAGCAAGGATAACAGCTTCATCGACTATATCGCCGAAGAAAGGCTGCGCTATGTGGCAGCGAAGGCATCACAGCTTCTCGGGGTGATGACAAAATATAAATACGAACTGGAACTGGACACCAATGCGGGCTTTATCATCCGTGACAACGCCAATGGAGGGGTTCACCGTATGGTCACCACCCTTTCGGGAGGAGAAACCTTTTTAACCTCATTATCCCTGGCTCTTGCTTTATCGGAGCAAATTCAACTGAAGGGGCAGAGTCCGCTGGAGTTTTTCTTCCTGGACGAGGGGTTCGGCACCCTGGACAACAACCTGCTGGATACGGTACTGGATGCGTTGGAGCGCTTAAGCAGAAAGGAAAGGGTGATCGGTATCATCAGCCATGTTCCGGAGCTTCGGCACAGAATAGCCCGGCGATTGATCATTACCCCGCCGGATGCAGGAGAAGAAGGAAGCCTTGCCCGTATCGAGAAAGCATGAAGTGCTTGTATTGCTATGAGAACCGGAAATAACCTGC
>ENA-UOYA01003773-UOYA01003773.1-activated-sludge-metagenome-genome-assembly--contig:-NODE-3773-length-13261-cov-4.404892_pt1 | contig 13261 bp, 10 predicted proteins | sample MGYA00238163_ERZ764804 | MGnify/ENA primary metagenome ERZ764804 (study PRJEB28919, sample SAMN05720223) | activated sludge metagenome | isolation source: Anaerobic digester | place: Hong Kong...
GGTGGACACGCCGAGCGCGCGCAGCTTGCCGGACTGGACGTGCGGCGCGGCCGGGCCGATGGTCGACACCGCGAGGTCGACCTGCCCGCCGAGCAGGTCGGCGACGTACTGCGCGGCGCCCTTGTAGGGCACGTGGTTCATCACGATCCCGGTGCGCGCCTTGAACAGCTCGGCGATCAGGTGGTGCGGCGAGCCGACCCCCGCGCTCGCGCAGTTCAGGCGACCCGGGTTCGCCTTCGCGTGCGCGATCAGCTCGGGCACGGTCCGGGCCGGGACCGACGGATGCGCGACCAGCACGAACGGCAGCACGCCGAGGTGCGCGAGCGGCACGAAGCCGCCGATCGGGTCGTAGCTCACCTTGCGCATGTTCGGCACGTAGGCGAACGCGGTGCTGTCGTACAGGTGGATGGTGTAGCCGTCGGCCGGCGCCCGCGCGGCGGCGTCGGCGCCGATCGTGGTGCTGCCGCCGGGCCGGTAGTCGAACACGATCGGCTGGCCGAGCGTCTTCTCGAGGCGCCCGGCGACGATCCGCGACCACGAGTCCGCGCCCCCGCCCGCCGGGTAGGGCACGATCAGGCGAACCGGCCTGTCGGGGAACGCCTGCGCGGCGCCGCGCCCCGCGAATCCCCACGCGGCCGCTCCGGCGGCCGCACCCAGCATCGTCCCGCGCGTCGTCATCGTCTCCGGTCTCCGGGTGGTCGTCGGTCTCGCCGGCGTCGCGCGCCGGCCGTCAGCGTCCCCTGAACTCGGGCCGCCGCTTCTCCATGAACGCGCGCCGCCCCTCCGCGTAGTCCTCGCTCGCGAACGGACGCTGCGTCGCCGCCTCCATCCGCGCGATGTCCAGGTGCGGCGCGCCGCGCGTGAGTTCGTCGACGATCGTCTTGATCGACGCCATCGTGATCGGCGCGTTCGCCGCGATCGTCTCGCACTCGGCCCGCACCGCCGCCTCGAGCGCGCCGCGCTCGACGACCCGGCAGACGAAGCCCATGCGCAGCGCGTCCTGCGCGTCGTAGCGCCGCGCGGTGAGGAAGATCTCGCGCGCGTTCGCGGCCCCCACCGTGTCGATCAGCCGCTTGACGCCGCGCCAGCGGTAGCCGAGCCCGAGGCGCGCGGCGGGGATCGCGAAGCGCATCGACGCGTCGGCGATGCGCAGGTCGCACTGCAGCGCGATCGCGACGCCGCCGCCGATGCACCAGCCCTGCAGCATCGCGATCGTCGGCTTCGAACACGCGGCGACGCGCGCCATGCCCGCGTCGCCGATCGCCTCGTAGCGCTCGTTCGCCTCGACCGAATCGCGGACCGCGTCGAACTGGGAGATGTCCGCGCCCGACACGAACGCGGCGTCGCCCGCGCCGCGCAGGACCACGACGCGGACCGCCGGGTCGGCCTCGAGCGCGTCGACGGCGGCCGGCAGGCCCTCCCACATCGCGACCGACATCGCGTTGTGGCGTGTCGGGTTGTCGAAGACGATCCAGCCGATCGCGCCCTCGACGCGGTGGTGGACACGGGACGGAGTCGGGGTCATCGGGGGTCCTCAGGTGCCGATCGGCCCGCCGTCGGCGCGACGGATCACCACGGTGGCCGAGCGCGGGCGCGCGCCTCGGCCCGGCCAGCTCGAGAAGCGCGTCGGTGCATCGGGATCGCTGCGGTCGCTCGGCGTCTCGCCGGGATGCTGGATGTTGACGAACAGGGTGCGCAGGTCGGGCGTCATCGTCGCGCCGGTGACCTCGCAGTTGACCGGGCCGGTCATGAACCGGCGGATCTCGCCGGTCCGCAGGTCGCAGGCGAGCATCTGGTTGTTGCCGACGTTGCGCAGCTCGCCCTTGTGCATCTGGGTCGCGTGCGCGTCGGTCTGGATCCACAGCACGCCGCGCGCGTCGAACATCAGGCCGTCGGGGCACGCGAAGATGTCCCCCTTCACGTCGCCGCGCGCGTCGGCGCGCGCGTTCGCCGGATCGCCGGCCAGCACCAGGTGGCTCCAGCGGAAGGTCGTGCCGTCGAAGTCGCCGTCCTCGGTCCAGCGGATCACACCGCCCATCACGTTGTTCGCGCGGGGGTTGGCCGCGTCGACACCCGGATTGCCCGGCGTGCCGCGCGCGCTGTTGTTGGTCAGCGTGCAGAAGACCTCGCGCCGGACCGGGTCGATCGCGAGCCACTCGGGTCGGTCCATCTTCGTGCCGCCGACGCGGTCGCTGGCCTGGCGCGAGCGGATCACCACCGCACCCTGGTCGGGAAAGCCTTCGGCCGCGGTCAGCGGACCCTGCCCCGCGACCAGCGGCAGCCAGCGGCCGGTGCCGTCGGCGTCGAAGCGCGCGACGTGCAGCGTGCCGTGGTCGAGCAGCTCGCGATTGGCCTTCGCGCCGCCCGGCGCGATGCGGTCGCGGCTCACGAACTTGTACAGGTACTCGAAGCGCGCGTCCTCGCCGGAGTAGACGACCGCGCGGCCGTCCCGGGTGACGCCGACCCACGCGCCCTCGTGCGCGGCGCGGCCCAGCGCCGTGCGCTTGACCGGCGTCGAGGTCGGGTCGAGCGGGTCGATCTCGACGACCCAGCCGAAGCGGTGGAACTCGTTCGGATGCGCGGTGGCGTCGAAGCGGGGGTCGTGCGGGCCCCAGCGGTAGCCGCTGCGGGCCGGCAGGCCCCAGCGGCGCTGGTCGGGGGTGCGCCGCTCGCCGCCGTCGAAGTAGAACGCGAAGTTCTCCTCGCCCGACAGGTACGTGCCCCACGGGGTCATCCCGCTCGCGCAGTTGTTCAGCGTGCCGAGCACGGTGCGGCCCCCGGGGTCGGCCTCGGTGCGCATCATCGGGTGCCCGGCGGCCGGGCCGCCGAGCGCGAACGGCGTCGCCGCGGTGAAGCGGCGCGCGTACCGGCTCGGCCGCACCACCTGCCAGCGGCCGTCGCCGGCCCGCGCGACCTCGATCACCGACACGCCGTGGGCGGCCTGCGCCTTGCGGACCTTCTCGGCGCTCCAGGTCCGCGTGCCGTCCGGGTGCAGCAGGCCGTCGTCCACGTACTCGTGGTTCATCACGAGCAGCCCGCGCGTGCTGCCGTCGAGCGGCACGAAGTGCAGGCCGTCGTGGTGCATGCCCATCTGCGCGGCCTGCTCGTCGGCGGTGTTCGTCGCGTCGTCGCGCCACGCGGGCATCCGACCCGGCAGGCCGACCGGCTCGCCCCACGGCGCGATCGTCTCGGCCACGTATCCGTCGGGCACGACCACGCGGTCGCCGGTGTCGGGCGGGATCGGCGCGAAGCCGAGCGCGAACGCGCCGTCGCGTCCGCCGCCCGCGGGGGACGCGCACCCGGCGAGCAGCGAGCCGAACGCCGCCGCGCTCGCCGCGCCGAGCCCCCCCTCGATGAGGACGCGCCGCATCGGCGACGACACCGCGTGGATGTCGGCGTTGGCCGAACGGTTGCTGTCCTCCATGTCGTCGAACGGCTTCGGCATGCGGTGGGCTCCTCGATCGCGGCGCCGTCCGCCGCCGCGGCGGACCGTCCGGGTCGCGATCCGGACGGGACGATATGCCGCCGCTGCGCGGGCGCGCAAGCCGACGCTCCGGATCGCGGGCCGCGGCCGTCACGGGCCGGTCATCGCCGGCGGCGACGATCGCGGTCGGACCCGCGCCCGCCGTCCGCCTGTATCCTCCTTCGCCGATGCCGCCCCGAATCCCCTGCCGCCCCCGTCGGTCGCCGGCCGCGATGCGCCGCACGGCCGCCGCCGCGCTGCTCGTCGCCGGCCTCGTCGGCGCGCCGCCCGCGCGGTCCGCCCGGCCGATGGTCACCGACGACGCCCGGATCGTCGATCCGAAGGCGTGCCAGCTCGAGACCTGGACACGCGCGTACCGCGGGGGCGCGGACGAGCACTGGGCGCTGCCCGGCTGCAATCCGCTCGGCGGCTTCGAGCTCACGCTGGGCGGGGCGCGCCTGCATCCCTCGGACGAACCGAAACGCTCGGTGTTCCAGGGCCAGGTGAAGACGCTGCTGCGGCCGCTGCGCCCGGACGACTGGGGCCTCGGCATCGCGATCGGCACGCTGGACACGCTGCCTCGCGCGAGCGTCGACGGCCGCAACCACCCGTACGTGTACGTGCCGCTCTCGGTCTCGACGATGGCCGATCGTCTCGTCGTGCACTTCAACGCCGGAGCGACGCGTGCGCCGGCGGGCGGCGGCGGTCCCCGGTTCACCTGGGGCGCCGGACTGGAGTACGCGGCGTGGCCCCGCGCGCTGCTCGTGGCCGAGACCTACGGCGTCGGCGGCGAGCGCGCCCAGGGACAGCTCGGACTGCGGCTGTGGGTGGTGCCCGACCGCGTGCAGGTCGACGCGACCTGGGGCGCGCAGCCCGGCCCCGGCGGCGTCGGGCACTGGGTCTCGATCGGCCTGAGGCTGCTGTCGCCGCCGTTCCTGCCCTGACGCCCGGGCGGGTACGATGGCCGTCCGCCGATCGCCGGACGAGCCCCGCATGAGCGCCGACCGCCCCCCGCACACGCACGCGCACGCGCACGATCCCGCGCACGGCCACGTGCCTCACGACCACGACCCGGCGCCCGCCGCGCCGACCGGCATCGGCATCGCCCGGCGCGACGCGTTCGACGCGCCCGCGTTCGAGCGCGCGGTCGCCGAGCTGCTGCGCGCCTGCGGCCTCGCGCCCGACGCGAAGCACATGGGCCGCACGCCGCAGCGGGTGCGCGAGCTCTGGCAGCGCCGTCTGCTCGGCGGCTACGACCTGGACCCGGCCGACGCGCTCGGCGACGGCTTCGCCGACCCGCGCGAGGACCTGGTCGTGATCCGGGGCATCGCGGTGCACGGCGTGTGCCCGCACCACCTGGTGCCGTTCCGCGGCGTCGCGCACGTCGGCTACCTGCCGGGCGGTCGGCTGCACGGCTTCGGCCGGATCGCGCGGATGGTCGACGCGATCGGCCACCGCTTCACCTACCAGGAGTGGATGACGCGCGACATCGCCGAGGCGCTGGTGACGCACGGCCGGGCGCGCGGCGCCGCCTGCGTGATCGAGGCCGAGCAGCTGTGCCTGCTGCTGGGCGAGGACCGGCGCGGCGACGAGCGTGTCGTCACGCAGGCGTTCGCGGGGTGCTACGCGGGCTCGGACCGCGACCGCGCCGAGTTCCTCAGGGCGATCGACGGGCGCGCGCGCTGAAGCGCCGGCGGGCGGGGGTCACGCCGCCCGCTCGCGGCCCGGCGCCGCCCGTCAGTCCCCGGCGCGGATCCCGTGGTCCTTGACCACCTTCGCCCACTTCGCCGCCTGCTCGTCGATGAACTTCGCGAACGCGTCGGGCTGCGAGGCGACGATGTTCATGCCCTGCGACGACAGGCGCTCGCGGATCTGCGGGTCGCGCAGCAGCTTCGCGAGCTCGGCGTTCATCCGCGCGACGATCTCCGGCGGCGTCCTCGCCGGCGCCAGCACGCCCCACCAGGCGGTCGCCTCGAAGCCCGGCACGCCCGACTCGGCGACCGTCGGCACGTTCGGCAGCACCGGATCGCGGGCGGCGGTGGTGACCGCGAGCGGGATCAGCGCGCCGCTGCGGATGTGCGGGGACAGCAGCGCGACGCTGCCGATCGCGATCGGCACGTGCCCCGCGTACGCGTCCTGCGCGAGCGGGCCGCCGCCCTTGTACGGCACGTGCGTGCCCGCGAACCCGGCCTGCACGCCCATCTGCGTCATCGCGAGGTGCGCGAGGCTGCCCGAGCCGATCGTGCCGTACTGCGGCTGCCCCTTGTTCGCCTTCGCCGCGGCGAGCACGTCCGCGAAGGTCCGGTGCGGCTGCGCGGTCGAGTGGCCGATGATCACCATCGCGCCGGTCGCGACCAGCATCACCGGCGCGAGGTCGTTCCGCGTGTCGAAGGGCAGGTTCGGGATCAGGCTCGGATTGACCGCGTGCGTGTCGAACACCACGACGAAGGTGTAGCCGTCGGAGGGCGACTTCGCGACGAAGCCGGTGCCGATCGAGCCGCTGCCGCCGGCACGGTTCTCGACGATCACCTGTTGGCCGAGGGCCTGGGAGAGGGGCGGCGCGAACACGCGCGCGAGCAGGTCGGTCGTGCCGCCCGGCGGGAACGGCGACACCAGCCGGATCGGGCGGGACGGCCAGGCGTCGGCGGACTGCGCCGAGGCGCCGGAGGGCACCGCGAGCGGCGCCGCGGCGGACAGGGCGAGCACGAAGGCGGCGATGCGGCGTCGCAGGTCGGGGGTCACGGGCGTCTCCTCGTCGGGGCGGCCTCGCGTCGGGCGGGCCGTCGTGGGACGCAGTGTACGGGGCGCCGGGGCGCGCACCGGGGATGGCCGCCCCCCGGTCGCGGGAACGGGCCGCCCCGCGCCGCGCGTCAGTGCGCCGCGCGGCGCGCCGCGACCGCGCCGGCGAGGCGTTCGAGCGCCTCGACCGTGTCCTCCCAGCCCAGGCAGGCGTCGGTGATGCTCAGCCCGCGCCGCAGCGACGCCGGGTCGTCCCGGCCCGGCACGAACGGCTGCGCGCCGGCCTCGAGGTGGCTCTCGATCATCACGCCGAACACGCGGCGGCTGCCGCCGGCGACCTGCGCGGCGAGGTCCGCCGCGACCTCCCGCTGGCGTTCGTGGCGCTTGCCGCTGTTCGCGTGCGAGCAGTCGACCATCAGCGTCGGCGCGAGGCCCGCGGCCTCGAGCGCCCCGCAGGCCGCGGCCACGCTCGCCGCGTCGTGGTTCGGCGTGCGCCCGCCGCGCAGGATCGCGTGGCAGTCGGGATTGCCGCGCGTGCGGACCATCGCGACGCCGCCGTTCTTGTGCACGCCGAGGAAGTGGTGCGCCCGCATCGCGGCCTGGATCGCGTCGATCGCGACCCTGACGTTGCCGTCGGTCCCGTTCTTGAAGCCGATCGGCGCCGACGAGCCGGACGCGAGCTCGCGGTGCACCTGCGACTCGGTGGTGCGCGCGCCGATCGCGCCCCACGCGACCAGGTCGCCGACGTACTGCGGCGAGATCGTGTCGAGCAGCTCGCTGCCCGCGGGCACCCCGAGCCGCGCGATGTCGATCATCAGCTGGCGCGCGATCCGCAGGCCCTCGACGATGCGGAAGCTGCCGTCGAGGTACGGGTCGTTGATCAGGCCCTTCCAGCCGACCGTCGTGCGCGGCTTCTCGAAGTAGACGCGCATCACCAGCTCGAGCCGGTCGCCGAGGCGCGCGCGCTCGGTGGCGAGCCGGCCGGCGTACTCGAGCGCCGAGCCGGGGTCGTGGACCGAGCACGGCCCGACCACGACCAGCAGCCGGTCGTCGCGGCCCTGCAGGATCGCGCGGATCCGCTCGCGGGTGGCGGCCACCAGCGCCTCGACCGGCGTGCCCTGGATCGGGAAGAAGCGGATCAGGTGCTCCGGCGGCGGCAGCAGCTGGAAGCGGTCGACGCGGGCGTCGTCGGTCGACGAGGTGCGGTCGGGCGGCGCGGTGTCGGAACGGAGCTCGTCGGTCATCGTCGTCGCGGCGGGGTGGCTCGGGGCGGGTCGGAGCCGCCGAGTCTAGTCGATGCGCCCGGACCGGCCGTGCGGGCATCGCGGGCCCGCGCGCCGCCGGCTGGCACCATCGCTGCGCACCATGCTCCGAGTCGTCTGGTTCAAGCGTGACCTGCGCGTCGTCGACCACGCGCCGCTGTCGCACGCCGCCGCGAGCGGCGACCCGGTGCTGCCGCTGTGGATCGCGGAGCCCGCGCTGCTGGGCACGCCGGACGCGTCGGCGCGCCACCTCGGCTTCGCGCGCGAGTGCCTGGCCTCGCTCGACGCCGCGCTCGCCGCGCTGGGCGCGCCGCTGTGGACCGCCCGCGGCGACGCCGTCGCGGTGCTGGACGCGCTGCACCGGCGCTTCGGCCGGTTCGAGCTGCTCTCCCACGAGGAGACCGGAAACGCGGCCAGCTTCGCGCGCGACCGGGCGGTCGGACGGTGGACGCGCGCGAACCGGCTGCACTGGCTCGAATGGCCGTCCAACGGCGTCGTGCGGCGACTGGACGACCGCGACCGCTGGAGCGCGATCTGGATGGCGCGGATGCAGCAGGCCCCGCTGCCCGCGCCGTCCGCGCTGCGGCCGGTGCGCGACGCGGCGGTCGCCGCGGACCGGGGCGCCGCCCTCGGCGTCGCGCCTCCCGGTCGGGGCGCGGCCGGCCCGGACGACGCGGGCGCGACGGCGCCCGGCGTCGAGCGTCCGCCCGCACCGGGCCTCGACGCGGTGCCGGACCCCGCGACCGCGTTCCCGGACGACCCCGACCCGCCGCTGCGCCAGCGCGGGGGCCGCGAGCGCGCGATCGCCTGCGCGGAGCGCTTCCTCGGCGAGCCGCTCGCGCGCTATCGCGCCGGCATGGCCTCGCCGCTGACCGCGCCCGAGGACTGCTCGCGGCTGTCCCCGCACCTCGCGCACGGCACGGTGTCGGTGCGGGAGCTGGTGCGCGCGACCTGGGCCGCGCGTCGCGGCGAGACCGACCCCGCACGGCGCGCCGGCCTGAAGTCCTTCGAGTCGCGGCTGCACTGGCACTGCCACTTCGTCCAGAAGCTCGAATCCGAGCCCGCGCTCGAGCACCGCAATCCGCACCGCGGCTTCGACGGACTGCGCAACGAGGGGCCGCTCGACGACGCGGAGCGCCGTCGGCTGCGGGCCTGGACCGACGGCCGCACCGGCTGGCCGATCGTCGACGCGTGCATGCGGATGCTCGACGCGACCGGCTGGCTGAACTTCCGGATGCGCGCGATGCTCGCGAGCGTCGCCGCGTACCCGCTGTGGCTGCACTGGCGCGAGACCGGCCTGGTGCTCGCGCGGCGCTTCGTCGACTACGAGCCGGGCATCCACTGGCCGCAGCTGCACATGCAGTCGGGCGTCACCGGCATCAACGCGACGCGCGTCTACAGCCCCGCCCGCCAGCAGCGCGACCAGGACCCCGAGGGACGCTTCGTGCGGGCGTGGCTGCCCGAGCTCGGCACGCCCGACTACCCGCCGCCGATCGTCGACTGGGCGCAGGCGTCGCGCGAGGCCCGCGACCGGATCTGGGCGGTGCGTCGCGACCCCGACGCGCTGCGACTCGCCGAGGCGGTGTGGACGCGACACGGCAGCCGGCATCCGCGGCGCGAGCCCGCGCGTCGACCGGCGCGGACCGCCCGCGACGACGGCCAGCTCGTCCTCGGCCTCGACGACGGACCCGTGCCGCCGCGCGCTTGACCGCGCGCGGGCCGTCGCGAAGAATCGGCCGCGGCCCGCCGCCCGGCGGACCGCGCCACGCTTCGGGGGACACGTGATCCACACCCAGCCCAGCGGGGCCGCCTGCGGCGCCACCGCGCGCGGCGTCGACCTGTCGGCGCCGCTCGACGACGCGACCCTCGCCGCGGTGCGCGCGGCCTGGCTCGAGCACGGCGTGCTCGCGTTCCCCGACCAGTCGATGTCGATCGGCGACCTCGAGCGCTTCACGCTCGCGCTCGGCCCGCGCGGCGAGGACCCGTTCATCGCGCCGATCCCCGGTCACGCGCACGTCGTCGAGATCCGGCGCGAGCCCGACGAGCGCGCGCCGATCTTCGCCGAGACCTGGCACTCCGACTGGAGCTTCCTGCCGGTGCCGCCGGCCGGCACCGCGCTGTACGCGACGATCGTGCCGCCGGTGGGCGGCGACACCCTGTTCGCCTGCGGCCTCGCCGCCTGGGACGCGCTGCCCGCGGCCGAGAAGACGCTGCTGCGGGACCGGCGCGCCGTCCACTCGGCGCGTCGCGGCTACGCGCGCGACGGGCTGTACGGCGAGCGCGACCGCGCGCGCGGCCGCTCGATGGCGATCCGCTTCGGCGACGACGCGCTCGCGACGCGGCTGCACCCCGTCGCGCGCCGGCACCCGGAGACCGGCCGCGTCGCGCTGTTCGTGAGCCCGGGCTACACGATCGGCATCGAGGGCCTGCCCGACGACGAGGCCGCGGACGTGCTGCTTCGGCTCTTCGAGCACCAGAAGCGCCCCGAGTTCGTCCATCGCCATCGCTGGGCGCCGGGCACGCTGCTGCTGTGGGACAACCGCCGGCTGGTGCACGCGGCCACCGGCGGCTACGAGGGGCATCGGCGACTGCTCCACCGGATCACCATCGCCGAGCGCGTGCCGCTCGAGCCCGCGCCACCCGGACCCGTGCACTGACCGTGGCCGGGCGCACCCCGGGGCGCACCCCGGGACGTGTACCCGGGGGCGTGTCCCCGGGCCGTGTAGCATCGCGGGCTCGACGCCCCGCAGGAGCCCCGCCGATGACCGCCTCCGCCCGAGTGAGGACCGCCCCCGGCCGCCGCGCCGTCGCGACCGCCGCGGTCGCGCTCGGAACGCTGCTGGCCGGCTGCGAGACGAGCCCGACCGCCGGGCACGGCGCGGGCACGGCCCCGCCGATGATGGGCGCGCCCCGCTCGACCGCGGCACCCGGCGCCGACGGCGTCGCCGCGGTCGACCTGCGCGGCCACCGGATCGCCGCGCGCGTCGGGGAGGCCTTCGAGGTCCGCCTGCCGGGCCTGCCCGCGACCGGCTACCGCTGGAGCCTGGTCGACCCGGTGCCCGACGCGGTGCGCGCGGTCGGCGTCGGCCGCGGCGACGCCGGCCCGGGCGAGCTCGGCGGCGCCCCGCGCCAGGAGGTCTGGCGATTCGAGGGCGCGCGCAGCGGCACCGGCATCCTCGGATTCGAGTTCCGCCGCCCCGGCGACCCGCCGACGGTACCGCCGGCGCAGCGCGCGAGCTTCCGGGTCGAGGTGCGCTGAGGACGCGGCCTCAGATCGTCCGACCGGTCCCCGCCCAGTACGGCGCGCGCAGGTCCTTCTTCAGCACCTTCCCGAGGGCGTTGCGCGGGAAGTCGCCGCGCAGCTCGACCCCGCCGAGGCGCTGGTGCTTGCCGAGCCGGGCGTTCGCCCAGTCGAGCAGTTCGTCCACGCTCGCGGAGGCACCCGGCCTCGGGATCACCAGCGCGAGCGGCGTCTCGCCCCAGCGCGCGTGGGGCACGCCGATGACCGCGACGTCGAGCACCGCCGGATGCCCGGCGACCACCTGCTCGAGGTCGGTCGGGAACACGTTGAACCCGCCGCTGATGATCATGTCCTTCTTGCGGTCGAGGATCGTCAGGTAGCCGTCGGCGTCGAGCCGCCCGACGTCCCCCGAGCGGATGAAGCTGCGCCCGCGCTCGTCGCGCCAGACGAGGGTCGCGGTCTCCTGCGCCTGTCCGTGGTAGCCCCGCATCATCCCGCCGCCGTAGCCGGCGATCTCGCCGACCTCGCCGCGCGGCAGCTCGCGCCCGTCGTCGGACAGGATGCGGATCTCGAACCCGATCACCGGCGTGCCGACCGTCTCGAACTTGTCGGGCGGATGCCCGGGCTTGAGCATCGTCGCGAAGCCCTCCGAGAACCCGTACAGCTCGGTCAGCCTCGGACCGAACCGCTCGATCACGCGCCGCTTGGTGTCGGGGCGCAGCGGCGAGCCCGCGCAGAGGATCGACTCCAGCGACGAGGTGTCCGCGCCGTCGAGCGACGGCTCGGCGAGCACGGCGACGAACTGCGAGGGCACCATGAACGTGTGGGTGATCCGCTCGTCGCGCACCAGCGCGAGGAAGCGCTTCGGGTCGAACGCCGGCATCGCGACCAGGGTGCCGCCGCACCACAGCACCGGCAGCATCGTCAGCCAGGTGCCGTTCGAGTACAGCGAGGTCGTGGTGAGCCCGCGGCTGGTGTCGCGCACGCCGAGCTCCAGCGCGTTCGACCACGCCCAGTGCTGGCGCGCGCGGTGCGTCTGCACGATCCCCTTCGGCAGGCCGGTCGTGCCCGACGAGTAGATGATGTTGAACGCGTCCTCCATCCGGTAGGTCACGGGCGGCACGGACGACGGCATGCCCGCGACGAACGCGTCGAGCGCGCGCCAGCCCGGCGACGCGCCCTCGTCCACCGCGATCCGCAGGTCCGCGCGCAGGCATCCGGGCAGCGCCGGCGATCCGTCGAGCTTCGCCCGGAACTCGGCGGTGGTGAACGCGCCGATCGCGCCCGAGTCGGCGACGAGGCCGGCCAGCTGCGGCCCGGTCAGCAGCCCGGACAGCGGCACCGCGCAGCCGCCGGCGCGGACGATGCCGAACACCGCCTCGAGCATCTCGACCCGGTTGCCCATCATCACCGCGACCCGGTCGCCGCGATCGAGCCCCGCGGCGAGCAGCGCGTGCGCGATCCGGCTGATGTTCGCGTCGAAGTCGGCCCAGCTGCGGCGCACGTCGCCGCAGACCACCGCCTCGCGTCGGGGCCTGAAGCGCGCGTGGCTGGCGAGGACGTCGGGGATGAAGACGTGGGGGTCGTCGAGCGGCTCGGACATCGGGACGCGGTGCGTGAAGACGAAGAACGGGCCCGCGCGCACGAGGCGGGCGGGCCCGGGGTCGGGCGACGCGGGCCGTCAGGCCCGGCCGGTCACCGACCGAACACCTTGCCGAACAGCACCCAGGTCTTGCCGTCCCAGCGCGCCAGCTGCTCGCGCTCGATCGGGTAGAAGTCGTCGGCCGCGGTCTTGACGTTGACGCCCGGCAGCAGCATCGGCGGCGAGAAGTCCAGGCTGGCGGCCGCCTTCATGATGTTCTCGCGGGTCAGGTTGTCGCCGGCCTTCTTCAGCGTCTCGACCAGCGTCTGCGCGACCGTGTAGCCGTAGACGTTCAGGTTGTCCTTCAGGTCGCCCTGCGGGTGGTACTTCTGCATGAACGCCAGCCAGTCCTTGTACTCCTTGGAGTTCTGCCACTGCGGGTCGGTCGGGTCCTTCAGGTAGAACGCCGTGATCACGCCGATGCCGTTGTCGGCGCCCGCCGCACCCATCACCGCGCCCGCCGCGTTCGACACCGAGTTCAGGTAGTGCGTCGGCTTCCAGCCGATCTCGGCCGCCTTCTTGATCGCCTGCGCGGCGAACTTCGGCGTGGTGATGTTGAAGAAGGTGTCGGCGCCCGAGGCCTTCAGCTCGACCATCTGCGAGTCGACCGTCGGGTCGGTGACCTCGTAGGTGACCTGCTTGACGACCATCGACTTGGCCTTGTCGCCCAGGCCCTCGAGGAAGCCCTTCAGGTAGTCGCGACCGTAGTCGTCGTTCTGCATCAGGATGCCGATCTTCGCGTTCGGCTTGGTCTCGAGGATGTGGGCCGCGTAGATCTTGCCCTCGGACTGGTAGTTCGGCTGCCAGCCCATGGTCCACGGGAAGTTCTTCGGATCGCCCCACAGGGTGGCGCCGGTCGCCACGAACAGCTGCGGCACCTTCTTCTGGTTCATGTACTTGTGGATCGCCGTGTT
>ENA-UOYA01003774-UOYA01003774.1-activated-sludge-metagenome-genome-assembly--contig:-NODE-3774-length-13258-cov-5.828297_pt1 | contig 13258 bp, 11 predicted proteins | sample MGYA00238163_ERZ764804 | MGnify/ENA primary metagenome ERZ764804 (study PRJEB28919, sample SAMN05720223) | activated sludge metagenome | isolation source: Anaerobic digester | place: Hong Kong...
AAACACATAATTGAATATTCAGAATCCTTTTGATACCATTAGGCTGTAAAAACAGAACAACGTTTTATGTTATTGTGGTCTCCGAAGCAGAACGCAATAACATTTGACGTTGCCGATTATGGAGGTTGAAAAAATGAAACTGTTAATTATCGGAGCGGGCGGCGTCGGAACCTCAGCCGCCATGATCATCAGCAGGGCCGGAAAAGAAGGCGAATGGGCTGAGAAGATCGTGATATCGGACTACAATTTCGCACGGGCGGAAGAAGTTGCAAAGCTGTGCGGGGGCGGCCGCTTCATCGCAGAGAAGATCGATGCGAGGGATAAGGATAACATGAAGGAAGTGATCAAAAAGCACGGCATCACTTTCGTTATGAACGCGGTGGAACCGGAATTCAATGAGTATATTTTTGACACCTGTCTGGAAGCGGGCGTAGGCTATCTCGACTGCGCGATGACGCTTTCCAAGCGGCATCCGGAAAAACCGTATGAACTGACATACATAAAGCTGGGGGATTATCAGTTTGCCCAGCATGAAAAATGGGTAGAAGCCGGAAATATGGCTATCGTCGGTTCCGGCGTAGAGCCCGGTATGGCGGACGTATTCGCAAAATTTGCCGCAAAGCACCTGTTTGATACCATCGACGAGGTCAACGTCAGAGACGGGGACAACTACCAGATTCCCGGATATGATGGCGTCGCATTCGGTTTCTCCGTATGGACCACCATCGAAGAATGCCTCAATCCCCCGGTGATTTGGGAAAAGGGCAAGGGCTGGTTCTGCACCGAGTCCTTCTCCGAGCCTGAAATCTTCAATTTCCCCGGCGGGATCGGCGACGTGGAAGTCATCAACGTGGAACATGAAGAGGTGATGCTCGTTCCCAGAGTCATTGACTGCAACAGGGTGACATTCAAATACGGCGTGCCGAGAGAAATGAGACAGCTGCTGAAAAATCTGGAAGCCTGCGGAATGGACTCCGCCACCAGAAAGATCAAAGTCGGTGACAGCGAGATCACGCCGAGGGATTTCCTCGTTAAGGTCGTTCCGAACCCCATCGAGCTGGCTCCGAAGATGATCGGAAAAGGCTGCGCAGGCACCTGGGTAACGGGAACAAAGGACGGCAAGCGAAGATCCGTTTATCTCTATCAGGTAGCAGACAATCAGGAATGCAACAAGAAATACACGACCAATTCCGTGGTCGCACAGACCGCGGTCGGACCGGTCATCATGATGGAGCTGGTTGCCAAAGGGATTTGGGACCTGAAGGGCGTTCACGGGCCGGAATCCTTCGATCCGGATCCGTTTGTTGAAAGAATGGCGAAATATGAATTCCCAGGCGGGATCAGAGAAATGGATTCCGAATATGCGGATGCGATGAACGAAAAGAAATTGTTGGATTTCTTGAAGGAAAACAAATAAAAAAGACTCAATCGAATTCATACAACAAAGAACCGGCACCCGGTTCAATGAAAGAGCGGCTTGATGAGCCGCTTTTTCATGCAGGGCGGTCCCCATGCATTCTTCCTTTCTTATTGGGCCATTAGGTAATCAAAAAGACCCCGCGCTAAAAAGCTGCTCGTACTGTCGGCTTCATCCAGCTGAGCCCTGAATATATCAAAATTAGCATTATAATCACCTGTCAAGAAAGTCGTGGATTCATCAATGGTATAGCGGAGATGACTATATAACCTGGGTCGCCATTCGTTTTCATCCCAGAACGATGGATGAAGAGAAGCAACAATGGCAGCTCTTTGATCCATATGCTGATACAAAAGCTGAGTAATTCGATTTATCTCGCCGATATTTCCTGTTTGTTGAGCTGTGATTAAATTGTCGATTAATTCAATATAGTTGTATAATAATTGTAAATAGGTTTCAAAGCTCCTGCCAAAAAATTGCTCCAGCGCATTAATAAAGACGGCAGGGATTTCCATTAAACGAGCTTTTACTTCATCTGAATTTCCAATATCCCTGTACCTGCTTAGCATATAAGCTCTGGTCCAATTAGCAAGACTATGCCATAACATCCTAATGATAAATATTTGGCTCACTTGTTCATATGTGATACATTGTTCATTAAAGGTATTTTTTATTACCATGAAGCATATCCCATCGATATCATGATAATCAGTATATTGATATAAGGATTTCTATGATACAGCAATTGAATTTTCGCTACCTTGTTTCGAATATTTCCTTCGCCTTCTTCATGATTTCCGAGACGGGAAGATGCTGCGGGCAATGATCTTCACAAGCTTTGCAGGTTTTGCAGGCGGAAGGTCTGCCGTCGGAGGGGACCCAGATATAAAAATCGTTCATGATCTTATTATTCCCTTCATAGACATACCAGTCGTTGTAACGCCCGATCACGTCCGGAATGTCTATTTTGGCCGGACAAGGCATACAGTACCGGCATCCGGTGCAGGAATACCGGATCAATTTATTGTATTCCGCCGCCACGTTCCGGATCATTTCATGCTCTTCTGCCGTCAGACTGCCGGGGTCCGCTTCGCTTAAAATCCTGATATTCTCCTCGACCTGCTCCATGGTGGTCATTCCGCTGAGGATGGTGAGCACTTCAGGGAAGTCGGCGACCCACCGGAGCGCCCATTCAGCGGGGGTTCTCTTGACCGGAGCCCGGGACCAGAACTCCCTGACGCTCGGGGGCAGCACATCGGTAAGCTTTCCACCCTTCAGCGGTTCCATGACGATCACGGGAATATGGAGAGAGCCTGCCAATTTGAGGCCACGAAGCCCGGCCTGGTAATCCGTATCCATATAGTTCAGCTGGATCTGGCAGAAATCCCAGGGATAAGCCCTGAGCACCTCTTCAAAGACCTCATACTCGTCGTGAAAGGAAAAGCCGATATGTCTTATTTTCCCCTTTGCTCTCAATCCTTCCAGATAGGCCATTGCGCCGTATTCTTCGGCGCGTTTCCAAATGGAAGCCGTGATGTTATGGACCAGATACATGTCGATGCAGTCGACGTCAAGGCGTTCCAGCTGTTTTTCGAAGATTTTGTCCATATCTTCCGCGCTTTTCGTCATCCAGAGGGGAAGCTTGTCCGCCAGCAGCACCTTCCCCCGGTAGCCTTCCTTTAATGCTTTTCCGATGACTGTTTCACTGTGCCCTCCATGATACATGTAAGCTGTGTCCACATAGTTTACGCCGCGGTCAATCGCCGTGCGGATCATCCGGATCGCTTCTTCCTCATCAATTTTGTCGGATTTGCCGTTCACGACGGGAAGTCTCATGGTTCCGAATCCCAGCAAGGATACTTTTTCTCCCGTCTTTCCAAAAGCCCTGTATTTCATCGATCAACACCTGCCTTATATTTTCATATATCCCGATTCGGATTAAATATTGCATTTTACCATATCATTTTACCATAACCCCCTAAAATGCGGTATAATGTTCTTGAATCTGGCGCGTCTGCGGATTCAGAGGCGAAGGATTCAAAAAAACGGAGGAAAGATAAGGGTTATGTTAAAAGAAAAACTGGACAACTATATAGAGAAAGCCCTGGTCAACTATGATCTGCCGGGGCTGGCGGTGGGGATCCGGGCCGGAGAAGACGGCGGATGTTGCTGGGATGGGCCGGTCTACCGCAAAGCGGCAGGCTATAAGGATTGGATGAGGAAGGAACCGCTTTCTCCGGAGCATATCTTTCATATGGGCTCCGTTACGAAGCTGTTTGTGGGAACTTCTATCCTTCAGCTTTGGGAGAGGGGGCTGCTGCAGCCGGACGACCGCATCACAGATCATCTTCCATGGTTTGAGATGAAGGATGAGCGGTATCGGGAGATCACGCTAAGACAGCTGTTAAGCCATACTTCCGGGATGCCGGACGTAAAGGACTACGAGTGGGACAAGCCGGAAACCGACGAGGGAGCACTGGAGCGGTATATCCGGTCGCCCGAGGTGCGGGATGCCCATCTGCTTTGGGCGCCGTCGGAGGGTAAATTTGCCTACAGCAATATGGGATATGAGATCCTCGGAGCCGTGATCGCAGCCGTTTCAGGAATGTCTTTTGAAGAGTATGTCAGAAAAAATATCTTTGAGCCTCTCGGAATGAAGAATTCGACACTGCTTTCCTATGAGCGGGGGATTTATGATAAGAAGGGTCCTGACGAGAATCTCTGCACGCCGCACGAAAAGGATGAGAATAAGAATATCGTCCCCTGCAGGCATTTTCCATATAACCGTGCGCACGGACCGAGCTCCACCCTGACGACCAACGTGTCCGATCTGGAGAAGTGGGGGGAGGCGCACCTGAAGCGGAGCCTGCTGAAAGAAGAGATCTATGAGGCGGCCTGGAGCAAGCTCGCCCTCGTGCCGAACAATGGAGAGCACATCGGGCTGAGCTGGTTCCGGAGAGAACAGAACGGCTTTACGCTTTTCGGACATGAGGGGACAGACGACGGTTTCCGCGCCAGCTTCTGGATCTGTCCCCAGCTTAAGCTAACCATCATCGTGTGCTCCAACCTTACCGGCGCTCCGGTCAAAAAAATCAGCAAGCAGATCTTCGATCTGCTTTCGGAATAAACCAGGACATGGAATGTCCGGTCAGTATTCCGGTTATTGACTTTGACAGCATTTGCAAGTATATTTAAATAGTATCCAGATGGGAATAATAACATTGCCGGGAGCTTAATGTATGCTGAAACGTATAATACAGAGATTGGGAGAAAGGGATTTACAGCATCAAACAAAATATGATTATCAAACGGTATTCCGGAGCTTTCCGCTGGCAAGCGCAATCTGCGGCAAAGATGGCGTGATTGTTGACGTAAATCATACTCTGTTGGAAATGATTCATTGTACAAGGGATGATCTGATCGGTCATTCCTTTCTTAGCTTATTTCAGCTTGGACATTCCGAACCGGCTGCCGCCGGTCTTGAGTCGATGACGGACGAAGCTTGCGTTTATCATGCGGTGTTGATTTCCGGAGCGAGTGTAGAGGTTACTCTGATCCCTTATTCAGAAAAGCCGGAATCCCCGAAAATCCTTGTCGTATTTGCTGATAAAACGGAAATTCAGGAGTGGAAGAAGAACTTCGACCGGTTGAAGGAAAATATGCTGCATGGGCAGCAGATCACTAAGACAGGAAGCTGGACCCATGATATTTTGAATGACGAAATCTTTTTGTCGGATGAAGTCTATCATATCCTGGAATGCGGCCCGGAAGAGTTCGACGGAAATCTGGAAACCTATTATTCGTTTATTCACCCCGATGATCTGGAGGCGGTAAAACAGGCGACAGGCGGAGCGTTGAGCGGAAAGGAATATGATTTAGAATATCGTATTATTGCATCGAACGGTACCGAAAAATATGTGCATGAAAAGACGAAGGCGCTTTACGATGAAAGCGGCCGCCCCTCCAAAATGATCGGAATCTTTCAGGATATTACATATTATAAATTAATTGAAAACAATCTGAAGGCATTCGGTGATGAACTGAGCACCGCGCAAAGAATTTCCGGTACAGGAAGCTGGAAATACGATGTGCTAAAGGATGAGATTTTCGGCTCCGAAGAGTATTATCGGATCCTTCAGGCAGATCCGTTAACCTTCGGAAGAGATTACGACAGTTACTTGAAACGGATTCATCCGGACGATCAGGTAAAGATGCAAAACGCAATGGCGGATTGCCTGGAGGGAAGGGCCTTTGAAGCGGAGCTTCGCATCCTCCTTGACGACGGAGCGGAAAGATATGTCATCTGTAAAGGCAATCCGACATTTGATGATCGTCAGCAGATCACCGTGGCCATGGGAACCATACATGATGTAACGGAAAAGGCGGTTCTGGAAAACAAGCTGAAAAAGAGCCTTCAGATTCGCGCTGATCGCAGAAGGGGCCGGGCGGCAGGAGGCCAGGGCGCTCACCCGTGACGTTATTGATTTATTTGCCAGCCCCTTTTATGTTGATGAACACGAATTATATGTGACTGTGAATATGGGAATCAGCCTCTATCCCGAGGATGGTCCCGATACGGATTCCCTAAATAAACATGCGAATATCGCACTGACCCGTTCGAAGGACATGGGACGGAACAGATATCTGTTCTATTCGCTGGACATGTATATACAGGATCAGAAGCAGTTTATACTCCGAAATGATCTGCACAGAGTGGTTCAAAAAAGTCAGCTTCTCTTGCACTTTCAACCGCTTGTGGATTTGAGGTCCCATAAAATCGTTGCAGCGGAGGCATTGGTCCGATGGGAACATCCGACCTGGGGCATCATTTCGCCGGATGAATTTATCACGATTGCGGAAGAAACCGGTTTGATCGTTGACATCGGAAAATGGGTTTTAGACGAAGTCTGCCGCATCTATAAGCGATGGGTGGAATTGGAGCTGCCCCCGATCAAGGTATCGATCAATCTGTCGGCGTTTGAATTTTATGATAAGCATATTGTGGATCATATCAAAAATACAATAGAACAGTATGGATTGGAGCCGGGATTTCTGATTCTTGAAATTGTGGAAAGGGTCCTGATCGATAATGTGGAACGGGTAGTAGAAGTGATCGGCAGTCTGCATGAACTGGGGATCAGGATTGCCCTCGATGATTTCGGGACAGGCTTTTCTTCATTGGAATATTTGAACAAATTTAATATTGATATTATAAAAATAGATCAGAATTTTATTAAAAGCCTCCCCGGCGATGAAATCAGCTCCATCATTACAAAATCCGTGATCCAGATGGCTCGCGAACTGAAAATAAAGCTGGTTGCGGAAGGAATTGAAAGGTATGAACAGTATTCCTATTTGAAAAAATTGAATTGCGGCGCAGGACAAGGTTTTCTGTTCAGCAAGCCGGTTCCTCAGCAGGATTTTGAGCGCATCCTGGCCAGGGTGAAATGCGTGCCGGTCAGAGCTTATGGAACGGAAGCAATACCGCATGAAGAAAGGCGGAAATTTTTCAGGGTACGCTTCCCGCTGCTGCTGGAAGCGGATATGTCCATCGTAAAAATGATGGGCAAGAACATTAAGATCGGCGCCGCGAAGGTGGTAGTCAAGAATATGGGGCCGGGAGGCTTATGCTTTGTATCCAACATCAGACTTCCTGTTAAAAGAGATAGTGTATTCCAGTTAAAAACGGAATTATTGGGAGAAGAAATCAAAGTATTGGGCACACCTGTCTGGATGGATGAAATCGAAGACAATTTATATGAGTATGGCATTCAGTTTTCAATTGATGAAAACGATCGGATGGAATTAATCAGGATCCTGAATCAATACCAGATCAAATTAAGGAATCATGCGGGATTTAATGAAGGAAAGTTCGTTTCCGGATCCCTCATTGAATACTTCAACCAGATTACAACGGGAAATTAGCAAACCGCAAGGTCCGAACAAGCAAGCCCGGCACGGCCGGGCTTGCTGTTTGGAAGGCTGTTTCCTGTATGGAAAGTCTTATTATTAATACTTGATGAATTTGGAGCCCGGTACTCCGCAGATGCTGCATTTCTCCGGTATGGATTTTTCGATGTTGCCGCAGACGGGGCAGAGATAATAGAAGACCTCTTCTGTCTGATCGATATTTTCCAGAGCTTCCTGATACAGTCTGGCATGGACTTCTTCCGCCTTCATAGCAAAGGTAAACGCCATGATTGCAGCTTTGTTGCCTTCCGCCTCGGCGTCTTTTAAGAATTCGGGATACATGTCTTTGTACTCGTAGGTTTCGCCTTCCACGCCGGCTTTGAGGTTCTCAGCCGTGGAACCGATTTTCCCTGCGACTTCCAGGTGCTTCAGCGCATGCAGCGTTTCGGCGTCCGCCGCAGCCCGGAAGAGCTTCGCAGCGTTCAGCTTTCCTTCCGCCTCGGCCTTTTTGGCAAAAGCGGTATACTTTCTGTTCGCCTGCGATTCTCCTGCAAATGCTTCCATTAAATCCTTCATTGTCTTTTCCATTTTTCATTCCCTCCTGTTTAAGTAATTATTTATTAACGGTTTAAGCCTTTTTGCACCGGCAGTTGGGGCAGGTGCCCCTGAAGTATACGTTTTTATCCCTCACCTCGAAATTTCTCAGATCGTCCGTATCAAGCGAGCTGAGATCGACTCTGAAGTCGTAGATCGTCCCGCAGGATTCACATTTGAAATGGCCGTGGTCTTCCGTGCGGATATCATAACGGTATTCGTTATCTCCGATATGGATCACCCGGATCATGTCCGCTTCCGCTAAAGCGCTTAATGTACTGTAGACTGTTGTTTTGGAAAGCGTCGGGATCTCCTTTTGAAGATCTGTATATATTTCGTCGGCTGTGGGATGCGTCTCATGATCGTCAAGATACTCCAATACCTTCAATCTCTGAAGCGACGGACGGATATTTCCCGATATTAATTCTGCCGCCAGATCATCATAAGTTCGTTTTCTGCTCATCTTCATCACTTCCTATCAGAGCGCCGCTATACTGTAATCATTTCAAAACTGTAACGCTTACAACTTATTGATAACCAAATGTCCGGTTTTTAAACATAATTTTTTTTAAAAAAAACTCCTGCTTATGTACAGGAGTCGTATGACTGCTTTGTGATGGCTGCTATGAATTGAGAAAATCCAGAAAATCGGTAAAGTCGTCAAAATCGCTTTGGATGAATTCGTAAAGAATGGGTTCCTTGAATTCGTACTTCGCCGTCGGAATGATGCAGGTGCCGACCTCGCTTTTGCTGAGGGTCTTTTCGATTTCGTGGATCTCGCTGAGGCTGTAGGCGGCGATGATGAGCTGGCCGTAGTCGGTGGCGTAATAAAGGCCGTGAATATCTTCGTTCAGACGGAACACCTTGCGGTTCACATGATCGTTGTTCTTGTTGAATTCAAGATAAAGCCGGCCGTTCTCATGGAGCGTCTGCATGCTGCTTGACGTCAGGCTGGAAAAACGTCTCAGAAATTCCTCCATCTCGGTAAGGATCTCATAGACGGTGATGAATTCCGGATGATTGAGCATCATGGCCGCTTCCGCCGAAGTGACAAAGAAGGACGAACGCAATTTTGTTCCGGAAACCTTGCCTTCCTCCAGATCAATTTCAGAAACCACGAGCTTGTATTTTCCGTCGAATTCGATCAGGGATTCGCAGAGGTAGGAGCATCCGTTCTCGTCGAAGAACTCTTCGATGGTATTTTTGCACAGGGTTGCACCCTCGCTCTCCGCCAGGATATCCAACGGGAAGTCGTCGGTGGAAAGATAGGCAGCCGCTTCAAAATCCCTTCCGAATACTCTCATGAGGAAGTAGTTGATCAGCTGATATTCCGACACGATGGGCGCGCATAATTTGTCGATGAGGATTTCGTTTTCTTCTGCGGACAGCGTGACCGGTTCCTCCAGCAGGAAAGCGTATTCGCTCTTTCCATCCGGCATCGGTATGTTGAGCGACTCGTTCATTGCGACATATTTCTGCACCAGGTACGTCGCTTCCCGTTCGCTTACATTGACCTTGTTTCCGCCCAGACCGCCGATGAGAGCCTGTTCCGTGATGGCTAGCGCCTCCGTATCGCTTCCGAGCAGACTTTTATATGTTTCAAAGCCGTATTCCTCTGCGTCAAAATAAAAAAACTGATGAAAATCCGAGGCGAACTCTGAGTTGGATAATTCCCAGTGAATGTACAGGCCGACTACCCCCATGAGCCTGGTATCCGTTATGAATCCCGAGAGAAATCTCTTGCGGTTGCTGCTCAGCGCTGCGGCTGCGCCGCCTTTGATTACCGTAAATTTTCTTTCCGCCAATGGATTCTCCTCCCTCAAGTCCCCTTAAAAAAAGTGGCGCCGCCACTTCCGTTTCATCAGAAAGGAAACCGTGAGCCTCCTCTGAAAAACTACTTTGTAGGATAAGTATACCCATTGACATTTAAAAAATCAAGGATTATAATATCTCTGCGAAAACTAAATAATACCTTATCAAGAGCGGCTGAGGGAATAGGCCCTGTGAAGCCCGGCAACCTGTTCATCCGTAACCGGATCAAGAAGGTGCTAAATCCTACGGAATTTAATTCTGAAAGATGAGGATAAAAAATAAAAATGACAACCTCTTCAATTGGAAGAGGTTTTATTGTGTATAGGGGTATTAGATAGTCAAAACAGCGCAATCTATTTTTGAGAATGAAAAGAATCACAGCAGGAGGAAAAGGAAATGAAAAGATTGTTTACATCAGAATCCGTTACGGAAGGGCATCCGGATAAAATCTGCGATCAGATTTCAGACGCCATACTGGACGCGATCTTTGAGAAAGATCCGATGGGCCGCGTCGCCGCGGAAACGACCGTAACCACCGGCCTGGCCATGGTTGTCGGGGAGATTACAACAAATTGTTATGTTGATATCCCGAGCCTGATCAGAAAGGTGATCTGTGATATAGGGTATACTAAGGGCGAGTACGGCTATGACGGAAATACCTGCGCCGTTATGACCGCGATCCATGAGCAGTCGGGAGACATTGCCATGGGCGTCGATAAGGCGCTGGAATGCAAAACGGGTTCCAGCTGCGACGAACTGGATTTGATCGGAGCGGGAGACCAGGGAATCATGTTCGGTTTTGCCTGCAACGAGACGCCGGAACTGATGCCGATGCCGATCTCCCTGGCGCACAAGCTTGCAAAGCAGCTCAGCGATGTGAGAAAGTCGGGAAAACTGGCTTACCTGAGGCCGGACGGAAAGACCCAGGTCACTGTGGAATACGATGGAGATAAAGTGTCCAGAGTGGACACCGTGCTGGTTTCCACCCAGCATGACGAAGACGTTACGCAGGAACAGATCAAAAAGGATATCATCAAATACGTCGTCAATCCGATCATTCCCGATCATCTGGTCGACGACAGGACAAAATACTACATCAATCCGACGGGCAGATTCGTAATCGGCGGGCCGAACGGAGACTCCGGCCTGACCGGAAGAAAAATCATCGTCGACACCTACGGCGGATATTCCAGACACGGCGGGGGGGCCTTCTCCGGCAAAGACCCGACAAAGGTGGACCGCTCCGCGGCTTATGCGGCCAGATACGCCGCCAAGAACATCGTTGCGGCCGGATTGGCCGACAAGTGCGAAATCGAGCTTGCTTACGCCATCGGGATCGCAAGGCCCGTATCGATACTGGTTGAAACCTTCGGAACCGGCAGAATTCCGGAAGACAAGATCGTTGAACTGATCCGTAAGCACTTTGATCTGAGACCGGCTGCCATCATCCGGGATCTTGATCTGAGGAGACCGATTTACAGGCAGGTCGCCGCCTACGGTCACTTCGGAAGAATCGACATCGACGTTCCGTGGGAAAAGACGGATAAGGCGGATCTGCTGAGGCGGGAGGCGCAGAGTCTGCTAAAATAAAAAGTTTTTTATTCGATCAATGAAAAACTTTGCACAGCATAAAAAAAATCACTATAATGTATAGTAATATTTTCTGCAGTCTGGAAAGGAATGATAACGAATGGGAATTAAGGTAGCAAAATTTGGCGGTTCCTCGGTTTCCGACGCAATACAGCTGGCAAAGGTGAAAAGTATTGTGGAGGCGGATCCCGACAGACGATTTGTAGTAGTTTCCGCACCGGGAAAAAGGTTCCATGAAGATAACAAGATCACGGATCTGCTGTATCTGTGCAAGACACATATCGAACATAATGTGCCCTATGATCAGGTTTTCCAGGTAATCTGCGACCGGTATGTCGCCATTGAGTTCAATCTCGGCGTGAATGTGGGTCTTCGCAAACATTTTGATGAAATCAATCAAAACCTGAGGGCAGGCGCTTCGGTGGACTACATAGCCAGCCGGGGCGAATATCTCAATGCGCTGCTGCTGGCTGAGTATCTTGGATACGACTTTGTCGATACCGCCGGCCTCATCCAGTTTGACACCAAGGGAAGATTTCTCAACGAAAAGACCGACGAGGCGCTGAGAGCGGAGCTTGAAAAGCATGAACGCGCGGTGCTCCCGGGATTCTACGGATCAATGCCGGACGGAAGGATTAAAACGTTCCCAAGAGGCGGATCCGATATCACGGGATCTCTAATCGCCAAGGCGGTGAATGCGGACGTTTATGAGAACTGGACCGACGTGTCCGGCTTTCTGATGGCGGATCCGAAGATCGTACCCAATGCGAAACCGATCAGCACCATATCGTACAAGGAACTCCGCGAACTGTCCTATATGGGCGCTTCCGTTCTGCATGAGGACGCCATTTATCCGGTCAGAACGGCGGATATTCCGATCAATATCAGAAACACAAACGAACCGGAGGATCCCGGAACGATCATCACCGCGGAAGCAAGCGGAAAAGAAGATACCATCATAACCGGAATCGCCGGCCGCAAAGATTTCACAGTAATCGGCATCTACAAAAACATGATGTCTGCGGAAAGGGGGTTCGTCAAAAGACTTCTGGAGATCCTCGATGACTATGAGGTTCCTCTGGAGCATATGCCCAGCGGCATCGATACGCTTTCCATTGTCGTTTCCGGAAAGAACCTGAACGGCAAGCTGGACGACATGCTGGAGGAGATCCAAAGAAAACTGCAGCCGGACGCTATCGACGTCTTTGAAAATATGGCGCTGATCGCTACGGTAGGAAGCGGCATGGCCAAAAGACGAGGCGTATCCGCCAAGCTCTTTGCCGCACTGTCCGAGGCGGGAGTCAACATCCGCATGATCGACCAGGGATCCAGCGAGATGAACATCATCGTCGGTGTAGAGAATCAGGATTTCGAAACGGCGATCCGGGCGATCTACAAAGCCTTTGTAGAGGACCATAAAAAATAACAGAAAGGGCAGACGCCCTTTTTGATTTTTATGTGAAACTGTAGTATAATTATGGGATGTTGAATTACCATACAGGGGTATTGAATTTAGAAAGGATCAGCCAAAATGGGATTGATGGAAAAAATCTTCGGCGACCTGAACGTCAAAGAAGTAAAAAAAATCGAAAAAATTGTGGATCAGATCGAAGTCTTGGATGAGCAGATGCAGGCAATGACCGATGCGGAGCTGAAGGCGAAAACCACGGAATTCAGAGAACGTCTTGCAGCGGGGGAAACGCTGGACGACCTTTTGCCGGAAGCCTTTGCGGTATGTCGGGAAGCTGCATCAAGAAGCCTTGGAATGAAACACTTCCGGGTACAGCTCATCGGCGGGGTCGTTCTTCATCAGGGCCGGATCGCAGAGATGAAAACCGGTGAAGGAAAAACGCTGGTGGCAACTCTGCCGGCGTATTTAAACGCGCTGGAGGGAAAGGGCGTTCATGTCGTAACGGTCAATGATTATCTGGCCAA
>ENA-UOYA01003784-UOYA01003784.1-activated-sludge-metagenome-genome-assembly--contig:-NODE-3784-length-13236-cov-7.277217_pt1 | contig 13236 bp, 11 predicted proteins | sample MGYA00238163_ERZ764804 | MGnify/ENA primary metagenome ERZ764804 (study PRJEB28919, sample SAMN05720223) | activated sludge metagenome | isolation source: Anaerobic digester | place: Hong Kong...
TAATGTTACCGGTGGTTCGGGAATATTTACCTACTTGTGGTCGAATGGGCAAACTACTGCAACAGCAACAAATTTAGCCAGTGGTTCTTACTCAGTTACCTATACTGACCAAACGAGCCTATGTACAGCAACGGGTACTTATAATGTAGGTTTGATAGGTGTCTTACCAAATATTTTTGTGGCAACACCTGCTCCAATTACTTGTACCACAACATCACAAACATTAACGGCAACGTCTGTAACCCCGGGCGCAACATTTACATGGAGCACAGGAGCAACAACTGCAAATGTTACAGCTACAACAGGTGGTACCTATACAGTAACGGCACTTGACCCTAACAATGGTTGCACGGCTTCTTCTTCTGTAGTAGTGAGTATGGATACTGTTAAGCCGTTAGTGTTGATTCCGGATCCGGATACGCTTACATGTTTGGTAACTACTTCCACTGTAGGTGCAGCAACATCTGCGCCAACACCAACTTTTATTTGGAGTGATGGAAATACGAACCAAAGCTTTACAGTTACTGTACCTGGTCCATTTTCGGTTACTGTTACCAATACGGTGAATGGTTGTACGGCCTCCGCATCAACAGCTGTTATTCAAGATATTACCGCACCAAGCCTTACCGTTAGTAATAATGGTAATTTAGATTGTACTCATCTAACTATTGACGTAACCGCTACAACTAACGTCAGCAATGCTACCTATGTGTGGAGTAGTGGTGGAACTGCTGCTGTAAATACAGTTAGTACACCCGGGCCATACAGTGTAACAGTTACAAATCCTTCCAATGAATGTACTTCCACAGGAAGTAATACGGTTACTCAAGATATTACGGTACCAACCTTGATTATTGCACCTTCCACTTTGCTGACGTGTTTGCAACCAAGTCAGACATTAGCGCCTACTACTTCTGCAGTAACCCCGAGCTATAATTGGTCTGATGGTACCGCTGCAGCAAACAATACAGTGTCGAGCGGAGGTTTGTATAGCTTAACAGTTACTGATTTAACGAATGGTTGTACCGCTTCCGCATCTGAAAATGTTGCTGAAGATAAGGTGGCTCCATCGGTTAATTTAACCACTCCAGCTCAGCTCACTTGTGTAGTCACTTCTGCTGATATTACAGTGTCAACAAATGCAGTAAACGCAAGCTATTTATGGAACACAGGGGAAGTTACTACGCTGATTTCGACTACATCTCCTGGTCAGTATACTGTAACAGTTACCAATACTGATAATGGTTGCACGGCTAGTAATGTTTCAACGGTAACTCAGGATATTATAACGCCTTCGATTTCTATTTCAACACCTCCATTATTAGGATGTGCAATCACTTCCGTGAATTTAACGGCTACTTCTAATGCAGTAAACCCATTCTATAATTGGAGTACCGGTGCTTCCGGAATCACGTTAAATGTAACTACTTCGGGAAGTTATACGGTTACTGTCACCAATCAGCAGAATGGATGTACTGCCTCTGCTTCCCAGTTAGTGGGTGATGCTCCGCCTTTAGTGGTGGATGAAACGGTGGTACAACCATTGTGTAATACATTCCCTAAATCAGGTTCTATTGTTCTGAATGTAACGAGTGGTTCACCGCAGTATACCTATACTTGGTCCACCGGTTCTTCGCTTGTAGGTTTGAATAATCTTACCGAGGGAACCTATTCTGCAACAGTTGTCGATCAGCAAGGTTGTACAGTGGTGAAAACCTATACCTTAACGTATCAATACAACTACTCAATCGATGCAACTTCAATGCCAACCATCGATATGGGAGAGTCGGTTGATTTAGGCTATACCATTACCGGCACGGCAGGCACATTAACCAATGTTTGGAGCCCGAATATTAGTTTATCGTCTACTACCACCGATGTTGTTACTGCGTCTCCATTATCCACTATTCGCTATCGCATAGATGTGACCAATCAAGTAGGTTGTTTGGCATACGATACAGTAACAGTAGTAGTTATCCCTGATTATCACTATTATGTTCCGAATGCTTTCTCCCCTAATCAAGATGGGGTAAATGACGAATACGAGATTTTCGGCAAAAAGAAAAACTGGAAGTTTTTGGATATGCAAATTTTCAACCGATGGGGCGAAAGAGTGTTCACTTCGAACGACATTAACTTCCATTGGGATGGTCGATTCAAAGGCCAGTTATTGACACCACAAGTGCTTGTATACACCCTTCAAATCACCTTCATTGACGGACATAGCGAGATGATGCAAAGGGGCTCTATTACTTTGCTTCGTTAAGTATTGTTGAAACACAACACTAAAGCGTTGTGATTCATGAATTAAGCCAAAGTTTGTTTTCTTTGCGCCCGCTTTCATGGAGAACAAAAGACCTATACGGCTATTGCTTATTGCGAACTCTATTTCCGGGGTGTCTCAAGGTATTTCCATGTTGGCTATTCCTTGGTATTTCACAGGCGTTATTCACGATTCGAATTTATTTCAATCTATCTACTTGGTCACTGCTATCATCTCCTTGTTTTGGGGTTTGTATGCCGGAACATTAGTGGATCGGTACAGTAGAAAGAATTTATTTCTGTGGATGAACGTGGTAGGTTTTTTTGTTTTATCGACAGCTACTGTAGCCGGCTTTTTCGGAGGGAACTATTCTTGGATTTGGCCGATGCTCGTTTTCGCCACAACGGTATTCATTTATAATATACATTTCCCCACCCTTTATGGATTCGCACAAGAAATTACGGCTGCCAAAGATTATGCACGGGTAACTTCAAAACTTGAAATTCAAGGACAATTCACTTGGACAATAGCAGGTGCGCTGGGAGCTGTTTTGTTGAATGGGATTGAAGGCAAAATGAATCTTTTGGGATGGGAAGTAGCTGTTCCGTTTCAATTCCATGCAGTGCCCATTCATTGGATATTCGGGTTTGATGCGCTTACTTATTTAGTTTCGTTCATACTAATATATCGCATTAAAACCATAGCTGTTGTAGACCGAAATATTGATACTGCTGATTTACTAACGCGTTTGAAAACAGGCATGAATTATTTGCGCAAACGCCCGGCCATTTTTGTTTTCGGGAATGCTTCTCTTTTTCTGTTCTTGTGTATTATCGTTCAAAGCACATTGGTAAATCCTATTTATGTGAGCGAATTTTTACACCGAGGAGGTGATGTATATGCTATGAGTGATATGGTGTTTTCGTTTGGTGCATTACTCGCTGGATTCTGGACAACTAAAGTGTTGGGCGAACACCGCACCATCCGCAGTATTATTTTACTCAACGGGATTGCCGCAACGCTATTTATGGTACTGATATGGAACCAAAATCTATTTTTATTTTTCTTCTGTATGTTCATTATCGGTATGTGTAATGCAGCCGTTCGGATTCAGCGTGTTACCTACATGTTTAAGACCATTCCAAACGATATTATCGGGCGAACAGGTTCTGTTTTCTTTATGCTGAATGTGTTATTCCGTTTAGGTTTAACGGTGCTTTTTTCAATTCCTTTGTTTGGAAAAGGTGAAGGTGTTGCCTTAACCAATGCCGTTTTGGGTGTTACCTGTTTAGCAGGAGCTTTACTCATATTTGTAACACGAAAAGAACTTCGATTAATTAAAAATGATGAGTAATTCTGAGCAATTATATAATGATGTTGTTTCCTTTGAAACCGATTATAGCGAAGAGCTGGCTTTCAAACAGCGTGTATTGGAATTGCTACAACAGTCGGGTGATGAGGCTTTATCAAGATCTCATTATGAACCGGGGCACATTACAGCATCTGGTTTTATAGTGAATAAAGACGCTACAAAAATGTTGCTGGTACAGCATACCAAGTTGAATTTATGGCTACAGCCCGGAGGTCATTTAGACGAGGGAGAAACCACCTATGCGGCTTGTTTGCGCGAAGTGGCAGAAGAAACTTTTTTAACGAAAATAGTAAGCGATGGGCAGTTGTTTGATATTGATATTCATTTGATTCCGACCAATAAAGGCTTGCCTGCGCATTTCCATTTCGATATACGCTATTTGTTGTATGTCGATGAAGCGTTGCCGGTAGACATTTCGGAAGAGTCGTTGGCTATTCAATGGGTGAAATTAGAGGATGTTCAAAATTTTAACAAATCGGATTCTATGGTGCGTCCGGTACAGAAAATCCAAAAAATACTACAAAAGAGATAGTTGGAAAGGTCATTTATGGGGAAATTACCCCCTTTTCGTTCCGTTTCTTTTGATTCGTATAATTAATTGTATAAAAAAATTTTGGAGTGTGTGGATAAGTTATATATTTGCGTTCCCTTTTAAAAAGGGGGATATTGCATGGCTAAACAGGATTTGATTGTACAAGACGGAATTATAACAGAAGCGTTAAGTAACGCCATGTTCAGAGTACGATTAGAAAATGGACACGAAGTAATATCGCACATATCGGGTAAAATGCGTATGAATTATATCAAAATTTTACCGGGCGATAAGGTGCAGTTAGAGATGAGTCCGTACGATTTAAATAAGGGAAGAATCACTTTTAGATACAAATAATAAAGACCATGAAGGTAAGAGCATCAGTTAAGAAAAGAAGCGCAGACTGCAAAATCGTTCGCAGAAAAGGCGTGGTATATGTAATCAACAAGAAGAACCCTAAGTTCAAACAAAGACAAGGTTAATTAAAACACTAAACATTTATTAGCAATGGCAAGGATATCCGGTGTAGATTTAAATAAAAACAAACGAGGCGAAATCGCCCTTACTTATATATATGGTATAGGTAAAGTAACCGCAAAGAAAATTTTAACGGCAAACAACATTGACGTAAACACCAAAGTGAAAGATTGGACGGACGAAAATGTGAACGGTATTGTTAGATATTTAGCGGACAACCTAAAACTAGAAGGGGAGCTTCGTGGAGAAACACAACAAAATATCAAGCGTTTGCAAGATATCGGTTGCTACCGTGGTATCCGTCACAGAAAAGGATTACCGGTACGTGGTCAAAGTTCTAAAACGAACGCAAGAACTCGTAAGGGTAAACGTAAAACAGTTGCTAACAAGAAAATGGTAACTAAATAATAATTAGTCAATGGTCTGTTTGCGGACCACTATAATAAACGAATAAATCATGGCAAAACAACAAGGAGCAAGTAGCGCAAAAGCAAAAGCGAAGAAAAGAATAGTTAAAGTTGATGCAGAGGGTAAAGTGTTTTTGAACGCTACTTTCAACAACTTGATTGTGACTTTCACTAATCTTTCAGGACAAGCAATTTCATGGTCAAGTGCCGGAAAAGTTGGGTTCAGAGGATCTAAGAAAAACACTCCGTATGCAGCTCAAATGGCATCTATCGATGCAGGAAAAGTAGCTTACGAAGCAGGTTTGAGAAAAGTGGAAGTATTCGTGAAAGGACCAGGAGCAGGACGTGAGTCGGCTATCCGTTCTATCCTTGCTAGTGGAATTGAAGTAACGGTAATCAACGATACTACACCAATTCCTCACAATGGTTGTCGTCCACCGAAAAAGAGAAGAGTATAGCCTTCATCTGGATTTAAACAAAATGTTCAACTAATTAGAATTTTTCAAAACAAATGGCAAGATATACAGGACCTACAACAAAGATTGCACGTAAATTTGGCGAAGCCATTTACGGACCTGACAAGAATTTCGACAGAAGAAACTTCCCTCCGGGACAACACGGGGTTTCTAAAAAAAGAAAACAACCGTCAGAGTACGCTGTGCAATTAGCTGAAAAGCAAAAAGCAAAATATACTTATGGTTTATTGGAGCGTCAGTTCCGTAATCTTTTCGAAAAAGCAGCTCGTAAAAAAGGTGTAACCGGAGAGAACTTGCTTAAAATGTTGGAGGCAAGATTAGATAATACTTTATACCGTTTGGGTTTTGCTGCTACGCGTAGACAAGCAAGACAATTGGTAGGTCACAAACACGTAACTGTGAATGGTGAGGTAGTAAATATCCCTTCATATTCTTTACGTCCGGGAGATAAAATCGCTTTACGTGAGCGTTCTAAATCATTGGATGTTGTACAAAGCGCTATCAATCGTAAACCTAAAAAATTCGGATGGTTGGCTGTGGATGACAGAGCTATTGAAGGAACTTTCGTGGAATTCCCTGAGCGTGATCAGATTCCGGAAAACATCAACGAACAGTTGATTGTAGAGTTGTACTCTAAATAATTTTTAAATCGTTAAACCGAATATACGTATGGCAATATTGAGCTTCCAAAAACCCGATAAAATTGTTTTACAGAAATCTACAGATTTCGAAGGAACGTTTGAATTCAAACCCCTTGAGCCAGGTTTTGGTGTTACCGTTGGTAACGCGTTGAGAAGAGTTTTGCTTTCTTCATTGGAAGGCTATGCTGTGAGCGGTGTGAAAATCACGGGTGTTGACCACGAATTTTCTACGATCAAAGGTGTGAATGAAGATGTTACTGAAATCATCTTGAACTTGAAACAAGTTCGTTTGAAAAAAGTAATTGACGATAACAACAACAGCGACAAAATCTATTTGACACTTAAAGGTGTTGATCAATTTAAAGGCGAGCACATCGAAAAGCAAACGAATGTGTACCAAGTAATGAATCCGGATATCGTGATTTGTAACTTGAACCCAAGTGTTTCTTTGGAAGTGGAGTTAACAATCAGTAAAGGACGTGGTTATGTTCCAGCTGACGAAAATAAACCGAAAGAAGGTGCACCGGCTGGTTTTATCGCTATCGACTCTATCTACACACCAATTCGTAACGTTAAGTATTCAGTAGAAAACTTCCGTGTTGAACAACGTGTCGATTTCGAAAAATTAGTTTTAGATGTAACTACAGATGGTACACTTCATCCTGAAGAAGCTGTTAAAGAAGCATCAAGAATTTTGATTCAACACTTGATGTTGATTACAGACGAGAATATCACTTTCGATACACCTCAAACTGTAGAAAACGAAATGGTGGACGAAACAGTTCTTCACTTGAGAAAATTATTGAAAACACCATTGGAAGATATGGATCTTTCAGTTCGTGCCTTCAATTGCTTGAAAGCTGCTAAAATTAACTCTTTAGAAGAATTGGTATCTTTCAATACTAACGATTTGTTGAAATTCAGAAACTTCGGTAAGAAATCTCTAGTAGAAATCGAAGCCTTGTTACACGAGAAAGGATTGTCTTTCGGAATGGATTTGAGCAAATTAAAATTAGATGATTAATAAACACCTTTAGCAGGTGATAAACGATAACATAAGAAAAAAATAAGCCATGAGACACGGTGATAAGGTAAATAACCTAGGTAGAAAAACAGCACACAGACATGCATTGATGAGTAATCTTGCATCTGCATTGATTGAGCATAAAAGAATCATCACTACGCTTGCTAAAGCAAAAGCGTTGAGAGGATATATTGAACCGCTAATTACAAAATCAAAAGGCGACACAACGCACAACAGAAGAACTGTTTTCAGTTATTTGAACAATAAAGAATCGATTAAAGAATTGTTCGGTGTTGTATCTGCGAAAGTGGGCGATCGTCCGGGTGGTTACACACGTATCATCAAAATGGGATTCCGTGCCGGTGATGCTGCTGAAATGGCAATGATTGAGTTAGTTGATTTCAACGAAATCTACACACAAAACAAAACTGCTGCTAAAGCATCTGCTCCTAAAAAACGTACAAGACGTGCAGGTAAAAAAGTGGAAGGAACAACATCTACTGAAGCTACTGAAACTCCAAGTACTGAAGAAACTACAGATTCAGCTGAATAAGCCAAAATCAAGCTATAAAGAAAAAGCCCAATCATTTGATTGGGCTTTTTCTTTGCTCTAAGGTCGGAGTATTTTAATGTTTAAAGTGTCTTACACCTGTAAAGACCATCGCTTGACCGTTGGCGTTAGCCGCATCAATCGAGTCTTGATCTTTAATACTTCCTCCCGGTTGTGCGATGGCTTTCACACCAACACTATGCGCAATGTTCACACAATCCGGGAATGGGAAGAATGCTTCTGAGGCCATCACTGAACCCGTTAAATCAAAGCCAAATCCTTTAGATTTTTTAATAGCCGATTCTAAAGCATCTACACGCGATGTTTGTCCGCAGCCCATGCCAATCAATTGTTTGTTTCTAACAATGGTAATGCCGTTTGATTTTAAGTGTTTCACGGCAATAATGGCAAACTCTAGATCGGATAATTGTGCCGTTGTTGGAGCCGCTGTTGTTGCTGTTTTGAAACTTGCACTTAACTCTACACTTTTATCTGTATCCTGTTCTAAAACCCCGTTCAAAAGCGATTTGAACATCTTAGGGTTATTAATCGCTATTTTCTGTTTTAAGATGATTCTGTTCTTTTTGCTTTTCAGAATTTCTAGTGCATCTGCATCATAATCAGGAGCAGTAAGGACTTCAAAGAACAAGCTGTTCATTTCGTTTGCAGTGGCTGCATCTATTTTTTTGTTGGAAGCCAAAACACCACCAAATGCAGATGTTGGATCGCAAACAAAAGCAGCTTTATAAGCTTCAACAATGGTATCGCGAGAAGCTAATCCACAGGCATTGGTGTGTTTGATAATCGCAAAAGTAGGTTCAGAAAACTCAGCTACTAATTGTACTGAAGCTTCTACGTCAACAAGGTTGTTGTACGACAATTCACGACCATTCAATATTTCAAAAACCTCATCCAAGTTGCCATAGAATGTGCCCTGTTGATGAGGGTTTTCGCCATAGCGCAATGTCTTTGCATCGGTGAAACTTTGTTTAAACGAAGGAATGTTTTGTGTTTGATTAAAGTAGTTGAAAATCTGCGTATCGTAATGCGAAGAAGTCATGAATGCCTTTACTGCAAAGCGTTTTCGGTCTTCGATATCACTTTCGCCATATTTTTCATCTAATAATGTAATCAGCGAGCCATAATCTTCTCTACCGGCAACAATAATGGTGTCTTTGAAATTTTTTGCCGCGGCACGAATCAATGAGATACCACCAATATCGATCTTCTCGATAATGGTTTGCTCATCAGTGGTGCTTTTCACTGTTTCTTCGAAAGGATATAAATCCACAATCACTAAATCGATTTGCGGAATGTTATGTGCTTCCAATTGTTGTAGATCGGTAGGATTGTCTCGTCTGGCTAAGATGCCACCAAATACTGTTGGGTGAAGTGTTTTCACTCGTCCGCCTAAAATTTCAGGGAATCCGGTTAAGTCTTCCACCGCTTCCGCTTTAATGCCTAGGTCAGTAATGAATTTCAATGTTCCTCCGGTGGAGTAAATGGTTACGCCTAAAGCCGACAATTTCTTTACGATTTCATCTAATCGATCTTTGTAGTAAACAGAAATAAGTGCAGATTTTATTTTGGTACGCATAGGTGAGTGTGTTTTGCGCGCAAAAGTATTCTTTTTGATACAGAGAAACCGATTACTTATTCAACAAATTTTGAATGCAAAGTGGATAAAACTCATGTTCTAATTTAAGTACTTTATTGGCAATACTTTGCGGAGTGTCATCTGCATCTATAGTCACTTTTTGTTGGAAGATATAAGTTCCTTCATCATAGTGTTCATTCACAAAATGAATAGTGATGCCGGATTCTGTCTCTTTTGCTTGGTGTACTGCTTCATGCACGCGCATTCCATACATTCCTTTTCCTCCATATTTCGGTAACAATGCAGGGTGTATATTAATGATGCGATTGGGAAATTGTTTCACTAAAAAAGATGGAATAAGCCAAAGAAATCCGGCTAATACAATAAAATCGACATTCGATAATTTTTTTAAAAAGAAGTCCTCATTTTGCAAATCTTCTTTCGAAAAAATAAACGTGTCGATATTATTTTGTCTTGCGATTTCTAGAACACCTGCATTTGGGTTGTTGCTTGCAATCATAGTAATTGCAACTGTTTCATTGTTCTTAAAGTAATCAATAATGGCCTTTGCATTACTTCCTTTTCCGGATGCAAAAATGGCGATACGTTTTTTCATTGCCGCTAAATTACGTTTAGTTTTTATATAGCATCAAGCTATCTTTTTCGTGTGAAGTGTTAATCCTCATTTGGTTTATAACTTTATTGTAGTATATTTGCACCGCATTAGCAAACAGCAAGCCTGTTATTCTTCTCCACAGCGAGTTAATTTACGTTTTTACGAAGAATGGTTGGGCGAGTTGCCGCGACATTTTTATTAACTCGGGAGGAATACAACACTATTCCCTCAAAACATTTTTACGTAAAATGGAATTATTCAGAGCATTAGGGCTCAGCGAAAGTACGTTGGCTGCCCTAGAGAAAAAAGGTTTTTCGAAACCATCACCCATTCAGGAACGCACCATTCCTACATTATTAAGCACCGACAAAGACGTTGTTGGTCAAGCACAAACCGGCACCGGCAAAACAGCGGCTTTCGGATTGCCTTTGATTGAGCGTTTGGACGAAAATTCTTCACAAGTGCAGGCATTAATTCTTTGCCCTACCCGTGAATTAGCGGTTCAAGTGGCTGAAGAAATTATGTCGTTCCGCGGTGGAAAAAAATTATCGGTATTGCCGATTTATGGCGGACAATCATACGAAATTCAAATTCGTGGATTGCGCAAAGGCGCACAGATTGTGGTTGGAACACCGGGTCGTGTGCAAGATCACATCAACAAAGGAACATTGAAACTCAACACCGTGAAATATATGGTATTGGATGAAGCCGATGAGATGTTGAACATGGGATTCGAAGAAGAAGTTCGTGAAATTTTGAAAGATGTTCCGGAAGACAGACGTATGTTATTGTTCTCGGCAACTATGCCTCCTAATATTTTGCGTTTAGTGAAAACATTCATTAAACCGGGTTACGAGTTAGTTGAAGTTCAGAAAGAACAAGTAACAACGGTAATGGTTGATCAAATGCTTTACGAAATACGCGATAGCGATCGTTTCGAAGCATTGTGCCGTATCATCGACACTAATCCTGATTTCTACGGTATTGTATTCTGTAAAACCAGAGTAGAAACCGATCAGTTGTCGAGCCGTTTGAACGATAGAGGCTATGAAACTGAAGGCATTCACGGAGATGTGACCCAGTCTCAGCGCGAATTGATTTTGAAAAGTTTCAAAGCAAAAAAACTAAGAATATTGGTGGCTACAGACGTAGCTGCGCGTGGAATTGACGTAAACGATTTGACACACGTAGTGAATTATCAATTACCGCAAGACCCTGAAGCTTATGTACACCGTATCGGAAGAACCGGTCGTGCAGGTAAAAAAGGTATTGCAGTTTCATTGGTATCTCGTGGTGATATGCGCGACATTGCTATCATTCAGCGAATCGCTAAAACTGTTATCCGCAAAGAAGTTTTGCCTACAGTGCAAGATGTAATTGCTGTGAAAAAACAAGCGTTCAAAAAGAAAATTCAAGTGTTATTAGAGCTTGGAGCTACAGACGAATATGCTGAATTAGCAGATGAGTTGTTAGGCGAAAGCACTACACACGCTGAATTAGTAGCAGCATTGTTGAAATATGCTGTGAAAGACGAATTGAGTGAAACAAATTATGCTGAAGTAGCTGATATGTCGGTGAATGGCGGACGTGGATCACATGGTAGTATTCGTTTGTTTGTAGCAAAAGGAAGAAATCATGGTATGAATCCGCAAGCTTTAGTTGAATTTTTAGAAACCGAAGGCGGTGTAAGTGGTAAAGCTATAAACGATGTTCGTTTGTTTGATGAGTTTTCATTCATTACAGTTCCGCACAACGAAGGCGAGCAATTGCTAGCCGCATTTGCAAAACCAAGAGGTTCAGGAAAACCATTGATTACTCGTGCGAAAGAAAAAGATGGCAGCGGAGGCGGAGGCTTCGGCAGAAGCGAAGGAGGATTTGGCAGAAGCGAAGGCGGACGTGGAGGTAACTTCGAACGCAGAGAACGCAGCGATTTCCCACCACGTAGAAACGATGGCGATTCTCGCGAACGCAAACCTTATGGAAAATCTGCAGATAGCGGAAGAGGATCATTCGAAAAGAAATCATACGGTGGTGATAAAGGAGGCGATACAGGTTTCAAAAAACGTGAGCGCAAACCTATGACTAACAGTACTTCATTCTCTGATCGTCCGAAAGAAAAAACGTACGATTCAAACAGCGCACCGAAAACAAAACCGAAGAAATCAAATCCAACAATCTTCGAACCTAAGTTCGATAACGATTTGAGCTGGTAAGCAATAATCATTTAAAGCATAAATCCCATCGCGTTTGCGGTGGGATTTTTTTATGTGTTAGAATTTAGGGCAAGCCCATTTTTGTTCGTTTTGCTTGTGTTTCCAACCTGCCACTAACACCAACGAAATTTCTAATCCACCATTTAATTTTCCTGTGCGCGATAGCTTTGAAATAATCACATCGTAATTAATCAACAATCGACATTGTTTGTAGGAGTAGCCAACAATTGGCGACCACGCATCTATCATACGAAAATAACTTCCAATCCAAAAAATGGAATTATTTTCTTTACGATAAGCTTCACCCGATTTAATACCCACCATTGCGCCAAACACAGTCTCCCAGGCTTTTTTCTGATAGGTGTAGTACACATCTGTTTTTAAAACAGTAGACCTGCTGATATCAAAATCACCACTTAAACTTCCTGTGAATCGATAGCCGAGTTGATTATTGGAGCGATTATAAAATTGATCGTTTGGTTTGTTCAAATGTAACATAGCAAAGGTGCTGCTCAAACGCGCGTTGTTCGTAGGTTTTGCATCGAAGTTTACGCCAAAACCCATGTCGAATCCGGTGATGCGTGTTTGATTCGGGTTCTCAAAATTGTTGAGTGAGCGATTGAAGCCTTCATCTTCTACCCATTGGTTGTTGTAGTAGTACTTCTCGAAATCGGCCGTTTTAGAAAAATAATTGGCTTGAAAACCCAGCGATAAAATGTAACGATTCTCTCGTTCGAACGATTGGTGCCAAGCCACAGAGCCTCCAAAACGCATGTAGCGTAATCGTCCGTCACCGGCTTCATCATTCAAAAAATTCAAGCCTAATCCCATCCAACCGCGTTTCACACGATCTTGTAAAAAGGAAATATCGGCATAGGCATTTTGTGTATGATAGTTGAATACCTGCTGATCTGTAGCCCATGGCCATTGGTATTTATAGTTAACTCCTCCTCGAATATTGCCCTGAAAATTTCCGGTAGAAGCAGGTGAAAGAATGAGTGGGTTGGTGAAAAATTGCGTAAAGTGAATGTCTTGCGAATGAAGAGTTTCAGGGAGTTGTAATAGCGT
>ENA-UOYA01003786-UOYA01003786.1-activated-sludge-metagenome-genome-assembly--contig:-NODE-3786-length-13232-cov-5.173788_pt1 | contig 13232 bp, 11 predicted proteins | sample MGYA00238163_ERZ764804 | MGnify/ENA primary metagenome ERZ764804 (study PRJEB28919, sample SAMN05720223) | activated sludge metagenome | isolation source: Anaerobic digester | place: Hong Kong...
GTTTGGTCATGACTCGTACAGTGCTCAACGCGGCTCATGGGGCGCGCGGCCCTCGGGGCTCGGTGTGCGGTTGCTCTTGCGTGCTCAGCTCTCGGCAACCGGCTTGCCGTTGACCCTGGTCTGCCCCGCCTTGTTGTCCACCGTCAGGTTGGCGTCGTACCAGGTCAGGGTGGGGCGGGCGCCGAAGATTTTTGTGTATTCGGCCAGCTTGTCCTCGGTGAACCAGGCCTGGGCGGCAGCGCGGCTTTCCCACACGTAGACGCCGCCGGCGCCGTGCTCGTTGCGCACGTAGTCCTTGCTGATCAGTCCGCGGCCGCCCAGTTGGCGAAACTTTGAAGCCGATTTCTTGGCGATTTCGATCAGTTGCTCCTCGCTCGGCGCGGGCAGGGGGAAGTGGCAGATGACGATGCAGGGGGCCAAGGGTGAACTCCTTGAAATGGGTGATGGGCATTGTAGGTGGCGCCTGCCCGCGCGCCGGTGCGCAAACGGCTCTGCGGCGCGCACAATGCGGCCCCGCAGGATGCTTGTTTGATACCCTGCCCAATCCGCCAGATGCCAAGGAGTCACCATGTTCCATCGCCCATTGTCTTTGTGCACCGTCGCCGCGCTGGCGCTGCTGGCCGCAGGCGCGCAGGCCCAGTCGCTGAAGGTGAAGACCGGCGCCTGGGAGTCGACCATCACGTCGACCACGACCGGCCTCACCATGCCCCCCGAGCTGCTGGCCAAGTTGACGCCCGAGCAGCGCGCGAAGATGGAGCAGGCGATGGGCGCGCGCTCCGGTCAGCCGCACACCAGCAGCCACAGCTATTGCGTGACGCAAAAGGACCTGGACGAGGACCAGTACCTTGAAAGGGGCGCGAACGAGCGGTGTACCCGCAAGGTGCTGTCCAAGACGGGAACGCGGGTCGAACTGGAGCAGAGTTGCGGCGCGGGGCCGGCCAGCGTGAGCATGCACGTGGTCGTTCAGGCGATCAGTCCGCAGGAGGTGGCGATGACCGCCGACGGCAAGCTGAGCACCGGCGGCACGATTCACACCGAGATGCGCGGGCGCTGGGTGGGCGCGACCTGTCAGGGCAAGGGGTGAGCAGCTCCAGCGCTCAGGTGCTGGCCCACATGCGCAGCAGGTTGTGATAGACGCCCGTCAGGCGGGTGGCCTCGGCGCTTTCGCCGTGGTTCTTGCGCAGGGCCAGCAGGGCCATGTCCAGTTCGAACAGCAGGCGCCGCTGCTCGTCGCTGCGCACCATGCTTTCCACCCAGAAGAAGCTGGCCAGGCGCGCGCCGCGGGTGACGGGGCGCACCTCGTGCACGCTGGCGCCGGGGTAGAGCACGGCGTCGCCGGCGGCCAGCTTGATGGTCTGCTGGCCGTAGGTGTCGTGCACCACCAGCTCGCCGCCGTCGTATTCGCCGGGGTCGGCCAGAAACACGGTGCATGAGACGTCGGTGCGCACCCATTGGTCGGGCTCGCGCGAATGCAGCACGGCGTTGTCCACGTGCGCGCCGTAGAAGTTCATGCCGCCGCCATAGCGGTTGAACAGCGGGTTGAAGATCTTGCGCGGGAGCGCGGCGGAGAAGAACAGCGGATCGCGCCGCACCGCCGCCAGCACCAGGGCCCGCAGCGCGGTGGCGCTGGGCGAATCCTGCGCCAGCTGCTCGTTGTTCTTGGCCTGCACGGCCTGCGCGCCGGCGCTGCGCCGGCCGTCGATCCAGGGGGCGTCGGCCGCTTGCAGCAGGGCGCGGGCCTGGGCCAGTTCATCGGGGGTGAGCAACTGCTTGAGGTGAATCAACATGGGGCACTCGCAAAAGCACGCAGCCGCCCGGGTGGGCGGCTGCGCCGGGGGTCAGCGGCACGGTATCAGAACATGACCTTCAGCGTCAGGTCCACGCGCCGGGCCGCGCCGGGCTGATAAAAGCCGCGGTACAGCGTGTCGGCGTACAGCCGGTTGGCCAGGTTGGTGACGTTCAGGCGCAGCGACACCGTTTCGCTGATGTTGTACTCGGCCATGGCGTCGAAGGTGGCAAAGCCCTTGGCGCGATAGGTGCGCTGGCCCTCGGGGTTCTGGCTGCTGCGGTAGTTGGCGCCCACGCCCAGGCGCCACTGCGGGTTGATGCGGTAGGTCGTCCACACGCTGCCGCTGTGGCGCGGCGTGAGGGCGGGGCGGTCGCCCTGCACCTGGGCGCCGGTGCCGCTGGGGCTCAGCGCCACGTTGCTGCGGTCGATCTTGGCACTCGGGATCCAGGTGTGGTTCCAGAACATCTCCCAGGCGGGCGTGATGCGTCCGGCCAGGTTGAACTCCATGCCGGCGGCGTGGCGGCGGCCCGACAGCAGCTCCTGCTGCGCGGCGGTGTCGGGGTCGGTGTTGCGCTCGTTGTACTTCTGGCTGAAGAACAGGGCGGCGCCGGCCAGCACGCGGCGGTCGAGCAGCTCCCACTTGCCGCCGATCTCGATGTTGCGGCTTTTCTCGGGCGGGGTCTTGGCGGCCACGTCGGTGGCGGGGTTGACCAGCACGCCGTACTGGTAGGCGTCGCCCGAGGTGTTGAACGAAGTGCCGTAGGAGATGTAATAGGTCGAGAGTTCGTCGGGCTGGTAGAGCACGCCCAGGCGGGGGCTCCACAGGTTGTCGGTGCGCTCGTTGCTCAAGCTGCCGTCGGCGTTGCGGTAGCTGCCCGTGAAGTGGTCGAAGCGCACGCCGCCCACCAGCTTGAGGGTGTCGGTGATGGCCATCGTGTCTTGCACGTAGGCGCCGATGCTGCGCGACTTGAAGCTGTTCATGGGCACCGGGAACACGCGGGTGTCGGGCACCCAGGCGCCGTCGTTGGGCGTGCCCACCGTCGTCGTGGGGCGCGCCGGCGTGTTGGGCAGCGCGTAGGCGTTGTTGCGCTTGGCGCGTTCGTCGAACACGTCCACGCCGGCCAGCAGCGCGTGCTTCTTGCCGCCCCAGTCGAAGCTGTTGCTGTAGTCGCTTTGCAGCATCGCGATGTCGCTGTCGCCGATGCGGCCCTTGGACTGGCGCGTGAGCACGGTGCTGCTGGTGATGTCGGACAGCACCGTGGGACGCGGCGCGGCAAAGCCGATCGGGCTGCCCAGAAGGTCGCGCTTGTAGTGCCCGGCGCGCAGGCGCGTTTTCAGCTCGCCGCCGTCGTCGAAGCGATGCACGTTGCCCAGCGTGGCGTAGGTGGCCGAGGTGTTCAGGTGGTCGCCCGCCAGGCCATAGAAGTTCTTGGCCGGCAGCGTGGGGTTGATGCTGCCGTCGGGGCTGATGATCCAGGGGTGGGCGTAGTTGGGCCGCCCGCGCACGTCCAGCGCATACAGGCCCACCGAGAACTCGTCGCGCGTGCCGATGCCCCAGCGGTAGGTGGGCGCGATGCCCCACTTGCGTTGATAGGCGCCCCAGTTGTCGGCGTCATGGCCCATCACGTTCAGGCGGACGGCGGCGTCGGGCCCGGTCTGCCAGTTGAAGTCGCCCTGCACGCGCTTCATGCCGCCACTGCCCACGGTGGCCTGCGCCTCGTGCTGCGTCATCAGGAAGGGCTGCTTGCTGACCTGGTTGACCACGCCGCCGGTCGAGCCCTTGCCGAACAGCATCGAGGCCGAGCCCTTGATGATCTCCACGCGGTCGTCGTCGAAGGTGTCGCGCTCGTACAGCGGCGCGTCGCGCATGCCGTCGCGGTAGATGTCGCCGGCCTGGCCCAGCGAGAAGCCGCGCAGGCGCACGTCCTCCTCGCCCGTTTCGCCGGCCTGAAAGGTGACGCCGGCAGTCGCCCGCAGCACGTCGCGAAAGTCGTCCAGCTTGCGGTCCTGGATCAGCTTTTCGGTCATCACCGTCACGCTTTGCGGGATGTCCATCAGCTTTTGCTCGCCCTTGCCGATCTCGGTCTTGGTGGCGCGCAGCAGGGCCTTGCTGGTGGTGGAGCCGTCGCCCTCGGCCTTGTCGCGCACGGTGACGGTGCCCAGCGTGCCGGCCGTGGCGGCCGGTGCCGATGCGGCACTGGCGGGGGCGGGCGCCGGCTCGGCGGTCTGCGCGAGGGCGGCCGAGCCCAGCGATCCGGCCAACAGCATCGCACCCAGGGGCAGCAGCGGGGCGTGGATTGCTTCGATAACAGGAGCGGCCGGCGCTTGTCGGGAGCGGGCTTGAGGCTTGATTGGTTTGAATTTTTGGGCAGGGCGCATGGTCGGGTCAGCAGGCGGGTTGAAGGGAGACGGCTGGCTGACGGGATGCACGCGAGCGCCCGGGAGGACGCTGGCTGCCGCTGGCTGGCTTGCAATGAAAGGCGTGATTCTAAGCAAATGAGAATCATTGTCATTATTATTTGTTGCAACTCGACAACAAACGGGCATGAAAAAGGGGCCCGAAGGCCCCGTGGACAGCCGCGGTGGGGCGGTGCTCAGCTGGCCTCGCCCATCTGGCTTTGCAGGTAGTTTTGCAGGCCCACCTTGGCCAGCAGCTCGATTTGCGTCTCCAGGTAGTCGATGTGCTCCTCGGTGTCGTCCAGGATGCCCTGCAGCAGATCGCGCGAGACGTAATCGCGCACGCTCTCGCAGTGCGCGATGCCGTCCTTGATGGTGGCCTGCGCGGCCTGCTCCAGCTTCAGGTCGCAGGCCAGCATCTCGGGCACGTTCTCGCCCACCATCAGCTTGCCCAGGTCTTGCAGGTTGGGCAGGCCGTCGAGCATCAGGATGCGATCCATCAGCCGGTCGGCGTGTTTCATCTCGCCGATCGACTCCTCGTGTTCCTTGCCGGCGAGCTTGTCCAGGCCCCAGTGCTTGAGCAGGCGGTAGTGCAGAAAGTACTGGTTGATGGCCGTGAGCTCGTTCTTGAGCTGGGCCTGCAGGTGCTTGATGACGGTGGCGTCGCCTTTCATGGGGATTCTCCTTGGATACGTGTTCGGACGCGGTTCATTCTAGGAGTCGCCGCGCTTGTCGCCAACGCAGGGCCTTTCGGGGGTGCCGGTTGCACAAGGAGGGCAGGGTCATCCACGGCCTGCAAGCCGAGGTGCGGACAGCTGCGCCGAACGCGCGCGCCGCGCATGGGCAAACGAGCGCGGACGGTAGAGCGCAAGGCGATCGGGTATTGTTTGCGTCGTTTGGGTTCAACGCAATCGAGAGGTGACGACATGAAAGATTCCTTGTCGCGACGCGACGTGGGTCGGCTGAGTGCCCTGGCGGCGCTTGCTCTGCTGGCAGCGCCGGCAGCGCAGGCGCAGACGGCGGACAAATTCCCGTCCAAACCGGTGCGCATCATGTACCCGTTTGCCGCCGGCGGCGGCATGGAGGTGGTGCTGCGCGTGATGGCCGAGGACATGCAAAAGTCCACCGGCCAGCCCTTCATCGTCGAGAACCGCACCGGCGCGGGCGGCTCGATTGCCGCCAATGCGGCGGCCACCGCCGCCCCCGACGGCTACACGCTGTTCGTCGGCCCGATCGGCATCTCGGCCATCACGCCGCACCTGCGCAAGCTGCCGTACGACGCGCGCCGGGACCTGGTGGCGGTGGCCAAGCTGTCGGAGTTCTCTTCGGCCTACGTCGTCAGCAACGCGCTGCCGGTCAAGACCCTGCCCGAGTTCATCGCCTACGCCAAAGCCCATCCGGGCAAGGTGACCTACGCCACTTCGGGTGTCGGCTCGCAGGGCCACCTGGGCGGCGAGATGCTGCAAAAGGCCTGGGGCATCAAGATGACGCACGTGCCCTACAAGGGGGCGGCCGAGATATCGATCGATCTGATCGCGGGGCGTGTCGACTTCAGCAGCGACGTGACGATGCTGCAATACGTCAAGCAGGGCAAGGCGCGGCTGCTGGCCACCGCCGCGGTCACGCGGCTGGCCGACTTTCCGGACGTGCCCACGCTGGCCGAAACGGGCGTGCCCGATCCGCGCGCCACCGGCACCTGGTTTGGCGCCTTTGCGCCCAAGGGCACGCCGCAGCCCATCATCGACAAACTGGCGGCCGCGTTTGAAAAGGCACTCAAGAACCCGGATGTGATCGCGCGCATGCAGCCCTATGCCATGTCGCCGGCGTTTGCCGGGCCGGCCGCGTTCGAGAAGCAGTGGGCGCACGACTATGAGCTGTACGGCAATGTCATTCGCGAGCTCGGCATCAAGCTGGAGAACTGAGGCGATGTCCAAACCCGTTGGGGGTGCAGTGGCACCCGATTCCCGCGCCGCCGTGCAGTGCGCGCTCAACCCGCGCTCGGTGGCCGTCCTTGGCGCGTCCGATGACCTGATGAAATGGGGCGGCAGCATTTTGGCGCTGCTGCGCAAGTTCGGTTTTGACGGCGCCATCTACCCGGTCAACCCGCGTGCCGAAACCGTGCAGGGCCTCAAGGCCTTTGCCACCGTGCAGGCCATCGGCCAGCCGGTCGACGTGGCCGTGATCGCGCTGCCGCAGGAGCGCACCGAAGCGGCGTTCGAGGACTGCGCCGCGGCCGGCGTCAAGGTGATCCTGATGGTGACCTCGCAGTTCGCCGAAAGCGGCGCCGAGGGGGCGGCCTTGCAGGACAAGCTGCTGGCCATCGCGCGCCGCGCCGACATGCGGATCATCGGCCCCAACTGCATGGGCTACTTCCACAGCCATGCCGACATGAACCTGCTCAACTCGCAGGCCCTGATGCGCAACGACCGCCTGATCAAGGGCGAGGTGGCCCTCATCAGCCAGAGCGGCGCCCTGGCCGGCGCCATGCTGGCGCGGGCCTACGACCTGGGCGTGGGCTTCTCGATCTGCGTGTCGCTGGGCAACCAGGCCGACCTGGAGGTGTGCGACTTTCTGGATTACGCCATCGACGACGCGCACTCCAAGGTGATCGCGCTGTACGTCGAAGGCGTGAAGAACGGCGCGCGCTTCATCGATTTGCTCAAGCGCGCGCGCGCCGCCAGCAAGGCGGTGCTGATCGTCAAGGCTGGCCGCACGGCGTTGGGGCAGAAGGCCGTGCAGTCGCACACCGCCAGCCTGGCGGGCGAGTTCCGCGCCTTTGAGTCGCAGGTGCGCCACGCGGGCGCCGTGCTGGTCGATGATTTCCTTGAGCTGGTGGCGCAAGCCGCAGCCTGGACGCGCCTGCCCGCGCCCAGCGGTCCGCAGGTGGCGGTGCTGTCGGGCTCGGGCGGCGGGGGTGCGGTGTCGAGCGACCTGGTGGGCGAGGCGGGCCTGCAGGCTGCCACGCTGGGAGCGGCCACGGTGCAAAAGCTGCTGGCGCTGATGCCCGAGTCGGCCGCCCACCTGCCGTTCGACCTGGGCGCCGTGCCCGGTCTGGCGCGCGCCACGCCCGAGTGGATGGGCCAGGTGCTGGAAACCATGCTGGCCGACCCCGACGTGGGCGCTGGCCTATTCCTGATGACGACCATGCCCGGCATGGCGGCCACTGCCGCCACCGTGGTCGACATCAACCGCGCCAACCCCAAGCCCGTCGCTTTCGTCAACGCCGCCAGCAGCGCCGGCGCCGAGGCCGGCGCCAAGCTGAAGGCCGAGGGTCTGGTGAACTTCGCCAACGTGAAGGAAGCGCTGGGCTATCTGCGCAATCGGCTGGCTTGGGAAAACTATGAAAGCGAGGCGCCAGCGCCCGATGCAAATGCGCAGGCAGCTATCGAAAAAATAGTGAATGAGTTCAAGCCCGGCCTGGTGAGCGAGTTCGACGCCAAGCGCCTGCTGGCCGCGGCGGGCATTCCCGTCACGCGTGGCGAGCTTGCGCGCAGCGAGGACGAAGCCGTGCAGGCCGCCGAATCCATCGGCTATCCGGTGGTGATGAAGCTGGTGTCCGCGCAAATCTCGCACAAGAGCGACGTCGGCGGCGTGGTGCTGAACGTGACCGACGCCGATGCCGTGCGCAGCCACTTCCGCGCCTTGCAGCAGGCCGTGCAAAAGGTGCCTGGCGCGACGTTTGACGGCTGCCTGGTGCAGCAGCAGGCGCGTGCCGACGTCGAGGTGCTGATCGGCACGAATTGGGATGCGCAGTTTGGCGCCATGCTGATGATCGGCATTGGCGGCACGCTGGTCGAGCTGCTCAAGGACACCGCCCTGCTGCCGGCCAGCGCCGGCCCGCGCGCCATCCGCCGCGCGATTGAAGCGCTGCGACTGTTTCCGCTGCTGGACGGCTACCGCGGCAAGCCGCGCGCCAACCTGGATGCGCTGGTGGGCGTGGCGCAGCGCTTCGGCCAACTGGCCACGCAGCTGGGCGAGCGCCTGCCCGAGTGCGAGGCCAACCCGGTCATGGTGGCTGGCGACAGCCTGGTCGTGGCCGATGCACGCGCCGTGTGGCGTGCGTGATTTTATGAAATGAATCGGGCTCTCGTGCTTGGCAGACAAGCGCAAGCAGCTACGCTAAATATAGCAACCCTCGATCTGTCTTGGCCGGAGTCACCATGCCCAAACCCATCACCTACGAATCCAAAGACCACATCGCCCACATCACCCTGCGCCGGCCCGAGCGGCGCAACGCCCTCAACGCGGAGATGACCGCGCTGCTCAACGAATACTTTCGGCGCTTTGCCGCCAGCGACGATCGCGTGGCCTTGCTGAGCGCCGAGGGCGATCACTTTTGCGCCGGCGTGGACGTGACCGATCCGTCCAAAGAGGCGTGGAAAGGCGTGCCCAACGTCGGCGTGAAGATCGACAAGCCGCTCATCAGCGCCGTCCAGGGCTGGGCTGTGGGCGCGGGCTTCACGCTGACGATGATGAGCGATCTGTGCGTGGTCGACGAGACGGCGCAGTTCATGTTTCCCGAAGCCAAGCTGGGCCTGTTCGGCGGCATCACCGCCAGCCTGGTGTCACGCATCCCGCACAAGGTAGCGGTCGAATTCATGATGCTGGGCGAGCCGCTGCCCGCCCAGCGCGCCTACGAGGTCGGCCTGGTCAACCGCGTCGTGCCCAAGGGTGGCGCCCACGCCACCGCCCTGGAGATGGCCCAGCGCCTGGCCGACGCCGCCCCGCTGGTGCTGCAAACCATCAAGCGCGCCACGCTCGAAACCTTGCCCAAGTCCCCCGCCGAGATCGCCTATCCCCAAATGGGCTACCTGACCGAGATCGCGACGAGCGAAGATTACAAGGAAGGCGTGGCGGCGTTCAAGGAGAAGCGCAAGGCGAATTTCACGGGTCGGTAGTCACCGCCCAAGCGGCTGGCCTGCGATCGCGCGCGACCGCGCCAGCGCGACGCCGTCGCATTGCGTACAGTGCGGGCCATGAATGTTTCTGCATGGATGCTGGGCTGGCGATCCCTTTGGCGCGATCTGCGCTCGGGCGAGTTGCGCCTGTTGATGGTGGCCGTCACCCTGGCGGTGGCGGCGCTGACGGCGGTGAGTTTTTTCTCCGACCGGCTGAAGTCCGGCCTGGAGCGCGACGCGCGCCAGTTGCTGGGCGGTGACGCGGTGGTCGTCAGCGACAACCCGCCGACGGCGGCGTGGCTTGACCAGGCGCGCGCGCTCGGGCTGGAGCAGGCGCTCACGCTGGGCTTTCCGACCATGGGCCGCGCGCCCGATGCGCAGGGCGGCGCCACGCGCCTGGTGGCGCTGAAGGCGGTCGATCAGGGCTACCCGCTGCGCGGCCAGTTGCGCCTGACGCGCGATGCGCAGGACACCATGGGTGTGCCGACCGACGCCATTCCCGCGCCCGGCGAGGTCTGGGTCGCGCCGCCGCTGCTCGATGCGCTGGGCCTGAAGCTGGGCGACCCACTGCTGCTGGGCGATGCGGCGTTTCGGATTGCCGAGCTGATCGCGCTCGAGCCCGATCGCGGCGCCGGTTTCATGAACTTCGCGCCGCGCGTGATGATGCGCGCGGCCGATCTGCCGGCCACCGGCCTGGTGCAACCGGCCAGCCGCATCACCTGGCGGCTGGCGCTGGCGGGCCCGGATGCGGCGGTGCAGCGCTATCTGGATTGGGCCGACACCGAGCTGAAAAAGCCCGAGGTGCGCGGTGTGCGGCTGGAGTCGCTGTCCACCGGCCGCCCGGAGATGCGCACCACGCTCGACCGGGCCGACAAGTTCCTCAACCTGGTGGCGCTGCTGGCGGCGCTGCTGTCGGCGGTGGCGGTGGCGCTGGCGGCGCGCGGGTTCGCGGCGCGCCATCTGGACGCCTCGGCCATGCTGCGTGTGCTGGGCTTGCCGCAGCGGCGCATCGCTGCCGCCCACACGTTCGAGTTTCTCCTGGTCGGCCTGGTCGCCAGCCTGGCCGGCGTGCTGATCGGTTATGCCGTGCACCACGTGTTCGTGCTGCTGCTGGCGGGGCTGGTTGAAAGCGCGCTGCCGGCGCCCAGCGCCTGGCCGACCCTGTTCGGCCTCGGGATCGGGCTGACGCTGCTGATCGCCTTCGGCCTGCCGCCGGTGCTGCAACTGGCCCAGGTGCCGCCGCTGCGCGTGATCCGGCGCGACGTCGGCGCGCTGCGGCCGGCGTCACTGGCCGTGCTGGCGCTGGGCGTGCTGGGCTTTGCCGCGCTGCTGCTGGCGGTGAGTTCCGACCTGAAGCTGGGTCTGATCGCCGTGGGCGGCTTTGCCGGCGCGGTAGCGCTGTTCGCGCTGCTGTCCTGGAGCGCCGTCAAGCTGCTGCGGCCACTGGTCAACGAGCAGACCGCGCCGCGCTGGATGGTGCTGGCCACGCGGCAGCTATCGGCGCGGCCGGCCTATGCCGTGGTCCAGGTCAGCAGCCTGGCGGTGGGGCTGCTGGCGCTGGTGCTGCTGGTGCTGCTGCGCACCGATCTGGTCGACAGCTGGCGCGCCGCCACGCCGGCCGACGCGCCCAACCGCTTCGTCATCAACGTCATGCCCGATCAGGCCGATGCGTTTCGCGCCGCGCTGCAGGGCGCGGGCGTGAGCCAGCTCGACTGGTACCCGATGTTTCGCGGCCGCCTGGTGGCGATCAACGGCCGGGCCGTGTCGCCGAGCGACTACCCCGACGACCGCGCCCAGCGACTGGTGGAGCGCGAGTTCAACCTTTCGCACGCCGCCGAGCCGCCCAGCCACAACGACATCTCCGCCGGCCGCTGGACGAGCGGCGAGGCCGGCGCGATCAGCGTCGAGTCGGGGCTGGCCGAGACGCTGGGCCTGAAGCTGGGTGACACGCTCACGTTCGACATCGCGGGCAGCGCCACCTCCGCGCGCATCACCTCGTTGCGCAAGGTGGACTGGGCCTCGATGCACGTCAACTTCTTCGTCATGTTCCCGCTGGCCGAAATGCCCGAGCTGCCCATCACCTACATCGCCGCCTACCGCGCGCCCGAAGTGTGGCCCCCACGCTCCTCGGCTTGGCGTGATTCGCTGCCCGCCGAGGGGGCACCTTCCACCTCGGGGCGGCCCGGCGATGGGGCGGCCGGGTTCGACAACGCCCTGGTGCGCCAGTTTCCCAACATCACCAATGTCGACATGAGCGCCACCATCGCCCAGATCCAGCGCGTCATGGATCAGGTGATCCGGGCGGTGGAGTTCCTGTTCGGCTTTACCCTGGTGGCGGGCCTGATCGTGCTGTTCGCGGCCGTGAGCGCCACGCGCGAGGAGCGCGCGCGCGAGTTCGCCATCATGCGCGCCGTGGGCGCCGGCAGCCGGCTGCTGGGCCAGGTGCAGCGCGCCGAGCTGGCCGGCGTCGGCCTGTTGGCGGGCGTGCTGGCCAGCGTGGTGGCCAGCGTCGTCGGCTGGGCGATGGCGCGCTGGGTGTTCGACTTCAGCTGGCACGCCTCGCCCTGGGTGCCACTGGCCGGCGGCGTGGTGGGCGCCCTGCTGGCGCTGGCCGCGGGCTGGTGGAGCCTGCGCGAGGTGCTGCGCCGACCGGTGGTGCAGACCTTGCGGCAGGCGGCGGACTGATTCTGGCGAGCCGTCGGACCGCGGTCAGATCCCGAAGCTCGCCCCGGCCCCCAGCAGGGTGGCGATGCCCAGCAGCGCAAAGATCGCGGCCGCGATCGAGTGCACCAGCTTCATCGGGATGCGCGCGGCCAGCCTGTCGCCCACGAACACCGCCGGGACGTCGGCGATCAGCATGCCCAGCGTGGTGCCGATGATCACCAGCACGGGGGTGCCGTAGTGCGCCGCCATTGCCACCGTGGCGATCTGCGTCTTGTCGCCCATCTCGGCCAGAAAAAAGGTGACCAACGTCGCGCCGAACACGCCCAGGTGCTGCGCCACCTGGGTTTCTTCCTCCTCGATCTTGTCGGGGATCAGCGTCCACACCGCCATGCCGATGAAAGACAGGCCCAGCACCCAGCGCAGCACGCCAGGGCTGACCACCGACATGATCCAGGCGCCCAGCGCGCCGGCCAGGCCGTGGTTGACGAGGGTGGCCGCCAGAATGCCCAGCACGATCGGCAGCGGCTTCTTGAAGCGGGCGGCCAGGATGAAGGCCAGCAGTTGCGTCTTGTCGCCGATTTCGGCCAGGGCGACAACGCCGGTGGAGACGAGGAGGGCTTCCATGATGGGTTCCAGGCCGGTGTTGCAGACGGTTGACCACCACGCATCCCCGGCCAAATCGGAGGCATGGTGGTCAAAGGTCTTGCCAAGCGTGGAAACCGCTGACGCCATGACCCGAGCGGGTCAAGTGTGTTGACGTCAGCCTCTTTCGCGATGAAGAGCGGCTACTCCCCAATGACGCAGGTATTGTAGCGGTGTGGACGCAGCCAAAGCAGCCTTCTTGAACCGAGGCGCCAACCCCAGAGAAACAGCCATGCCACCCAGCATTCGAGCGGAAGCGCCAAAAGACGCCCCGACCATTGAAGCTGTCACGGTGGCGGCCTTTCTGGACGCGGCGCACACCAGCCATACCGAGCAGTACATCGTCAATGCACTACGGCGCGCGGGTGCGTTGACGATTTCTTTGGTCGCCGAACTCGATGGCGTGCTGGTGGGCCACGTCGCCCTGTCACCGGTGAGCATCAGCGACGGCAGCCTGCACTGGTTCGGCTTGGGCCCGATCTCGGTGCTGCCCGCGCACCAGCGCCGTGGCGTCGGCGCCGCACTGATGGCGGCGGCACTGGCAGCCCTGCGGCATCATGGCGCCCAGGGGTGCGTGCTGCTGGGAGATCCGGGGTATTACGGTCGATTTGGTTTTTGCGCCACCGCCGACCTGGTTCTCCCGGGCGTGCCGCCCGCGTATTTTCAGGCGCTGCATCTTGGCCCATTGCTCCCGCGCGGCATCGTCACCTACCACCCGGCGTTTGAGGCCACGGCTTGAGGCGCAGTCGGGGGCGCCCTCGAGCGAGGCTGCGCACTGACGGTGCAAGTGACCTTGCCCCCGAAAAACGTATCCCTTGCTGAGTGGTTCAATCCAAGCAAGG
>ENA-UOYA01003787-UOYA01003787.1-activated-sludge-metagenome-genome-assembly--contig:-NODE-3787-length-13230-cov-63.036812_pt1 | contig 13230 bp, 11 predicted proteins | sample MGYA00238163_ERZ764804 | MGnify/ENA primary metagenome ERZ764804 (study PRJEB28919, sample SAMN05720223) | activated sludge metagenome | isolation source: Anaerobic digester | place: Hong Kong...
TTTTCTCGCTCTTCGCTGTTTTATAAGGTTTATACTCATCTTTTTCTACATTTACTCAGGTAGAAGAGCCAATATTTTTCTCAAATTTACCCATATTTAGTTGCGAAGAGCCATTTTTCTTAACTCTGTGTCCACATTTTTGGGGGAAGCTTTTTAATCTCAAATATTTTTAAGAGGATCATCTAAACATTTCTAAAAAATGCTCTTTTACTTTTAAAATTGTCTGCTACAATCTTTTATTTTTTGATTTACTGTTTTTTAAATTCAGGATTTAATTTTCTTGAAAAAATAACTTTAAATCTTATCATTTGTTTATGAAATCGAATGATGATATTCAAAAGTTGATGACTCTTAACTTTAAAGGTGGAGTTGGTAAAACTACTCTTACTTTTCTTCTCGCCCGATATTTTTCTGAAAATCAAAAAAAGAAAGTAATTCTTTTTGATCTAGATCCGCAAATGAATTTAACTTATCTCTTATTATTCGATGGTAGAGATTCTTTTACAGCTGAAAAAATAGCCAGGTGGTACTACGAGTACGAACATGGGAATTACAATATTGTTAAAGCTATTAAAGTATTTTATGAAGGTAAAAACTGGAACTCTTTTCCTGTTAAAAAAATGTTTATTAAGATAAACGAAAATCTTTATTTTATTCCATCTATCATTCAGCTTTATTGGTTTGATCTTTATAATAAAAGATTAAAAAAGATAGATGAATTTATTACTTCCCTTGTTGAAAAAATCTTACAGGAAGAACAGTTCTCAACGAGCGAATATTTTTTGTTCGATTCTCCACCAGCAATAACATACCTATCATTGAGTACACTAAATTTTTGTAATAAAATTATTATTCCAATGGTTCCTCATGTTTTTGCTGCTAGAGGTTTAAACCTGATACTTTCAACTATGAGAATACTGGAAATATCAGAAGATAAGGAACTTTTTATTTTGTTAAACAAAGCAAGAGAATATAAAAACTATCTTTCTAACGATAATAAAAAGATTCTCGATCAATCGAGAAAAATTATTACAAATTGGTCTAAAGAGTGGAAAGGAAAGATTTCTATTTGCAGTGAATACATAAAAGAAGATTCTGACATTGCAAAAATATCACAATCTAAAAGAATTCCTGATGGCATGAAAAATATATTTGAAAACATATCAAAAGAAATAGGTTTTTTATAGATGTTTCAACATTAATACAATAATTGAAACAATCTATACTTGACAAAATGAAAATTTAATTCTTTTATTAATAAAATAAATCGGGAGAATAAGCGATGCCAGTTACTGCTCAAGATAAAGCAAGCCTTGTTAAGAAATTTGGCAAAGGTGAAAACGATACAGGTTCTGTAGAAGTACAGGTTGCCATTTTAACTATGAGGATTAATAACCTTACAGAGCATTTAAAAAAATTTAAGCATGATCATTCTTCACGAAGAGGCCTTTTAAAGTTAGTAGGTCAAAGAAGAAGACTCTTAGATTATCTTAAAAATAAAGATCTTAACAGATATAGAACAATAATTAAAGATTTAAATTTAAGAAAATAATAGTATTATTTTTTAATTATCTTCTATAATTTTGAAGTGCTTCTGAATTTTCTGGAAATATTTTTAAAATTTAGCTAGCACTTCAAAATATTTAAAATAATTTTAAAAATTAAAGTTTTTATTCAAGGTTATTTCTGATGCTTAATCTTAAAATATCTTATAATCCAGATTTAATAATCTATAAATTTATCTTTTTGATTGCACTTCTTTTTACAAATGTTTTTTCTTTTATATTAATGAATGCATTTTTTGATTTTATTTTATAAGGTTTGGCTTTAATTTTAATAAATAGTATAATACTTTCATGACTGATTTGATATTTTAGGTTGATATTACTTTTAAGCTTTTCGCAGTTTTTTTTGTATAGTTTAACCACGCAAAGAAGTTAATAGCGAAAAGGCTATTTTTCAATTTGCATTTTACTTTGCATCTGTTTTGTACCTGTTTAGTTACAATTGTCTCAAGCAATAATATTAAGATTTAAAAGAAACCGATTAAAGATAAAGTTTAGTTATGTTAGTTTTTCAAAATTGATTTAAAGGATATATATGAAAACGAAATTTGATGTTGATTTTGGTAGCGGAGTGCTAACTTTCGAAATCAATAAAGTTGCAAGGCAAGCAAACGGCTCAACACTTGCACGTTTTGGAGATACTGCAGTTTTGTCTGCTGCTGTCATGGGTCCAAATTTAAAACAGGATTTTTTCCCTCTCACCGTGCATTATTTTGAAAAAGCCTATGCAGCAGGTAAGATACCCGGTGGTTTTATAAAACGAGAGGGTAAACCATCCGATAGAGAAATACTTGTATCCAGGCTTATAGATAGGCCTATAAGACCTTTATTTCCAAAAGAATTTACAAGAGAAGTTCAGGTAGTATCTTATACTATAGCGACAGATCAGGTTCATACACCAGATGTTCTCGCCATCAATGCGTCTTCCGTTGCTCTAGCTGTCTCTGATATCCCATTTATCAAACCTATAGGAGCTGTCAGAGTAGGTTATATAGATGGAAAGTTTGTTATAAACCCGGATCTTAATCTTATGACAAAATCGGAACTTGATATAGTTGTTGCTGGAACTTACGATGCAATAACCATGGTTGAAGGAAGTGGTAGGGAAGTTTCTGAATCCCTTTTACTTGAGGCTTGTAAACTGGCTCATCAACATATTCAAAAGATAGTTACCGGTATTGAAGAGATTGCTAAAGAAGCAGGTAAAGCTAAGATCGTTGTAGAACCAAGAAAGGAAGATACCAGATTAAATGAGGCAATAAAAAATCTTGTAGAAAAAGAACTTGAAGAAGCTCTTTTTATTCACGATAAACTGGAAAGACAGGATGCCATAGAAGCTGTCAAGCAAAAATATTTACCAGAAATTAAAAAGATATATGCTAAAAGTTACCTGGAAGAAAAAAAATCCGAAATAAATAGAGCAGAGCATTCAGATAAACTTGATATGATAGATAAGGAAGGTCTTTTAGATGAAGAAGAGGAAGCTCTTTTAGAAGATTTTGAAGCAGATTATTATGATTATTTTGATGCCATAACCAGGAACTTGATGAGAGAGAGTATATTGGGGAAGGGAATTCGACCTGATGGTAGAAAAACAAACGAAATAAGACCTATTTCAATCGAGTTAAATCTTTTTAACTATACTCATGGTTCTGCATTATTTACCCGTGGTGAAACTCAGGCACTTGCCATAACGACACTTGGTTCAATAAGTGATGCCCAGATACTGGATAACATTGAAGGTGAACTTTCAAAAAGATTTATGCTTCATTATAATTTCCCACCATTTTCAGTTGGTGAAACAGGCAAATATGGACCACCTGGAAGAAGAGAGATAGGTCATGGACATCTTGCAGAAAGATCTATAGAGGTGATGTTACCAGATTACGACACTTTTCCTTATGTTATAAGAACTGTCTCAGAGATACTTGAATCCAACGGTTCAAGTTCGATGGCAACTGTTTGTGGCACATCACTTTCTTTATACTCAGCTGGAGTTCCCATGCAACGACTTGTAGCTGGTATCGCCATGGGCCTTGTTAAAGAAGATGACCGGTATGCTATTCTTTCAGATATTATGGGGATGGAAGATCATCTTGGAGATATGGACTTTAAGGTTGCCGGGACTTCAAATGGCATAACTGGTTTTCAGATGGATGTTAAAATCGAAGGTATCAACTTTGATATTTTTTCTAAAGCTCTTGAACAGGCAAAAGAGGGGAGAATGCATATCCTGTCTTTGATGAACGAAGCTACTGCAAATATCCCCTGTGCTGTTTCAGAAAAAGCACCTAAAATTTTTATTATGCAAATTGATGAGGAGAAAGTGGGAGCTTTAATAGGTCCGGGAGGAAAGGTCATAAAATCTATCATATCTGAAACAGGAAGTGATATAAGTGTAGAACCAGACGCCAAGGTAGTAATATCAAACAGAGATAAGCAAATGCTTGAGCAGACAATTCAAATCATACAAAACACCATAGATCCTAACCCAAAAGTTGATGAAGTATATACTGGTGTTGTTAAGAAGATATTTCCCTATGGTGTACTTGTTGAGTTTATGCCTAAGATTGTCGGGATGCTTCATATTAGTGAGGTTTCAAATACAAGGATAAACTCTATAGAGGAGAAATATCGGGTTGGAGATAGGATAAAGGTTCGTTTAATAAGGATAGATGATCAGGGGAAGTATTCATTGAGTGCAAAAGAGTTTAATTAAGATTAGACCTGCAAAATTTGACTTATAATTATCGGGAAGATAAATATATTTTACCTTTAATATGTTTTTAGTACTATATTAGTTGTAAGATATGACTTTTAAGATATGTCATATTTATGTGTAGTAAAAATTTTAGTAATATTCAGGAATATTTGTTATATTGAAAAAAAAATTATTTGAGATTATTACTAAGTAATAGTTTATTTATATTGATATGGATTTTAATAAAGACCTGGTTATATAAAGGTAAAAGATTGCTTTTAGCAAAGATAGTTATTAGCAAGAATATATTTAATAAAGCAAAGAAAATCACGCGAATTTATAAAATAAAAGCTAAATATAAACAAGGAGATAATATTTATATATGAACAGCATTAAAATAATCCCGGTTGGAGGATTAGGAGAGATAGGGCGAAATATGACTCTATTTGAAACTGAGTCAACAATAATTGCTATAGATTGTGGTCTAAAATTTCCAACTTTTGAAATGCATGGTATCGATTTTGTCATACCAGACTTTAATTATTTGAGGAAGAAGAAAGAAAAATTTAAAGCATTGATTGTTACCCATGGTCACGAAGATCATATAGGTGCAATCCCATTTTTGCTTAAAGACTTTCCTTCCATAACAATTTATGCTACGAAATTGACACTTGAACTTATCAAGGTCAGGATACTTGAAAACAGGGTTTTTCTAAATAAAGATAGACTTCCCAGAATGGTTGAGCTTGTCCCAGGAAAAAATTACAATTCTCAGGATTTATCTTTTTTGCCATTTAGGGTAAATCATTCTATTGCTGATTCTGTTGGTATAGCGATAAAAACACAAAGTGGGTATATTGTGCATACCGGTGATTTTAAAATAGATAATACACCAATAGACTCAAAAATATTTGATTATCATACATTATCCGAACTTGGTAGGCGGGGAGTTATTCTTCTGATGTCAGATTCTACTAACTCGGAGAGGAAAGGATTTTCTCCTTCCGAAAAAGACATATCAGAAAACCTGGATTACTACTTTAGTAGAGCTACTGGTAAGATTATAGCGGCGACATTTGCATCAAATATACACAGAATACAGCAGATTATCGATATTGCTCAAAAAAATAATAGAAAGGTATTTATCTCTGGTTTTTCAATAGAGAAAAATATCGAAATAGCACGACAGCTTGGATACATAAACTTTCATAAAAATCTTATTCATCCTATTGAAGATCTTAAGAAATTTCCATCTTCTTCTGTTGTATGTATTGTAACAGGCACTCAGGGTGAACCTATGTCGGTTATGACTAAAATAGCTGAAAATATTCACAAACAGTTAAAAGTTGAAAAAGGGGATCTTGTTCTTCTTGCTTCTTCTGTTATCCCAGGCAACGAGTTTCTCGTAAATAGAAATATAAATAAGTTGTATGAACTTGGAGCAACTGTTATACAGTCCGAATCTGAAGATATCCATGTTTCAGGGCATGGATACAGTGAAGAGCAAAAGATAATGATAAATCTTACCAAGCCAAAACACTTTATGCCCGTTCACGGTGAATATCGACACCTATATAATCATTCCGAAACAGCTCGATCTGTTGGAATAGATGAAAAGAATATTTATATAATGAAAAATGGGGATATTCTCGAATTAAATGAACAGAAGCTTAATCTTGTCGACTCTGTTGATATACAAAATATATTTATCGATGGGAAAGGGATAGGAGATATCTCCGATATCGTTCTCAAAGAAAGGCAGCACCTTGCAGCAGATGGAATAGTTGCAGTTATAGTAACTCTTTCAAGGGAAGATGGTCAACTTGCATCGCCTGTTGAGATACTGTCAAGAGGGTTTGTCCTTATAGATAACTCAGAAGCTCTATTTGATAGGACTAAAGAGTTTGTCACACAGATTGTAAATAACTGGATTTTAGATAACAGTCGAAACTGGAATGAACTTAAAAAAAGGATCCAAAATCAGTTGAAAAGTTACTTTATGAAAGAAATAGCGAGAGAACCACTGATACTTTCGTTGATAATTGAAGTCTAGATACCGAAAATATATACTTTCTGGCTCAAAATAATATGTTTTTTTCAGGTAATCTGGCATTTTCTGGATCAAATTTTCAAGTCAAAAAAAAATGAATGAAGATAATAATATATAAGGTCAGAATCTTATCAATTAATATAAAAAATATTGATTAGACTGTATTACCGAAGTTTTTAGGGATTTCTATGTGTTGATTCAGTATTTTTCAAAAGTATATCAACTATTTTTTTATCTGTTTCAACCATACCAGGGTTATTGAGATATGCGAGATTGGCAAAAGTTTCGTCGATTGTATAACCAACGATACCGTCTCCAGCCGGGATGGAGGTTCCATTGACTGCCAGGTAAGCATACTCTGTGGCTGCACTTGCAGTTGCTGAAAGCTTATAGGCGCAGGAAAGCTTTGCTCCATCGCAGATAAGGCCTGCGAATGTACCAATGACCGAATTTATGGCATCAACCATCTCTTTAGTTCTGCCTCCAAGAAGGTGAACAACTCCTGCAGCCACACCTGTAGAAGCGGCAACGGCACAACCGCAAATGGTTGTAAGTCTTCCAAGGTAACTTTTTACAAGTATAGTTGTTATTGCAGAGATCGCCAGGGCTTGAAGTAAAACATTTTCGCTAGCATCTATGCGCCTATTTGCACTATAAACACCTACAAGAGCCGTTATTCCTTGATTGCCGCTTCCAGTAAGAGCCATTATAGGAACGGGTAAACCCAACATCCTGGCTTCTCCTGCAGCTGCTGTGTAAGTTTCAACTGAGCGTGCCGCACAACAGGCCGTTGGCCTAAGTTCGTCAGACTTTGAGCAAAAACCTATATCAGATAAAGATTTACCAAATCGAGTATTTTTTGAGTCAAGTCCGCTTATTGCAGCTTCAAAGTTAGTTTTAGCAGCATCAAAGAGAAACTTGAAAGAGGTTTCTTCAATCTCCAAAATAGACTTTATAATATCCTCAAACCTATCCTTTTTAAGGCTATTGCGAAGATTATTTATGCTGCTTTCATCAAAATCATCATCAATATTTAAAGAAAAATAACCTGTATCTTTACTGGAATTATTTTTATATTGTACGTTTTTATTTTCCATTTTTTTATTTTCAGATTCGCAGAGAGAAGGATGTTTATTTTCAGCTAACGAATCTTGCTTAAAAATAATCGTGTTATTTTTTTCAATAAGTGCAACATTTGTATAATCTGAATGTATTACAACTTTTACTCTATCTTTATCGCTAAAAAGATTTGCCTCAACATATAAAAGATCTTGAGGTGAGATAATAGCTTTTTGATCGTCTGGAATAATGCATTTAACGGTAATTTTTCCTTCAGAGCGATATTTTTTAGCTGCTTGAATCTGTTCCTGACTTACACCTTCAAGTATGCTTAGTTTAGCATCGGAATTGTTTGAGAAAACACCTAAAGCTGCGGCAAGTTCTATCCCTATTTCACCAGTACCTGGTATACCAACATTTAAAGCATTTTTAAATATATTAAGACTCATGTTAAGTTCAATCTTATCAGGTATTTTATCAAGATATTTTTTCCCGAGTGCAACAGCGTAACATATAACACCCGGATCGGTACAGCCTGTTGTTCTTGTAAGCTCATGTTTGATAAGTTTTATCAAGTTTTCTTTAGTCATAATTGTCAGTCCATCCTTTTAATAGGTAGTTTGTGCCATTAAATTAATAGCTGTATAGCGTAATATATATATACTTATTCGTTCATCTGGCAGGTGATTCATTATTTAAAAAAAAGTATATTTGATATGTTTATAAATAAAAAAACAAAGTACTGGTTTTCCAGATGAACCTAATTTTCCTTTTTAAAAAATATTATTAATTTAAATCAAGTTTGAACTAAGTTTAAGTATTCTTTTTTTCTATAAAATCGAAATATACAAAAAGTAAAGAAAATAAAATAATACAAAGTGATATAACTATTGGAAAACTAAAAAATAGGTGAAATAAACCAAACAACAGACCAAGAATAAGGGTAAACATAAGGATGATGAAAAGATGAATGAATTGATTCATAATATAGGTATTTATATTTTTTTTCTTTATAATTCTATCTATATCATCTGATTTTTTAGTTTCAAATACATTTGGTTTATCTTCAACTTTTTTTTCAAATGTGTTCTCAAATAATAAAGAGATCTCATACAAAAAATAAAGGATTAAATTTGACACAAAGGCAAGTATTATAAGCAAACGTGCAAAATAACTTGAGAAAACAAGAAAAAAGTATAGGGAAAAAATGAAGCATGCAAAAACTGAGAGTGCAGATAATATTTTATTTATTTTAAAATGATTTTTAGTGTATCTATTTTTCATATATATAACGTTAAGTATCAAAAAAATCCAGAGTAATGTTATTAATATATATATTACTAAAAATAACAAGCTGGATTTACCACTTGAGAAAGCTGAAATAAATGAATTAAGGCTTCCATTTGAAAACTCTAAAAATAATGCAAGAGTGTTAAGTATAAAAAAGCATGCGATTAAAAAAATATGTAGCAGCATGATTATCCTTTTACGAGCATTGAGTATGGAGTAAAACCATATTATTTATTTTCAGTATCTTTTAATCATATTGATAAAAAGATCTCGATTTTGCTTGATAAATGAAGTAAAGTTTGTTATGCAATCCCAATCTAAAGCCTGTGCGGAAGTTCTGTTAACAGCTTTCAAAAGGTACTTGCGTCTTATTTGTTCAAGAAGATGAGCTTTTAAAAGTAATTTATTTTCTTCATCTGAAATCATAAGGTACTCATACAGTTCGACATTAAGTCCAATTATGACCATACGGAACTTTCTTTTGATAAATTTTAAGATATGTGGCAGATCCTCCTCGATCAAGGGTGTAATAAGAAATATAAGCGAAGATGTTGGCAACAGCTCTTTGGGAAGGGAATCAAGTTCCCAGAAATCCTTAAAATCACTCACCTGAGTATATGCAAGAACTGACGCTATCTTCTCCAGTTGATGTTTTCCATAGGCTGGAGGTACATACTGAAAAAAAGAGCCAAAGCGAAAAAAGCTTACCCTGTTTTGAGTAAATATACCAAACTTAGCAAGAGAGTACGCTGCATCAATAGCAGAATCTAAAATCTCTTCTTTGTATCTAAAGTCATAAGCACTACTTCTTGAGTCGAGAATAATACAGATGTCTGTGTTATTCTGCTGTTCAAAGGTATTAACAAAAAGTTTATCGGTAAATTTGGCATTATGTTTCCAGTTTATAGAAGATAGTTTATCTCCCTGGGAATACTCTTTGATATCGAAAAAATCCGTCCCGGTTCCTGCTCTTTTTGAAGGTATAACTCCCGAGTAGATCAACAACTTTCTACTTCTCATAGGAAGAGTGAAAAGACCTGGTTCAGCAGGATAAACAACCAACTGTAAAGGGCTTTCCACAAATACTGTCCTATAAAAGATATTAAAGATCCCATATATTTTAACTTCTATAGGTTCAAACTCAAAATTCCCTCTTTTAATATTAATAGTATAGTTGTAATTAAATATTACATTTTTTATATTATTTTTTTTAAAATTCTCAGGATTATTTTTTATAGATTTGCTTTTACTTTGTTTTTCAGATTTTTTTTTACTATTTTTTAGATAAAAAAAGCTATGAATTTCTGAATAATCATCATCTGTTTCTATTTTCAAAAGACTTTCATCTGTCAAATTATTTTTAAGCTCTCTATCAAATTTACCTTTACCGTTGATTATCTTAACCCCTCTTTTCATAAGTTTTGGATCGATAGGTTCTATAACCTGCAGGATGCAACTTCTCGTACAATCTACTAAAATTTTTGTTGAAATCTCTACAATTTCATCTTTATAATATCTTTTTTTAACAGGATCTACTATCTTACGTTCTATTGATACATGAAATCTTATGAAATTTACTGAATAATCTACCACTATAATCATAAAAATAAAAATCGAAAGAGTTATAATCTCAAAGTTAAAAAAGAGTAGCCCAATGGCAAGAGTTGAAAAAAATAAAAATACTATAAAGACAGCTTTGAAATTCATTTTTTCCTCTGATAAACTGGATTACCTTTGCATCATCTTGTTAAAAAATAACGAGGTTATCTATAAGCCAGTTTTTTCAACAACCGGTGTATTTATTGATTTTAAGATGGAATTTATAACTTCAAGATGTGCATCTTTTCGCATCCATAAATTTGGATCGAGTATTATGCGATGAGACAAAACCTCAAAGACAAATCTTTTAACATCATCGGGGATGACATAGCTTCTACCCTGTAAAGCTGCATATGCTCGTGAGATCTTAAAGAGGTTTAGAGATCCTCGGGGGCTTGAACCTACTGAAATACGATTGTCATCTCTTGTTTTCTGGATAATTGTTACGATATATTTTTCTATCGATTCATCTATAAAAACTTCTTCTATTTTTTGCTGAAGAGATAAAAATTCTTTTTCATTTATAACTGGTTTCAAAAAGATATCATCCGATTTTCTTTCCTTTCTTACCTTTAAAATCTGATGTTCTTCATCAAAAGAAGGATAATTTGCAGATATTTTAAGAGCGAATCTATCCAGCTCTGCTTCAGGCAAAGGGAATGTTCCTTCGTACTCTATCGGGTTTTGAGTAGCTATGACAAGAAATGGCCTGGGAAGTTGCATACTGACACCTTCAACAGTAACCTGATGTTCTTGCATAGCTTCTAAAAGGGCGGATTGTGTCCTAGGAGATGCTCTATTTATCTCATCAGCAAGAAGTATTTGAGTGAAAATAGGTCCTTCACGAAATCTAAACTTTCCCTCATCTTTTTCATAAACGAATGAACCGGTAATATCTTGAGGTAAAAGATCTGGTGTAAACTGGATTCGCTTAAACTTTAAACCAAGAGTCTGTGCTATGCTCTTAGCTATAAGGGTTTTCCCAAGTCCAGGGAAATCCTCAAAGAGAATATGGCAATTTGTTAAAAATGCTGCTAAGATAGTTTCGATAGTGTCCTTTTTACCTACAACTGCTTTGCCTATCTCGTTTAATATGCTGGTTTTTGTACTAACAAAGTCATTAAAATTATCCACCTATAGCTCCTTTTCACGTAAAAGATCAAAAATAGCTCTGTCTAAAGGATCATTGCTATTTTCAAGATCGCAAAAACTTTTAGTGCTTTTATTATTTTGTAAAAGATTGCCCAACTTAAAAAGTCTAAGAAAATTATTCAAAAAATCACTTTTTTTACCAGATGAAAGGTTAAAGTAAAATGCAAATCCCTCTATTAACGCATTTCTAATATCTTCTGGTATATCCAATTTACGTTGTATAAGTAAATTATTGAGTTCTACTGGTGAAACTCTAAAGTATCCCTGCATTTTAGCATAGCAATCAGTAAGTATCAACGATAGCTTTGCCCTGTAGTATTCACTGGTTTTTGAAAAGTTTATAAGTTTTGCAGTTCTTTGTAATAATAAATCATCTTTCAGATCTTTTTTTATTCTTCTTTTTTTCTTTTTAAAAAACTTTGGGAGATAGATTATTAAAGCTGTGACTGAACTAAGCACTATTATCCAGTAAAAAAATAAAAGTAAATATGCTATGACAGATTCACTTATTATACTTGTTATAGACATTTTTTATTGCCTTTAGCTTATAATTAGTACTTTATTTTTGAGGTTTATTGGTTTTTTTTAATGCTTTTATGCAGGATTGAAAGGCTAGAAGGGCATTTTGTTTGTCATCTTCGGTTAATGGTAAATTTGAGTATCTTGCTTTTTCAAAAAGGTTAGTTAGAGTTTCAATATAAGTTTTTTCCAAACCAATATACACTAGAGTATATTCGAACTCTCTTGCTGTAGAATCTGGAGATTTTACAACATTTGCAAATCTTTTTGCAGCATATATAAGAGCACTATAGCAGTTAAGTATACTGTCACGAAGATCATTCCCGGTTTGTATCTTATGAAATGCTTCAAGAAAAATAGATTTTATCGTTTCTTTAGCCTTTTCAATCTTAACCACCGTTCTTTTTTTGCCATGATTTTCTTTTAGATCTCTCACAAATTCTTTAACAAAACCTATAATAAACCTTATAAGAATATACAGGAAGAAAGATCCAGCTATAAATAAAAGGATCGAAGCTATAAGCAGTAAAGTAGTTTTTGATTTATCACCAATATCTTCCATGGGTTTTACTTCAAGTTCAGTTTGTTGGTTTTCGATTTCGCTAGATTCTTCGTTATCCAGTTTTCCGAGATCTGGCTGTGTAAAATGTGAATTAAAAAAGGATTGTAAAAATGGAAGTCCTATGAAAAAAAATAATAATAAAATCAATGTTATTATATAGGATACTATCTTCTTAGGGTTCATTATAAGATAAATTATGGTAAATAATAAAAGGATTAAGAATGAGATTTTATAAAAGACTTTCCATGATTCGTCTGTCTCTTTAAGCTCATATTGGCTTATCTGTGAATTAACTATATATGAAGTAATTTTTATCGGTTTAATGCCTGTGACTCCTGAGGGAAGTTGAAAACCCAGAAGGATAAGTAAAAAAAAGATTGATAAAGATAAAACTATAAAAATTAGTTTTTGTGAAAATAGAAGCTTATGATTTTTATTGAAATTAAATAGGCGATGTTTCACAGATCCTGTATATCCTTTTCATATTCGTAGCAAAATTTTGAAAAAACTCAAATATTTTAAGTTTAACAAATTATTTCGCAAATTTTCATAAAAGTATGATTTCATTGTAAGATTTTAGACCAAAATAACTCCAATCTATAAGTAAGGTTTCAAGGTAAGTAAAGCTTTAAGTTGAAATGCTAAAATTTTTTCAAAATAGGCTTTATTAAAAATAAAAGCTTTAGTTACCTGTTTTAAAGATATTTTTTAAAGGTAAAAATTTCGAATATTT
>ENA-UOYA01003788-UOYA01003788.1-activated-sludge-metagenome-genome-assembly--contig:-NODE-3788-length-13229-cov-7.209807_pt1 | contig 13229 bp, 10 predicted proteins | sample MGYA00238163_ERZ764804 | MGnify/ENA primary metagenome ERZ764804 (study PRJEB28919, sample SAMN05720223) | activated sludge metagenome | isolation source: Anaerobic digester | place: Hong Kong...
CAGACTATCCCCTGCCGCTTCTTTCGCTTCCCGGGCGGCCGTTGCCCAGCCGCTGGAGCTGGCGAGGATTCCCAGGAGCGCCGTTTCGTAAATCCCGAAATCCGCATATTTACCTTCAATCCGCATCACGACTTCTTTGGGCTCAAAAAAGTCACCTTCCTCTAAAGACCACACCTTGACATCACAGTTTTGGAAGAGAGCCAAAACTTCCGGTACACCGGCTAAAAGACCGCCGCGACGCGCAAATACTTCCGCAGTGACAACTGTGTCTTTTAAACCACTTTTTTCCAAAATCTCTTGCGTTTTCACAAAATAAACATCTGTTGTAGCCCCTTGCACTATTTCCTCATGCTCTGCCGAAAATAGGATTCTGCCTTTTTCAGGTTTTAAAGCATTAACCTGAGCAAGTGTTGATATTCTTTCTTTCATTTTCTACCTCCTATAAGCTTCTGCCATTCGCTTTTTTGTTGCGCTAGTTCTGATAGATTTTTTTATAGATTTGATAATTAAAAAGGACCCGGTCTACATATTCCCTGGTTTCTTTATAAGGGATTTGCTGAAGATCCTGTAATTCCCCGGTCCAGTGTCCTTCCGCCATCCATCTTCTGACTTTATACTCTCCGGCGTTATAGGCCGCCAGCACTTTAACCATATTACCGTCAAAAATCCGGTTTAAATAAGCAAGATACCAAATCCCCATCGGGATGTTATAGCCTGGACTATAGAGTTTTTCCGCGGTATAACCCTTGATTTTCATCTTTTCCGCGATCCAGCTTCCGGTCTCCGGCATGATCTGCATTAGTCCCCGGGCTCCCACCGGGGATTGCGCCGTCGAGAGAAATCTGCTTTCCGCCTTAATGATCGCCAGAACCAGAAAATGATCCACCTTATAAGTGGCACAATTCTGCAGCACTAAATCACGATGCGGAAAGGGATATAATTTTTGCAAAAACCAGGAACTGGTAACGATATATAGAAAAAACAAGCCTACCAGGAGGACTAGCCCCGCTTTTTTTATCGCTCTTTTGTACAATCTCGTTCCTCCCACTTGTTTGCGCTGTCAGGGAGTCTGTTCTTTACTGCTCCACCCTATTCCCTATTCTATTTAATACTGATTTAATCACTGTTTTATACTTACTTTACGAGTTGTTGCCATAAGATCTGGATCCTTCGGTTTGTCTCAACCATTCCCCCGCTGTTATCGATAATCCGGTGGGCATATTTTCTCTTTTCCGCCAGGGTCATCTGCGCTTGCAGCCGTTGCCGTGCTTCCTCCTCGCTTAGCCCATCTCTGGCTCTTAAACGGCTAATCTGCAATTCTTCCGGTATCTCAACCAGCCAAACCTCATCCACAAGTTCGGCCAACCCCGTCTCCAGCAAAAGCGGAGCATCAACCACCAGGAGAGGCACATCCTTTTGCGCGCGGTATTTATTTATCTCTTCCAGAATTCTGGCATGAATCTTTGGATGCATGATCTTATTCAAAGCTTCTCTTTTTTGCGGATCACGAAAAATCACTTGCCCCAGTTCTTTTCTTTTTAAAGAACCATCCTCACGCACTATCTCATAACCAAAACACCTGACAATTTCTTGCCAGGCAGGACTTTGCGGATAAACAAGTTCTCGGGCCACAGCGTCCGCATCTATTATCCTTGCACCAAGCTCGCGTAATGTTTGGGAAACGAAGCTTTTTCCCGCAGCAATGCCTCCGGTTAAACCAATTACCAGCACTTCACTTCTGCTGCTCCCTTCGCAAATATTATTTTTATCATACCTATTTATTTTGTTAATAGCAAGGATTTTTCACCAAAAAGATCATTAAACCAGTTTGAATTGTTCTTATCCAGATATTCTCCATAATAGCCTAGCCCGTCAGGCTGCCCATCTTTGTTCACATCATCGTATTTCGAGCCGTCAACTCTGATCGCTATATTATTCTTATGACGTATGATGTTTTCCAACTTAATTGTACCGGCCTCTTCTTCTGATATATTAGCGGAAAAAACGCCTTTATCCAAACGTAAACTATGCGTTAATTCATGAGACAAACCAGTATTCGGAAGAGAGATAACATTATATATATAATTGGCTTGATCGCCATTTAAAACTACCGACCCCTTGAGGGGGACATAGATCTGATATCCTTTACTGCTATTTGGCAAATTATAAATATATGTAGTGTGGTTTGCCTTAATTAAATTATCGATCACAATACTATATTCTTGCGATTTGCTCAGATCCTCCGGAACACTGCTATTCCAATGAACATAACCCTTCTCATCAATATCGTACTGTTTGCTGGAAAGACTGTTAAGGAGATTTTCAAAGTATTTAAAATCCCCTGATTTAACAATAAGCCTTGAAGAAGGCTCTTTTTTTAAATTCAAAAGCGGAACCTTACTTTTCAAGGGAACTAATTGCTGTTCTACCTTTCTTTCCAGGTTGTAGATGCTAATTATTGCTTCGCTATAAGAGGTTTTAATCTTATGTCTGACCTTAATCTTGAAAGGCCTTATTTCACTTTTTAAAGCTTCTGCGTTTAAAGCGTATGATGTTAAGACCCGTATATTTATGTCCCCTATCTTTGAGGCTCCTGTATTTATTGCTCCGGCTGTTTTATTAATACTGTTATTTATTTTTGTGTAAAGCGAATTGAGAAAGCTAAGATTAAGATCAAGAGCCAAAACCTTAGCAGGTAAAGACAGCATGGTGAGCATGATGAACAAGGTTATTAACCATCGCCTGCAATTGAGAAAAGTTCGCACGGTTCCTTCCCATCCTTTAGCTTACTGAATTATTCATACACCCGGATTTTGGCCACAAAATACGGCGGATTTTTCCTCCGCCGCAGTAGAATCCCTGTCGTAAAAAGATGCTATTTTTGCGATTTCAAAAAGTCATTGAACCAACTCTGATTACTATAGTAATATTCCCCATAACTGCCGTCTCCGTCAGGAAAACCATCTTTATTGATATCATCCTTTTTCGAACCATCACTTCTGAGCGGATAACCGGTTTGATAACGGACCAGGTTTTCCAGACTAATTACGCTGGCTTCCTCATCAGCGATGCCTAGTCCTTCATACGGAGCTTTCGTTAAGTTGAACACATCCCGTAAACTATGCCCTAATTCATGGGTGATAACAAAATCAGGATGATGAGAGTCAGTACCATAAGTGCCCGGGATTCCCCCTATTGAAACAACATTGGCTTCCCCCAGCGACATCATATATGATTCAATGGCTGGCATACTTTCATTATAAAATATCGCTGTGGGTTTATCCGCGTTAATAAGACTGTTGATAAGGGCACTATGCTCACGCGAGTTCTTGACTTTCACCGTCCCATCGGTATCAGGGTAAATTTGCCCATCCTGATTGACATAGTATTGCTGAAAAGATACATTATTAAGCATACTTACTACTTTCCCGGGATCACCCTCTACAACCCAAAGATTTGAAGGTTGGTGCGTGTCGGAATTAAAAATCTTAATGCCGGAGATGTCTTTAGGGAAGCCGTCAGTAAGAATGGTTCCCAATGAATTAATGCTCTTTTTGGGAGAATAGTTTAAGATGCCATTGCTCGTAAGACCGGTAAGCGCAATGGTGGGAACGCCGCTCTTCAGGCCGGCAAGCGCCTTGCTCTGCAAGGTACCTGCTAAGGCAAGAGCACTATTCGTAATACCCAAAGAACCACTCTTTGCTAGACTATTTCTGATGCCGGAAAGACTAATACCGGCTTTTATACCGGAAAGATCACTTTTGATCCCGGATAGACCACTTTTAATACCGGAAAGTGAACCTGAGACACTGGGAAGGCTATTCTTAATGCCGGAAAGTGAAGATTTCACTCCCGTATATTTATTGTTTAGCTGTGTTTGATAGTTATTCAGGGATTTTTGCAGGTTAGAAAGCTGTGCGTTTTTATAATTTGATGCTTTGCTCAGCGTATCCTCATAAACGTTTTTGGCCTTTGTTACAATACCGTCAATGAAAGCACCATAATTAGTAGCGAAAACCCTGCCTGGTACGCACAGTAAAGTGATAAGAAAGAACAGGAGAACCAGTTTTACCTTTGGGCTTTTTTCATGCATGTCAAACCGCCTCCTTATTATGTTGTCCCTTAATTCACATTTTAACATATTTTTTTGAATATTCCAAGCGCTTATCGCGCCAATTTGTGTAAATAATCAGTAAATTTTTTCAAAAAAAATGGCGGATTTGTACTCCGCCACAGTAAAACACCTTATAGCAATAAGTCTTATCGCAATAAGTTATTACTTTTTAATATTGTTTGCATAGTATTCGTCCCACCAGTACTGTTTTTTGGGATCGAAATATTCACCATACCTGCCTTTCCCATCAGGTTGTCCATCATTATCAAGATCATCCAAAGTTGAACCGTCATTTCTCATTGGATAGTCAAATTTAATACGATGCCAGTTTTCCACACGAATTGCGCGAGCTTCCTCATCTTTTCTACCTTCTTTGGTAGTCGTATCCATGCTTAATCCTTCTTCATGACTTAAAGTATGAAGCATTTCGTGTAACGTGGTGATATCAAGATCAAAGAAGTTACCACTTGTCGTAATAGCCGGGATTTTCCCTAATGTAATCTTGTTTTTATCCTTATCATGATCCACCCTTGAAATGGTGGCCATCTCATCTTCATAAAGCCATATTTCTGTTGGCGTCTTTCCATTAATAATAGATTCAATAACAATGCTATAATTAGACGATTTGTTGGGATCCTCCTTAGCTCCGGGATCCATCAAAACATAACCGTCTTCATCAACATAAACCGGCCGGCTGGAAAAATTATTAAGCACATATTCAATAGCATCTTTATCACCTTGCATAACCCTAAGTTGTGAAGGTGGATTTAAAGCTTTATTAGCACTTGAGATACCGGGATGTGATAGAACACCGGCAACGGCCATAGTAGGAACGTAGCTCTTGGCAAGTCTACTTGCTAAGTCGAGAGCACTACTTGACAAACTACCGATATCCTTCGGTAAACCCGCTTTTATACCGGAAAGACCACTTTTTATACCGGAAAGTGTACCGGCTATACCAGCAGAAACACCGATGTTTTTTGGTAAATAATTTTTTAGGCCTTCAAGTTTTTTACTGCCTATATCTGATATTTTACTCGCTATGCCGGAAAAGCTCTTAACACCGGATATTGAACTTATACTGGGAACGCCGGTAAGGGCTACAGTTGGAACGTAGCTCTTGGAAAGTCTACTTGCTAAACCGAGAGCACTACTTGATAAACTGCCGATATTCTTCGGTAAACCGGCTTTTATGCCGGAAAGACCACTTTTTATACCGGAAAGTGAACTTTTCACGCTCGTGTATTTCGTTTGATAATCGTTTATTTTGTTTTGGATGCCGGATATCTTTGCGTTTTTATAATCTGACGCCTTGTTCAAAACATTCTCATAAGCATTCTTTGCCTTTGACCATAAAGGGTCAATTATGCTATTACCAGCAGCCAAAGCCCTGCCTGGCAGACCGAGCAAAGTGATAATATACACCAGAAGAAACCCTTTACAGTACCTTGTTAGCCTTTTTTCGTTCATGTTGTCGCTGTCCTCCTTAATTTACTCACATATTCTGTATTTTAACATACTCTTTTGAATATTCAAGTGTTCGTGTACTTGTTTTTTAAAAAAACATCCTTAAGCCCATTTACTCCCTCAGTGCTGACAGTTCGGACAAAAAACAGTGCCTCGACCTGCCACCACGATTCTTTGCAGGGGGATACCACATTTTAAACAAGGAAGTCCTTTGCGCCCATAGACCTGTAATTTTTCCTGAAAACCTCCCTTTTTCCCTTGACCATCCACGTAATCACGCAAAGAAGTTCCACGATATTGAACTCCTTCAGCCAGCTTGCAACGAATCGCCTGATAGAGCCTGGCAATCTCCTCTTCCCGCAATGTGCTCAGGTCCCGTTGCGGATGTAAACCAGCGGCGAAGGAAATCTCGTCCGCATAGATATTCCCAATCCCCGCAATCCGCCTTTGATCCAGCAAAAATGCTTTCAGGATTCCTTTTTTGCCTGCCACTAACTTTTGCAGGCTTTCCAGGGTAAACTCCGGCGAAAGGGGCTCATCCCCCAGTTCCTGCAAGCCTTTGATTCCGGTCCAGCAACCTGTCTCGGTAAGATAAATCAGGCCGAATTTACGCAGATCGTTAAACCGCCAGTCTTGCCCCGAGGATAAACGAAACCGCACATGAGTATGCTTGCTGAGCGGTAAATCCGGAGCACACACGATCAGCTGCCCGGTCATCCGCAGATGAATCACCAGGGTAAGCCCCTGGTCAAGGTGAAAAAGGAGATATTTTCCTCGACGGGCCGCCTCTTTAATCATCCGCCCGGCTATTTTTTCCTGAAAGACTGACGGCTCCATATTTTTGATGATCTTTTTGCAAAAAACCTCTGCAAACTCGATCCGTTGGTCTTCAATGAAAGGCGCCAAACTTCTTTTCACTGTTTCTACTTCCGGTAATTCCGGCATTTCTGTTCACCTCAATCCAGAATCTCTTCTTTACCCTTATACCTGTATTACTTTGTTTACTTCTACTTACTTCATCTTTCTTACTTACTTCATCTTTCCAGCTCAAGCGGCTCTAAATCATACCAGTTGGGTCCTGTTTGCAGATCCACCTTCAAGGGCACCTTAAGGGGATATGCCTGAGACATCATTTGATTCACCAGATGCCCCACTTGCCTAACTTTCTCCTTTGGAACCTCCAGGATTAATTCATCATGCACCTGTAAAAGAAGGGCTGTGTCCGGCTCTTTTTCCTGCAAAGCCTGGCTGAGCTTCAGCATCGCCAGCTTGATAATATCGGCGGCACTACCCTGAATCGGTGTATTCATTGCCGCCCGTTCGGCAAAACTCCGCAGGTGAAAATTCCGGCTGTGCAGATCCGGCAAATAACGGCGCCTGTTCAGAATAGTGGTCACATAACCTTTTTCTTTTGCTTCGGCCACTGTCCTGTCCAAATATGCCTTAACCTCCTGATAACGGGCAAAATAGTTTTCAATATATTCTTTCGCCTCAGCCCTTGAGATCCCTAAATCACGGCCTAAACCGAAATCACTGATTCCATAGATAATCCCGAAGTTTACCGCCTTAGCCGCACGGCGCATCCCCGCTGTCACCGCGTCCATGGGCACGCCGAAGACCTCCGAGGCGGTCCGGGCATGAATATCCTGATTGCACCGGAAAGCCTCAATTAAGACATCATCACAAGCCAAATGGGCCAGTACACGCAATTCAATCTGCGAATAATCGGCGGAAAGCAACACTTTACCCCTTGACGGCAAAAAGGCCCGTCTGATCCGCCGTCCCTCCTCCATCCGAATGGGAATATTCTGGAGGTTCGGCTCGGTACTGGATAACCGCCCGGTTGCGGTCACCGCCTGATTGAAGGTAGTGTAGACCCGACCGGAAACCGGCTCTCTCAATGTGCTTAAACCATCGATGTAAGTGCTTTTTAGCTTAACCAACTGACGATAATCCAGAATCTTGGCAACGATTTCATGCTCCGGTGCCAAAGCCTCTAACACTTCGGCCCCGGTGGAATAACCGGTTTTCGTCTTTTTCCCTTTCGCCAGACCCAGCTTTTCAAAGAGCAAAACACCCAGTTGTTTTGGTGAATTAAGATTAATCTCTTCGCCGGCCAGCCCGAAGATTTCCCCGGTGAGGCGCCGGATCAAAGCATCAAAATCCTGCCCCATCTCGTCAAGAATCCCTTCATCCAAAGTAATGCCCGTCTGCTCCATCTGCGCGAGAACAAAAGCCAGAGGCATTTCTACTTTCTGATAAAGCATGCTCATTTCCTGCCCGGTCAATTCGGCATAGAGAATATTGCCTAACTGAGCCAGCGCCTCCAAAAAGAGCGGCAGTCTTTCCCCAGTCTGGGGCTGGGCGTGATAATTTAGCCTTTCTTGCGCCAGCGACCATAAATCCTGCGGCGAACGACTCGGATTTAATAGATAGGACATTAAAAGCGTATCTCTGATTTCCTGTTCTTCGATACCGGACGGAAGCTGTATTCTCTCCGTATGATCATGCAAAGCCAAAAGCACGGCCTTTAGATCATGGATAATAATTCTATGCTTTCTCCCCAGACTGTTGACAAGGAAATTCTTTAAAAGCACCCGGTACGAAGCTAATTCATGCTCATCGTGCCAACTTAAAACCGCCGGCGGCTCATCATTAATCTTTAAACCACAGGCAATTATCTGCCATTCCCGTGGAGATTTTCGCTCCGTCTCCACATAAAACGCAACCTGCCCCTGTGCGTCTTGGCATAGTGCATCTTGGCGTAGTGCGTCTTGGCGTTTTACGCTTTGGCGTTGTGCCCCTTGAACTGCTTGATCCTGCTGAAGAGGCTCATCCGGTTCAAACAGATTAAGCTGTCCGCTCGCCGCGGCCTGCTTCCCTGACCCCTTTCCCCTGTTTACGGCTGCATGTCCAAAGCCTGCGCTGGCCTGACCGAATACAGCGTCTGACCGCTCGAGTTCGGCGCTGGCCCGGTCAAGATATTCCCGCAAAGCCTGCTCACTGTCCAGGACAAGATATTCCGGGGAAACAGGTGAAGGGGCTGTTCCTCCTTCCAGGGCGCCGTCTTTTTCTCCGGAAGACCCCTTGTTGCTGCTCTCCCATTTTTCCCGCACATTTTGCAGGATGTTTTTGAATTCCAATTCCCGTAATTTCTCGATCAACTGGGGATAATCAGGCCCTTTTTGCCGGCACTCCGCCAAGTCCAGCACAAGCGGTGCATCCAGCACAATCGTGGCCAGTTTTTTACTTAAGAGCGCCTGCTCACCATATGTCTGTAAAAGCTCCCCCAGTTTTTTCCCGGCGAAATCTTCCCAATGGGCCAGGACCTCCTCCAGGTTCCCATATTCCTTGACCAGCTTCACCGCTGTTTTCTCGCCTATGCCGGGAATCCCCGGAATATTGTCGGAGGCGTCCCCCATCAAGCCCTTCACATCAATCATTTGCCGGGGGCTTAAGCCGTATTTCTCCTGCAAAAGGTCTTCATCATAAATTTCCAGTTCCGTAATCCCTTTCCGTGTTAAATATACCTTCGTTTGCGGGGAGATTAACTGAAACGCATCACGGTCTCCGGTGACAATCAGATTGCTTAACCCCTGCTCTTCACCCCGCCGGACTAAGGTACCGATGAGGTCATCCGCTTCAAAGCCATCCATTTCCACAATAGCAATATTCATGGCTCTCAACAAATCCTTTAAAACGGGAAACTGCGGACGCAGTTCATCGGGCATCCCCTTTCTCGTTCCTTTGTACTCGGCATAAACCTCATGCCGAAAAACCACCTTACCCTTGTCAAAAGCCACCACCAGATACTCCGGTTTTTCCTCTTCCAACACTTTAACCAGCATATTATAGAAGCCGTAGATGGCATTGGTAATAAAGCCTTGCGAATTGGAAAGCATGGGGATGGCATAAAAAGCGCGATTGGCCAGACTATTTCCGTCGATAATCAGTAATTTCTCCGCCAAATCCTTCACCTCATCAAGTGTAAAATATCATCTAGCAACATTATAACGCATCAGGGGAACATTTTTCGCTTGGAGAATATTTTTCTTGCAAAATCCTGTGCCGCACTTGCTGATAAGCCCCGAAACAGCTTCCTTCCGCGTGGCCCCCAAAAAACAGGGTTCAAAAAAACAGTGTACGGAGAAATTTTTTCTGCTGTACACTGTTTATTCTGTCCGGATAACTTCCGGATAACTTTCTCATCCCTATGACTGCTTTATCTGATCATCCGTGTTTCTAGTGAACGAGAATTTATTTGCTATTCTTCCTTATCGGCCGGGTTCTTCCTGCTCCGGCGCCCCCGCCACACAGCAACCACAATGAAGACCAAAAGGATTAGAATAACCAGATAAGGAACCGCGGCACTGAGGAAGACCAGGAGGTTGCCTGTGCCTACCAGGATGTTGTTAATTGATTCAATAAACGCTGCTTTGGACCACTGCCCGACTCCTTTCAGCCCACCGGCCGTGACCTGCTGAGTGGAAACTGCCGCTTGCTCAAGCGATATCGAAATCGTGGAGAAACTGGTTTGATTATTTAGATAGCGCAACCTTCCTTCGGTAGTCTCCAATTGAGACCGGGTATTGGCCAGTTCGTTCTCCACCGCTAATATCTCGTTCAAGCTCCCTGATTTCGTGAGAATATCCAGTAATCTTTCTTCCTTGACCCGTAAGGCATTTAGCCGTCCTGTAACGTCAATATATTCCTCGGTGACATCCTGGGAATTAATATCCTTACGCTTCATTTCCCCTAAAGGTTCCAATCCCGCCAGAAAGGTGTCAAAATCAGACTGGGGAATTCTTACCTGCATTGAACCGCGTTTGGTCCCCAGTTTATCGGTAGTATACTCCGTTTCGTAAGCAACATAGCCGTTAAGCGTAACGACCTTAGCTCTGATTTCTTCTACCGCCTGCTCATAATCATCGACCGTTAAGGTGAGATTGGCATTTTTGATGATTTTCCGGTCAAGAACCTCCGTTTCCACTTGTCCTGTGGTTTGAACAGGGTCGGTTGGTACGGGAGGAGCAACGGGAGCTGTCGTATTCATGATCTTCATTTGACGCGATTCCCCGGCACCCGCCGCCTGATTCTCGGCCATGTAATCATATCCTGCCCCTGCCTTATCCATTTCCGGCCCTAGGCTTAAAGAATAATTGTCAGTACCATAAGACCGGGCAGTACTGCTGTAGCTGAAGCCTCCATCCTCCGGTGCGGCCATATCCATGGCAATTTCGCTCTTCGTTCCCTGCATACCGGGAAGATTGTTCAATAATACCGGTGAAACCAGCAGAAGTAATATCAGGGCAACCGCCACAGGGACCAGCCCGGAATAACGTTTTGCGCCAAAAAGATTCTGCAGAAAACCCCTGAAAACACCTTTTTTCATTTGAGGCACCTCTTTCTTTTTCTCTCGCACCCCCTGCTCTAATTTGGCAAACAGTTCTCGGTGAAATTCCGGGGGAGGAATGATCTCTTCGAGGGAGGAAAGCTGCTCAACAATCTTCTGCAGTTCTTCCATTTCGGCCTGACATGCCGTACAATTAGCCAGATGACCTGCGACACATTCCTTTTCGTGTGCCTCTAATTCATTGTCCAGATATGCCGAAAGTTTTTCACGTATTTCTTGACAGTTCATTTCCATCCCTCCTTTCATATTGATAGACGCTTCCTTTGCGAAATTTGTTCCCGCTGGTCAACCTGCGCCTGCTGCGTTAAAATTTTCTCCTTTAAATAACTCCTCGCCCTGCTGATTCGTGATTTAACAGTCCCCAGGGAACATTCCAACTGTTCTGCAATCTCTTCATATGATTGTCCCTGTATATCTCTTAGAATTAACGCCATCCGGAACTCCGGTGCCAAGGTATTAATCAGGTCCTGCAATTCTTGCTGCAATTCCTGTCTTTCGTAGAGTTCCGCCGGACCCGGGTTCGCCGCAGGAATCTGCTTTTTTATTTCCCAATCGCCAATGCTTACTTCCTCATCCAAAGATTCTACCGAAACCCGATATCGTTTTCTAAGCTCATCCCGGCACACATTAGTGGCAATGCGACAAAGCCAGGTGAAAAACGAAGAATCCCCACGAAAGCCCTTGAGGGATTGAAAGGCACGCAGAAAAGCTTCCTGAGCCAGATCACTGGCATCATGATAATTCCCGAACATCCGATAAGCCAAAGTATATATTTTCCGTTCATAACGGCAGACTAACTCATCAAAAGCCTGCAAATCCCCCGCCTTACTCCTTGCCACAAGCTCTTCATCCTTGTACACGGAATTGCCTCCCTTCTTCAGCTTTTTCTCTTCCAAAATATCTGCTCTGTCAATCAGTTCTCCATTTTCATCCTTACACTGATTTTTAAACTCATCCCATCTATCATCTTATTCTATCATATTCCGGATTTTTTTGCTGTATCGGTTATCTGCCTGGCAAGGATATCTTACAAAAAAAAGGGGAAAATACCGTTAGAAAGGAGGCTGGTCGGCGAAAGGAAAAAATCACACATTCGTCCAATACCACATCGATAAATAAACAAGGAGGTCTATTGAGTAATGACTGATAATCAAAACACCAGAAACTACAGTAAAAATTACCAGCAAAAAGCGAACCAGAACCAGCAAAAAGCCAATCAATACCAGCAGGAAGCAGCGGAAGAGCTGACCAAAGCGAACCGCAACCTGCAAAAAGCTTATGTAACCCAACCACTGGGGCAGAATAATTATGCCCAAAACAATTCTGCCAATAATTATGCGCAGAATAATAATGCCGGATTCAATAACAATCAATACCAGCAGGAAGCAGCAGATGAATTTGTAAACAACAACAATTCACCGCAACAAAACCGTTCAGGCTACATTGTCCCGGACCTGAACGAAACAGCCTCCAATAAAAACAACAAGGCCAATAAAAATAAGAATCAGCAACAAAATCCATAAGAAAAGATCGGCATGATTATGACCAGAAAGGAGAGAAAGACACAATCGCTTTCTCTCCTCCTTGTTTTCCTCTTTCCACAGAATGTTGTGGAACTTTTTTGAAGCTTGCGTATCTTGAGCTTTTCGTTGTTGACAGCATGCCATTTCTTTGATAGAATAATTTTTGCATTCGAAATTAGCCGCGGTGGCGGAATTGGCAGACGCAGTAGACTCAAAATCTACCGCTCGCGAGGGCGTGGGGGTTCAAGTCCCTTCCGCGGCACCAACACTATGCACTATTTTGTCAGGGTAAAGTTCTACCCTGACTTCTTTCATTTTAGTATTAAATTTAATGTGCCGGACAAATATACTGATTAATTTTTTCTTTTCTTCTAAATGTTGCATTAGTTAATGCGTTATTAAATTTGATAAGATTCCCTTATTTCCTTCTCGTGATAGTAACCTGACTAGGAAAATTATTTTAACAGCTTTTTTTAACCCTCAATTTACTGATTATTTTCTCGCATCCCATACCCACGTGAGAGTTGCAACGGTTATGGTATAGGGGATTATGTGCTTGTGGACTCGCATCCCATACCCACGTGAGAGTTGCAACTCTAACGCATCTATAAGTACATCAACCAGCCTATCTCGCATCCCATACCCACGTGAGAGTTGCAACCGGCATTGCCTATCACCCAACTCCATGCTTTATCTCGCATCCCATACCCAC
>ENA-UOYA01003789-UOYA01003789.1-activated-sludge-metagenome-genome-assembly--contig:-NODE-3789-length-13229-cov-5.822074_pt1 | contig 13229 bp, 12 predicted proteins | sample MGYA00238163_ERZ764804 | MGnify/ENA primary metagenome ERZ764804 (study PRJEB28919, sample SAMN05720223) | activated sludge metagenome | isolation source: Anaerobic digester | place: Hong Kong...
ACCAAGGCTGCACCATCCTCGCTCCAAGTCCGCTCCTCGATTTTACATTTTTTGAGGTAAAAACGCAGGTTGTTTTTACCTCAAACACACAAAATCCGATGGTTTTCTCCCTGCTTAGAGGCAAGCATGATGCAAACGTTATCCCTTTATGCTACGGTTGTGAAGGTATTATTTAACAATTTTTTAACATGGAGAGGGGGTTAAATCAGAAAAATCCCACTTTCTTTTGCTTCTTGCCGCATTTCTTTAGGCCATAGACTGGCCTGAATTTCGCCGATATGTGCTTTACGCAAATAATACATACATAAACGCGATTGCCCTATCCCCCCGCCGATGGTTTGTGGTAATTCGCCGTTTAATAATCGCCGATGAAAATACAACGACAATCGATTTTCTTGGTTTTTGGCCTTCAACTGTTGTTTTAAGGATTCGGAATTTACACGAATTCCCATCGATGAGAGTTCCATTGCGTGTTGCAAAACCGGATTCCAAAGCAACAAATCGCCGTTTAAACCCCGATAGCCTTCTTCGTTCAAGGTAATCCAGTCGTCGTAATCCGGAGCCCGTCCATCGTGTGGCTCACCGTTCGACAAATCTGCACCAATGCCAATAATAAATACGGCTCCATACTCTTTGGTAATGGCGTCTTCGCGTTCTTTTGCCTCTTTATCGGGATACATTTGCAGCAATTCTTCGGCATGGATAAATTTGATTTCGCGGGGTAATTGGGGTTTTATTTCCGGAAAAAGTTCAAAAACCATATATTCGGTGCGCAGCATGGCTGCATAAATGCGGCAAACTACCTGTTTGAGAAAAGCAATATTGCGGTCTTTTTCGTTGATTACCAATTCCCAATCCCATTGATCCACATAAAGCGAATGCAGATTATCCAGCTCTTCGTCGGCACGAATGGCATTCATATCGGTATAAATGCCGAATCCTTCCTCAATTTTATATTCGGCAAGAATCAGCCGTTTCCATTTGGCAAGCGAATGAACGATTTCGGCCTTTTTGTCGTCCATATCTTTAATGGGAAAACTCACGGGCCGTTCGGTACCGTTGAGATCGTCATTTATTCCTGTGCCGCATTCCACAAACAACGGTGCAGTCACCCTTCGCAAACGTAATTCCGATGAAAGATTCTGCTGGAAAAAATCTTTAATGTTTTTTATTCCCAGTTCCGTTTGATTGAGATTCAAAATCGGTTTATAACCTTCCGGTATGAGTAGTTTTGACATAATTCCTTTACACTTATTTACTTTTCTCTAAAAATCAAATAGAAACAACAAAGATACATTAATTTCTCATTTTGTCAAAATATTCTTATTATTAATTTCAAAATGATTAAATAAAATAAAAAACTATTTCATATACGTATTAAGCGAGATACGTATGAAAATAAAGAAAATCGAGTTATATTTCGAGTTTCCCGATGAGTTCGGAAACCGTACGTAGGTTGTGCCGGCTCAAATAGTTTTCGATACCCTCCACAACTTGTATCGAAACCGTGGGATCAATAAAGTTATAGGTGCCTATTTGAACGGCCGTTGCGCCGGCCAGCATGAATTCTACGGCATCTTTCCAGGTTGAGATGCCGCCCATGCCGATGACAGGGATGTTAACGGCATGATACACTTGCCATACCATGCGTAAGGCGATGGGTTTGATGCAAGGTCCCGACAATCCGCCGGTTATGGTAGAAAGAAGGGGCTTTCGCGATTCGGCATCGATTGCCATTCCCAAAAACGTATTGACGAGCGAAACGGCATCGGCCCCTTCGGCTTCTACCGCCTTGGCTATTTCGGTAATATCGGTAACGTTGGGAGATAGTTTTACGATGAGTGTTTTAGGGTACACCTTGCGCACCGCTTGGGTTACCCGGGCAGCCGAAGCGGCTGATGTACCAAAAGCCATTCCTCCTTCCTTCACATTCGGACACGAGATATTGAGTTCGATGGCCGGAATCTTTTCGAGATCGATGAGTTTTGCGGCACATGCGGCATAATCTTCTATGGTCGAACCGGAAACATTAACAATAATAGCCGTGTCATAATGCTTTATTTCGGGGTAAATATGTGTCACAAAGTAATCTACTCCTTTGTTTTGTAATCCCACGGCGTTTAACATTCCCGATGCCGTTTCTGCCATACGCGGATAATCGTTTCCTTCGCGCGGTTCTAAGGTAGTGCCTTTAACGAAAATGCCGCCCAAGCGATTCAAATCCATAAAATCGGCATATTCTCTGCCGTATCCGAATGTTCCCGAAGCTGTTGTGACGGGATTTTTAAGTTCCAGATTCCCTATGGTTACTTTCAATCGATCCATGTGAGTTCTTTTATATTAAAAACAGGACCTTCGGTGCACGTGCAAACATTTCCGTTTTTCGTTTTTTCGGTGCAACACAAACAAGCACCAAACCCGCAAGCCATGAGGTTTTCGAGTGATACTTCGCATGCTATGCCGTTTTCGTGTGCATATCTTGCAACCGCCATCATCATGGGTTGGGGTCCGCATGTGTAAATAAAATCGTATTTCTTTTTTTGCAGCACAGAATGATGCGTTACCGGTCCTTTTTCACCTTTGGTTCCGTCTTCGGTAGTGCAATAAACGGTTCCGTATTTTTCGAACTCGTTGAGTTGCAAGAGATCATTTCCCGAACGTCCGCCCAACAAAAAATCGGGAGAAAATCCGCTTTCTTTTAATACCCTTCCCAAAAAAAGCAAAGGTGCAGTACCTACGCCACCACCAATCAACACCGTTTTTGTTTCCGTATCGTCCGGTATGGAGAAGGATTTTCCGAGCGGAAAGATCATATTCAGCAAACTGCCTTCTTTCTTTGCACAAATCTTTTGGGTTCCTTCACCGATTTTTTGCACCAGCAACCACATTTCGTTTGCTTTTTCGTCAACGAAATGGATAGAGATGGGTCTTCTCAGAAATGTGGAAGGCGAATCTTCCACGCGAATCTGTACAAACTGTCCGGGGTACATAGGGGGGAGTTTTTCGCCTGTTGATGGCGAAACCTTGAGCAAATGATTCCGAGAATTCAATTGTTCATTGGAACGAACAACAAAATCGAGCATTTTTTTCATTTCGAATGCGAAAAGTATAAAATTGGACAACGGGTGCACCGATGCACTACGATCGACGATAATTTTGGCAAAGGTACAAAAAAGAAAACGTTTAATTTTTCATTTTATCCGGAATAAAGGTCTCATACGTATTGTCATCGTAATAAATAATTATTCGGTCGATTTTTTTCTCCGGCCTTAATGGTGTTGTAATTGCTTTATTAGCTGTCTGTTGTTCATTGAAAAATGTGGGCTTAACTGCCTTCTCGGTGCGTTCTTCGCTCTGTTGTGCATCATGGGAAGCATTTATATCATTCTGACGAAATAAATCGGGTTCTTCGGTTGCCGACTTTTTATCTTTTTCCTTAATATACATCGAACCTTTTCCGGTTAGCAACCATTCCGGATTGATGTAATCCATTTGAGAAAGAATTTTTAAAACAACATCCAGACTCGGATTATTTCTTCCATTGAGAATATGGGAGATAACGGCCCGACTGATTTGCAATTTGTCCGCAAATTTTGCCGGAGTCAGATTTTCGTGTTCCATGATTTGCCTGATTCGATCTTTCATTGCCGTATAATTTAATGATTGTAACCCATGCAATGTATTCTTGTGAAATACAAATGTAAAAAAGATAATTTACATTTGAAAATAATAGTAATTTATATTTGTAAATAACAAATGGAAATTTAAATATACATTTATATATTATACAGATGTATCTATGGGGTTAACAGGTAAGAGACAGGATTAAAACACAATTTTATATTTTTCCATTATAAAATTGATATATAGAATATTAAATAAATAACAAATTAGAATTTTAACAAGCAGTTCTATTTCACGGATATAATGCCCTTAAAATACGATGCAATACTTTAGTAATTATATATAAATTCCTGATATTATGGGAATAATATGAAAACGTTTACTGCGAATTAAACTGTTAAAATCGAAAATTTACATCAATATATGACGTAACAATATGAAATTACAATAATATAATTGTAAATTACTATTGTATACAACTGTAACAGATAATACTCTTAATGATGTGTTTTGTTTAACGTATGTATATTATTTACATATGTATAAGGAATAAATATACTAAAATATGAAGGGGTTGTAATCACAACGTGTTTTCTTTCTCGTTGTCCTATTTGTATCTAATCCGGAGAACAATTTCATTTATTCAATTCTCAGCGGCTTATTTATTATGATGAAACCATCACCGGCAAACAACTTACGGTACGATTATTTGCTAGATTGAGCGATGCTTTGCGGTAAAAATATTTTTCTGAAATATAAAAAGAGAGAGCAGTGATTATTGACTGCAAAAAAGAAAATTAGGTTGAATGAAAATAACAGAAACGGTTAGTGCATAATTTTGTAAACCAATTCTTTGAGCAATTCGCCCGGCGTAGCCGAAACATTATCGATTCCTTTGGATTTGGCATCGTAAGTACGCAAAAGAGAAATAATTTCCATGACTTTATTGGCATTATAATATTTCAAAGCAGTCAGGTATGGACGAACAAAATAGGCCGAACGCAACTCCAGCGCTTTCATGATATGTTGTTCCGATTTGTTGGGAAGCCAATAACATTCGAGCAGATTTCCAAAAAAATTAAACAATACCGACAAGGTTACCTGTATGGGATTATTTTTGGGGTTTTTATCGAAATAATTGACAATTCGGTAGGCGCTTAACGTATCTTTTTCGGTAATCGCCTTCAACAATTCGAAATTGTTGAAATCTTTACTGATCCCTACATTTTTTTCCACCAGTTCCTCCGTAATTCGTTTTTGTGTATCGGGTAGAGAGATTTCCAGTTTCTCGAGTTCCTTAATGAGTTTACTCAGATCATTTCCTACAAAATCGGTGAGCATTTGTGCCGATTTTTCATCAATACCAATCCCCCGTCCTTGAAAGTACGACTTAATGAAAGCCGGTACTTGATTTTCGTACAGTTTTTTCGATTCAAATACCACTCCGGCTTTTTCGATATTCTTGACTACCGATTTCCGCTTATCCACCGTACCGTGTTTATAAGCAATTACCAGTATGGTAGATGGCATGGGTTTTTGAACATAATAATTTAAATCGTCAAAATGGTCCAACTCCTGCGCCTCTTTCACCATCACCAGTTGGTATTCGGCCATCATAGGAAACCGCCTCGCAGATGAAATAATGGTATTTACGTCGGAATCCACACCATAAAATAGCATCATGTTGAAATCTTTCTCCGCATCGGTCAGCACGTTTTCTTCCAAGAGATCGGTTAATGCATCGATAAAATACGTTTCTTCGCCCATGAACAAATATACCGGTTTGAAATTGCGGTTCACGATATCGTTGCGAAGCGAATCAAATGTCACTGCTTTTGTAGCCATAATAAATTATATCAATCAAAACGAAGATGTTTTACGTTTGCACCTTCTTGAATCAACATCGTTAGCGATTTAATGCCGATCATCACGTGTTCTTCCACAAATTGTTGTGTAACAATCTTATCCATTTCTTCTGTTTTTACCCCCGATGAAATCATGGGTTGATCCGAAACAAGCAATAAAGCACCGGTGGGGATATGATTGGCAAATCCGCAGGTAAAAAGTGTTGCTGTTTCCATATCGACCGCCAACACGCGGATGCGGCGCAGGTAATTTTTGAAATCGTCGTCATACTCCCAAACACGGCGGTTTGTGGTATAAACTGTGCCCGTCCAGTATTCCCGATTAAAATCGCGAATGTTGTAAGAAACCGAACGCAACAAACTGAAAGCCGGCAACGAAGGTACTTCGGGCGGGAAATAATCGTTGGATGTACCTTCTCCCCGAATGGCCGCAATGGGCAAGATATAATCGCCCAAATCGCTTCGTTTTTTCAAACCTCCGCATTTACCAAGAAAAAGCGCAGCCCGCGGAGTAACGGCACTCAACAAATCCATGATGGTGGCTGCATTGGCACTTCCCATTCCGAAATTGATAATGGTAATTCCTTCGGCCGACGCATTGGGCATGTTGCTGTCTAACCCGATAATGGGTACATTAAAATGTTCGGCAAATATTTCCACATATTTTTGGAAATTTGCCAATAGGATATATTGGGTAAAATCTTTCAGCGGCCTTTTGGTATAGCGAGGCAGCCAATTTTCTACAATTTCTTGTTTGGTTTTCATAAATACGCTAATTTTGTTTTCTATCGTATCAATTTATGGACAAAGATAATCGCTACATACTAAATTTACCTCCTTTTGATGCGAAAATTTTGGAAACCGACAACGGACTTGTCATTTTCGATAAGTTGCGGCGTAAATATGTAGCGTTGACACCCGAAGAATGGGTGCGTCAACATTTTGTTCATTATCTTATTGCAAAAAAAGGATATCCCCTTTCGCTGATGGCAAACGAAATTGCCGTTACCTTGAATTCCATGACGCGACGCTGCGATACGGTAGTGTATAATAATCGTTTGGAGCCGCTGATGATTTTGGAATATAAAAATCCCCAAATAACCATTACCCGGGAAGTTTTTGATCAGATTGCCCGTTACAACAGCGTTTTGCGTGTAAAGTATTTGACCGTTTCCAACGGCTTGGTGCATTACTGTTGTAAAATGGACTATGAAAATCAAACGTTCTGCTATTTGCCGGAAATTCCCGACTATTTCACTATCACCCAAGATCGACCCCTTCCCTCAATGTGAGCTGCACGTGATATTCTTCGCTGCTAAAGATCAATTAAAGATCAATAGCTCTCGTCCGGTGAAGGAAAATCTGTTGTTTTAACGTCTTGTATGTACGATTGCACCGCCTTGGTAATATCATCGAAAAGGTTGGCATAGCGACGCAAGAAACGCGGCGAAAAATTTTTATTGATACCCAGCATATCGTGCATCACCAACACCTGACCATCGACATAAGGCCCTGCTCCGATTCCGATAACGGGAATTTCGAGTTCCGATGCCACGCGTTTTGCCAATTCGGCCGGAATCTTTTCCAGCACCAGCGCAAAACATCCGGCTTCCTGAAGAAGATGCGCATCGTCAATCAATCGGTTGGCTTCGTCTTCTTCTTGTGCCCGTACCGTATATGTGCCAAATTTATTGATGGATTGAGGCGTCAGTCCCAAATGGCCCATGATGGGAATCCCTGCACTCAAAATGCGGGTAACCGACTCCAGAACTTCTTTTCCACCCTCCAGCTTCACGGCATCGGCTTGCGTTTCCTTCATGATTTTTACGGCCGATGCCACAGCTTCAATGGGATTTCCCTGATAGCTGCCAAAAGGCATATCCACTACTACCATAGCGCGTTTTACTGCTTTCATCACCGACTTGCCATGATAAATCATCTGGTCAAGCGTAATGGGCAGCGTGGTGACATTGCCGGCCATTACGTTCGATGCAGAATCGCCCACCAAGATTACATCCATGCCGGCCTGATCGATAATGCCGGCCATCGAATAATCGTAAGCGGTAAGCATAGCTATTTTTTCACCCCGCTGTTTCATTTCCTGTAAACGATGGGTGGTAACCTTTCTTTTGTCTTCGGATAATATAGGTTTTTCTTCCGCCATGATTTTAGTTATTTAATCGATTTGAACACGACAAAGGTACTGCTTTTCTTTTGAAATGCCGATTAGAGACGAAAAGATTTTGGAGCCAACTGAAGATAGCGTCGGATAAGTTTGAAAAATTTCCAACACTAAACTTGGGAATTTCAGCCTAAAAATTTTTAAATTTGCCGTTCAGTAATTTATCAATTTACAACGATCCATTTTGTATATTTGACTCTTTACAGCATAAAACGATATAATTTATCAACACATGACGCGTGACACAAAAATACCTCTATCCTTCTTATACATAATCATCTTATCGGTTTGCTTTGTTTCGTTTTTCGTTCACAATGATGCCGTTCCTGCCGATTTAATGGAGTCTCGCAACCTTGTTACGGCACGAGAAATGGTAAATACGGGCAATTACTTGATCCCCACCATGAACGGGGAGTTGCGTTTAGAAAAACCGCCACTGCCCACGTGGATAGCAGCCGGCATTGAACATGCATTTCCACATAACCTTGCCGCACAGCGGGCTGCAGCAGGTATTGCGGCAACGTTGATGGTGTTTTTCTTGTTTCTGCTGGTTCGCACAATTACCGGTGAAACTTTTCTCGCATTTATGGCCGCATTGGTTTTGGCCACCTGCTACAATCCGGTAATGATGGGGCGCAACGCTACCTGGGATATCTATTGTCATGCCTTTATGCTGGGCGCCATCTATTTTATATGGGGAGCTTTCAAATCGGAAGGCAAACAGTGGTCAAAGTTTCTGCTCGCCGGATTATTTATGGGGCTCTCCTTCCTAAGCAAAGGGCCGGTATCGTTTTATGCTTTACTCTTGCCGTTTCTCATCGGTTTCATTATCGTAGAAAAACCCTCACTGAAAGGAAAGGTTGCACCTTTTATTGTCATGATCGTGCTTACCCTTATCGTCTCATTCTGGTGGCCGGCTTATATTGCCGCTTTCCATCCCGAAACCGGTTCGGCTGTGGCGGCTAAAGAATCGGGGGCATGGATCAGCCACAATGTGAGGCCGCTGTGGTATTACTGGCAATTTCCCGCTGAAGCAGGCATCTGGGCTCTTTTTTGGGTTACTTCTCTCTTTTATTATTTCTATTCCTTTCGCAAAAAAATTGCAGAACCTCGCAATATATTCCGCCTTTCCGTAATTTGGACACTCGCGGCTTTGATTTTGCTTTCGTTAATTCCCGAAAAGAAACCCCGTTATTTATTGCCGATGCTTATCCCCGGAGCAATAAACATTGCCTATTATTTAGGGTATAGCATGAGAAATGCTATGAGTAAGGGAGAAAAAACTTTACTGCGAATAAACGGTACCCTGATTGCCGTCGTATCGCTGCTAATGCCTGTCGGAATATACTTTCTTGCAAAAAATGGTCATGCAGATTGGTTTTCTCATCTCGTCCTTCCATCGCTCATATTCTGGGCAATAGCAATCTACCTATTTGTTGGATTATATGGCAAAAAGGGCATATTACCGGGGAGGGTGTTTTTCGGTACCGTTTTGGTAATGATGAGTTTCATCCTGTTTTGTTACGAACCTACCACCCGATTGTTCGTAAATGAAAACAGGTACAGCCTCAATGCTTTGAGAGATAATCCCGATTTGCAGGGACTGCCCTTCTATTATCCGGCAGAAGAGGAAGCCATTCGAATGGAATGGGTATACGAAGCAGGGAGAAACATCACCCCTATCGATCTAAAAAACGATTCTGCGGTATATGCTGCATTACCTTTTGTTCTTGTCAGCGAAAAACCTGCGCCGGTTTTACTTGAAAATTTGGAGGTAACTACTGAATATATTGGAACATTCGACAATAACTGGCGTAAGACAGACAGCCATCGGTACAACAAAGACCTCGTGAAGGAGGTTTATCTCGTGAAAAAGAAATAATTTGAATTGTTTGTTCCTAATCCCATGCCATTCAGCTAGTCAGCAATTAAAAACCGATCACAACGTATACGTTGCACCGCAGGCTTTCTTTAATCGATGCGATCAAAGCCGGTGTAAGGTACCAATACGTTAGGGATGCGGATGCCGTCGGGCGTTTGATTGTTTTCCAGCAAAGCTGCCACAATACGGGGTAAGGCGAGAGCACTGCCATTCAGGGTGTGGCACAGGTGGATTTTGCGGTTAGCATCGCGGTAACGACATTTCAGTCGGTTGGCCTGATAACTTTCAAAATTCGACACCGAACTTACTTCCAACCACCGTTTTTGTGCGGCGGAAAACACTTCGAAATCGAACGTCAGAGCCGAAGTAAAACTCATATCGCCACCACAAAGACGAAGAATGCGCCACGGTAATTCCAACGCATCGACCAATGTTTGCACATGGTCCACCATCTGTTGCAGACGTGCATAGGAATTTTCGGGCTTTTCAATGCAGACAATTTCCACTTTATCGAATTGATGCAGGCGATTGAGTCCGCGTACATCTTTTCCGTACGAACCTGCTTCACGACGGAAACAAGCCGAATATGCCGTATTTTTTATGGGTAAGTCTTTTTCGTCGAGAATCACATCGCGATATATATTGGTGACAGGCACTTCGGCGGTAGGAATCAAATAGAGATCATCGATTTCCACATGATACATCTGTCCTTCCTTATCGGGCAGTTGTCCTGTTCCAAATCCCGATGCTGCGTTAACCATATAGGGCGGCTGCACTTCTTCAAAGCCGGCTTCGCGAGCCCTGTCTAGGAAGAAATTAATGAGGGCACGTTGCAGTTGTGCTCCTTTTCCCTTATATACCGGGAAACCGGCACCGGTAATTTTAACACCCAACTCAAAATCGATAATATCATATTTCCCGGCCAACTCCCAATGTGGAAGAGCATCGGCTGGGAGTTCCGGCATTTTTCCTCCGGTTTTTTCAACCACATTATCTTCGGGCGACTTCCCTTCGGGAACCGAATCATGAGGCAAATTGGGAAGAAGTACCAGTAAATTTTGTATTTTTTCTTGGGTTTCTTTCAGGGTATCGTCATAACTACGGGACGTTTCTTTCAGTTTGCTTACTTTATCTCGAATTTGCGAAGCTTCTTCCTTTTTTCCTTCTTTGAGCAACTTCCCGATTGAGCGGGAAAGGGAATTGATTTCGGCCAATGTACTGTCGAGAATGACCTGAGTACTTCTTCGTTCGTTATCCAATTCGATGATTTGATTAACAAGCGCTTTGGCATCGAAATTTTTTTTCGCAAGTTTACGAATTACCTCTTCCGGATTTTCGTTTATTGTCTTTAGTGTAAGCATAAAAAAGCAATTTCAACTATTTGTCGTTTTCCAATATGCAAAGGTAAGAAAAAACTTTGCACGAAAAACAGTTGAAATCACCTTTATTGTTTACTGTCGGATTAAGTCGTTCAGAAAAGTTGTAAACGGGCAAAATCTTTTAATTCGCGCTCTTTCTTTTTTCGAATACGGTAACTGCGAAGCATCAAATACGCAAATCCCGTTAATGTTGCTATCGCAAAAATGTCGCGTAAATCACTTGCTTTCATATTTTGGTGGCTTATTTAAATATACTCCTTTATAGTTATAATGTAAAAATCGGGAAAAAGTTGCACGGAAACACAAAAAAATTTTCACTGAAAACCGGGAAGTCCCCTCACTAATTCTTAATGAATTCCACAACCATAACATTTTCAGTAGATTCGGTAACTTTAAACCGCTCATCGGGGCGCTCTCCAACAATCCATACGATATTCTCACCCGAAGAAAGTACCCACGCATTCTCTTTGTCGGCAAGACTGAATTTTCGATCGGTAAAAAAATCGCTCAGCTTCTTCCTCCCCCTCATACCAAAGGGAACAAACCAATCGCCCGACTGCCATTTGCGAAGGGTTAACGGAAAGGAGAGTTTATCGGCATCGGCATACAAAAAACGGGGGTCTTTGTTAATTGTTGTATATCCCGATAAAAAACTGATTTTTAAACGAATGGGATCGGTAATCTCTTGTGAAACTTTATCGATGGTGTATTCTTCCTGCTGAAGCTTTTTATCCGCAATTTTTTCCAAGATAAGCTTGCTTCTATCCTTAATCAATCGATAATTATCGGAATAGAACACTTTACCCGGTGTACTGTCCAAACGTTGACTAATATCTTCGATTACCGAAGCATTGAAACCCAAAGGGGTGAGTATTTCGAACAACATAACAGCGGGTGAAAGGGTCGCTTTGAGTTTTTCGATATCGATTTGGTTATCGACAAAAATCGCTTTCTTTTGAGTCTCCACATAATAATCGTAGATTTTTTTTGCTTCCCCAACATGCCGGGCCGTGCGATACATGGCATTTTTAACCGACGGATTGATTTTTTCAAGCAGAGGCATGATATTCAACCGCAGGAAATTTCGCACGAAAACATCGTCGCTGTTGCTGCTGTCAAAAATAAACGGCAGTTTTCGCTCGTCAACATACGCTTCAATTTCGTCGCGAGAAACACACAACAAAGGCCGAACAATAGAGTTGTTTTTAGGCGAAATGCCGGTAAGTCCCCTGATGCCTGTTCCACGAATAAGATTCAGCAATACCGTTTCCACCAAATCATCGCGATGATGCGCTACGGCAATGACATTGGCATGATGTTGCTTACGCATGTCCTCAAACCATTCATACCGCAATTCGCGGGCAGCCATTTCTATGGAAATTTTATGCGTGGTTGCGTACCGATAGGTATCGAAATCCACCGAAACCATTTCTACTCCGATATGTTCGCACCACTGCTTCACAAATGCGGCGTCGCGTTCGGACTCTTCTCCGCGAAGATGGAAATTGCAATGTGCTGCCACACAGTGGTATCCCAACGACAAAAGGACATCGAGCAAGGTAACGGAATCCATACCCCCGCTAAATCCGACAATTACGCGATCTTCCGGATCCAACAATCGATTTTCTTTAATATAGTTGCGAACTTTTTCGATCATTCTTATTTATTTCGATCATTCTTATTTATTCGGCGTTTTGTTCCAACAAAAGTACGAATTTAGAACCGATACTCAACCCCATGTTTGCAAATCTTTTACGAAACTATTGGCTAATCGCACAGGAAAATGTATTTTTGTAAAAAATAAAGATTACGTTGTAGAATTTTCGTAGTATGATAGAAAAAATAAAATCACTCCTTGCCGAGATCGAGAATTTATCGGCATCCACTGTAGACGAATTAGAAGCACTCCGTATTAAATATCTAAGCAAAAAGGGATTGATTCCTTCCCTGATGGAGGAATTTCGACACGTTCCGGCCGATCAGAAAAGGGAAGTAGGTATGATGCTTAATGAATTGAAACAAAAGGCACAAGATAAAATTCAATCCCTTAAAAAACAATTCGAAAACAGCGAAACGGCTTATTCCGATCTTGACTTATCTCGTACAGCCTACCCTATACCTTTAGGTACGCGTCATCCCCTATCTATCGTGAAAGAAGAGATATGCGATATATTCAAAAGATTGGGCTTTTCCATTGCCGAAGGTCCTGAAATTGAAGACGACTGGCATGTGTTTACTTCGTTGAATTTTCCCGAAGATCATCCGGCGCGCGATATGCAGGATACCTTCTTTATCCA
>ENA-UOYA01003790-UOYA01003790.1-activated-sludge-metagenome-genome-assembly--contig:-NODE-3790-length-13219-cov-9.545123_pt1 | contig 13219 bp, 11 predicted proteins | sample MGYA00238163_ERZ764804 | MGnify/ENA primary metagenome ERZ764804 (study PRJEB28919, sample SAMN05720223) | activated sludge metagenome | isolation source: Anaerobic digester | place: Hong Kong...
CAACATGTGCCATTTCCCTAGATTCAAACAATTTAGAAAATAATTTTACTGGATCTATTTTAGATTCATTAACTTCAGTGCTGTTGTTACTATTTTCAACTTCTTTATCAGATTGTGTATTATTATCTACATTTGTCTCTGATGATACTTTAGTAGCACTAACGGTAACATTAACAGCATTTACATCATCATTTTCAGCTTCAGATTTTTCATCTTCAGCCTTTTTGGATAAAGTAATCTCTTGTTCATTTATCTTTCTGATTTGTGAAAATTTTTTCATCCTATTTATTTTTTTTTATTTTCCAAGTAGTTTATCTCTTAATAAATTAGATAATACTTCCTCTTTTATTCCAGCACTTCTCATATTATGATAGAATTCTAATTTTTGTGCAGATGTTGGGGATTTGTCACCAAATAATGTGTCCCAATACTTCAATGCTTTATCCTCATCAGATAATTTATCCCAGTTATCTTCTTCTTCATCATTGCCACACGAGAATGCAGATGATATAACCGCACAATTTTCGATCAATAATTCATCATACTCTTCTTTACTTATTTCTTCAACCTTCTTAGCAGTAAATCCAAATTGACTATCTATAGAAGAAAGTGTTAGATCTGAAGTATATAGAGCCTCACCTTCATTTAAAGATTCTATAGCTAAATTTATTTCAGATTTAATTTTAAAATATTTTTTAGATTCTTTATTTTCTACTAAAAGGCTAAATTTATTCATATTCTATATATTAAAATAAATAATTCTTTTTTAATATATAGAATATGAATTACTTAAATCGATTTAAAGATCATATAAATGAGTCACTAGGTATTCCTGAATCAACTTTATTTTATGTAGATATTACCAAATCTGGCGTCTTTCAAGAAATAATAGACTTCATGGATAGTTATCCATTATTAAATAAGAAAGAAGAAAAAGAAATATCTATACCATATACAAACATAAGGAGATTTGTAACAAATTGGGATCTATATAAAGATTTCCCTGTATCACAAATAATAGTTAATTTATGTATGATAAAAAAGCAACCAGAAGATATACAAACTATAGATTTAGATACAAATCGAAAATCACAAAATCCATTTAAAATAGGTGGATCTGCCTTTCCATTTGCAAAAGGAAATGAAAGAGCATCAACAAGGATAAAAGATCCAATAAAATTAAATGTAGATCATAGCTTATCCATTTATATCGAGATAGATTTTGAGTATTCATCAAATTTTAGAAAAGATAGACATGATAAAAAATTGGAAATAAAATTGGAAAGCGTAATATCACATGAATTAAATCATATATACGAATTCTATAAAAGAAAAATAAAGAATGAGCCAGAGGTAGAATTTGCAACAACTGTAGCAACTATGATGGACAATAAAATGAGAAGGCCAAAAAAAATATGGGAATTTTGGCAAAATAATTTTACCGAATATATTTACATGGCTGAACCACATGAAATAAGAGCTTATATACAAGAATCAAAGTCTTATATAGACAGGCTCAATTTTGAAACTTTTAAAAAAACTAGAATATGGAAAACAGCGAAAAGAATGCAAAATTTCAGCTATATTGAATTTATAAATAAATTTAATAATATAATATCAGAGCACAATCCAGAATATGTAGATAAAATGATAGAAGCATTGGTTAAAGATTTTGTTCAAGAATACAAAAAATTATCAGCAGAATTTAAAGAAAAAAATATTATAAATCCAAAAAAATTAGAAAAGATGTCCTATATAGAATTTCTACAATTTTGGGAAAATAAAATAAAAGAAGCCGGAACAATATTAATTAAAAAAATGATCCGGCTATATTCGTATAAAAAATCCAAAGAAGAAAATATTTTACTTTAAAACCTTTTTAGAATTAATTATCTCATCTATTATTCCATACTCTAATGATTCGTTGGCATCTAACCATTTATCCCTCTCACAATCTTTTAAAATTTGTTCAAATGGCTTTCCACAAAAATCAGACAATAGATCAAATAAAATTTTATTAGTTTTTTCCCATTCAATTAATGTAATTCTAGCATCTTGAATATTACCGTATGCTCCACCGGAAGATTGGTGCAACATGGTTTTAGAAAATCTAAGTGAACTTCTTTTCCCCTTTGTTCCCGCTCCCAATAAAATCGATCCCATTGATGCCGCCATTCCGGTATTAATGGTGCATATATCTGAGCTAATATATTGCATAACATCAACCATTGATAATCCCGATTTAACACTACCTCCAGGTGAATCAACATGCATTGTAATATATGTTTTTGGACTGAGGGAATCCAAAAATATTAATTGTGCTTGAACTATAGTTGACATTCTATCATCAACTACTCCAGCCACCCATATTATTCTATCCATCATCAATCTTGAAAAAACATCCATTTGGGTGACTCTCATTTCTCTCTCTTCCAAAACATAGGGTGTCATAGATCCCTGAAAATCTAATAAAGCTTGTGAGGAAATATTATAATCCCTAGCAAAAAGTGGAAATTTTTGAATTTCCTTTTGTAAAATTTTATCCATTTTTATTTTTATTTTTTTTTATTTGTGAAAGCCATTTGTTAATTTTTTCTTCACAAGCTTGTGAAATTTCATCCCTATAATATTCTAATCCAACAAGAATATCAAAAATTTGTATGATGGAATCGGACGCTTCTAATAATAGATTTTTTCTTATCTCATCTTTAGAGTCAGAACTATATTTATACCCATCTAATTTAAGAATTTCTGCAGATAATTCTCCAACTTCTTCATTCAATTTTAATCCTCTTTTACAAAGGTCCGATCTATCTTCAAGGCGGGATATTTTATTTACTAAATTATAAATATGATCTATTGACTCAGGATTAATATTATTTTCTTGCTTTCTTTTTTCATAATCTCCTACAAGGACTTCTATCATTGATATTTCATCAGATTTCTCTTTTGATAGATTTTTACGATATATTGAATCAACATAGCTTATTAATTCATGATATTCAGATTCATTTTTTATGATATTTAGATTCATTTTTGATATTTATAAATTAATATATATAATACAAATATAAGATATTTACATGAGATACCTAAAAAGATTTGAAAGTTTTATCACGGAGGCAGAAACAGCTCCGGCTCCAGCTCCAACAAAACCAAAAACTGAGCCAGGTCCAAATCCTGATAAAAAACCAAGGCCAGGTCCAATAAGAAGGGATAAACCAGCAGTAAAACCTGATCCAAAAGCTCTAAAAAAAGCATCAGCTAATGATGTTGCAAAAAAATTTATACAAGAATTGCATAAAAAAGGCGATTCAGTAAAAAATTATATTAAATAATGAAAGATTTTAAAAAATTTTTAGAAGAAATAACTATAAAAGGAAACGAAGGGATACCAGGTGAACCGAAAAGAAGATATAATGATAAATCATATTTAGATGATGTAGAAAAAAGAGCTAAAGATAGATTGGGGTTATCAGGAGTAGAAGATCCAATGAGGGTAAGTGGCCAATTAATGCCACTTGTAAATAGATCTATGCAAATGACTAGAGGAAAAGAAAAAGAATTAGAATTATTAGCAGAAGAAATAATAAGATTAAATTATGATTCGATTTTACAAAATGTAATTTTAGATATAAAATTAGTAAGACCAGGAAACGTAAAAGAATTCATGGATAGCGAAGATGAGTCAGAAATTGATCCTCCACCAAATTATAAGCTACTAGAAGATCCTGAAATAAAAAAAGAGGTTCATAAAGGAAAAATAATAAATAATATAATACAAGGTGAAGCTAAAAATACAAAGCACATGCTTCATTTACCTGAAGTTAAAGAAGGATTAGATGAAATATTTAATCAAAGGGACTCAGATGAACTATTTCGATTGTGGGTAACCATAACTAGCTTAGCAAATAAAATGGATTGGATTATACCAATTGATGTTAAAGCAGATATGATAGAAGAGCACCCAGAAGGTTTAGCAGGAGCGGTAAAGGTAGATTGGAAGCCGAAGGAGCCAAAAGAACCAAAGGAATCCAAAGAGCCAAAAGATCCTGAAGAGAAAAAAGAAGAAGAAAATGTATATGATGAATACACACCAATAATAAGAGCTCGAGGAGTTGACTTTCCGATGCTTTTACATGAATCAGTTAAAGGTATATATGAATTAATAGGAGCATCTAGTATTCCGAGGGAAGGAGCTGATCCAGATGATATAAGAATAGCTCAAATAGTAAAATTAAATACGTCTTCATTTGAAGATGAAGCAGAAGATTTTAGATATGGACCAGAAATAGCTGCTGATTTAAGAGATTTTATTAATAAAAATCCAGATATAGATAGACATCCAAACATAAGGGAGCATGTTTTTGGTAAAATGGTCGATAGGGAAAAAATGAGTGCTGATGAGTTCTTAAAATTGATGAAAGGAATTTTATCTAATTCAAAAGAAGCCCGGCAAAAAATTGACAATCTTGTGAATGAGGTAATATCTGAGCTTAATGAATGGGAAATGGGTGAAATAATAGGCCATAATCAAACAAATTTCAATCACACAGATGATGAGACAGATGATGAAGTAAATACCATCGATGGAGAATATGAAGATGAAAATATTAAAAATAAAGAGGAAGAAATTGATTATTCTAAATTATCTGCAAAACAGTTAGATGATGAAATAAATGCAGCTTTAGATAGTGGTGATTATAAAAAAGCTCATTATATAAATTCATTTATTAAACATAAAGAATCAAAAGCTATTTATACAAGAGAGTTAGAAATAATAAATGAAAAAATAAATTTACATTCTAAATAATAATATATAATAAAAAAATAACTCACGATAAATGATACTTGTTAATTATAAAGATTTTATAGGCGCATCCAAATTAAATGAAAACGTCCAGCAAGCTAAAAATTTTCTAAAAGAAAAGGCTCTATTGGCAAAAAAAGCCAAAGTTAAAAAAGAAGAAGATAGGGAGAAGGTAACTCTAACTCAAGAAGAAGCTAGAAGAGCTGAATCAGACCAAACATTTATAAAAATAAGAGATATGCTAAGGGATAACCCTGGATATGTTTTTACATTCGTTAAATTTAATGTAGAAGATAATGTGCCATTTGAAGAATTAGAGAGAACTTATTTAGATATTAAAGAATATAGATCTGTTTTACATAATCTACCAATGACAATTGATAAGTATGCTGATATAGAACCAAGTAAAGATGATAAAAGAAATGGATTTGAAAGGTTAGGTGATGATATTGAAAAACTTAAAAGACAAAGGATCATTAAAAAATGGGTTGATAAATTATACGGATCAATAAAAAGAGAATATCTGAATTCCTCAGATTCCATAAAAGAAAAAGTTGAGGGAATTGCTATGGCATTTGATGAATTTGGAAAAGAAAGTGATGGTAGTAAAGATGAAAAAGTAAATAAAGAACTTCAAGATCTATTTTTTACAAAATTAGGAAGGTATAAAAACCTAAACGAAGTTATTCAAGCTGCTATATCATATATAAAATCAGCTAATAATGCTAGTATTTCCAAATTTTTCCAAAATATACAAAAAACAAATCTAAAATATGGCGAGATGAATGGGGCTGAGATTATTTATAATGCTGATAATGTTTTAATATTAGAAATAAAATCATTCCACGCAAATAAAGAATTAAATTCAAACACATCACATTGCATAGCATCATCATCCCACCAATGGGATAATTACGTTGGATCTGATAACAATTATAATAAACAATACTATATTTATAATTTTAAATTACCACCTAGTGATGATAAATCTGTTATAGGCATAACAATAGACCAAACAGGCGGTATAAGGGCTTGTCATACTAAATCTGATGCTGGATTCAGTAGTGGAATTAAATCATTTATGAGTAATTTAAAAATTCCTTTTGATACACTTGCTCCTATGACAAAAGAAGAAGTAGAAAAAAAGAAAAAAAGAGTTATAGCAAATAAAGAAATAATTAAACCAGGACTAAAAAAAGAATTAGTTGAAAAATATATTGAGGAAGGGGGAGATCCAAATGCTCAACAAGGCAAGCCATTAATAAATGCTGTAAATGAAGATGATTTAGAAAAAGCAATATATTTATTAAAAAAAGGAGCTCATCCAAATATAGGAGGCGCAATCAAAGGAGCTAAAAATTTAGAAATGATTAAATTAATGGTTAGCCATGGTGCCAATTTAACAAATGATATATTTAATAGCGTGGCCAAAGATTATGACGCTGTAAAATATTTAATAGAAGCTGGTATGGACGTCGATTTTGAGAATGGTTTACCTCTTAGGACTGCGGCAAAAGAAGGAAGAATGGATATAATGCAACTTCTATTGCATCCTCCAGGAAATAGACCAGGAGCTAAAATAAGCACAAGAAGATATATGGTCGTTAAATGGGCAGCCGAGTGGGCTCGAATAGAAATTTTAAAATTCCTATTGGATAATTTAAGTCTATCTAAAGAGCCAATAGGAGAAAAACAATTAAATGATTGGATACACTGGTCTACAACATCTGATAAAATAGGTGATAAAGAGAAAGCTGAAGTTAAAAAAATATTAGAGGATAGGATTAGAAAAGAAAAGCAATAATGAATCATCTATTATCATACTATGAATCTGCTAATTTAAATAATAGAGAAATATTTGATAACAAATATTCTGAAATAAAGGAGGAGATATCAGAATTAATTAAATCTTCTCTATCGTCAACAGATAATAAATTATTTACTGATTTTATTGATGCATCAATAAAAAATCCAGAAGAAACTCAAATAGAAGGATTAATAAATAATTCAGATATTTATGACTTTTATTTAAAATGGAGAAATGATATTGATAGTATTTTATCTGATATAAATTTCTACGATGAATCTCCGTCAGAAATTAAAGTCTTCTCATTATATGACTATATTATTCAAGGAACTAAAAAATCTATATCAGAAATAATTTCAATGATTCAAAAATGACTTTAGATATTCCGTTGTATTTATTCCTAAATGAAAAAAATTAATAATTAAAAATGATATAATTAATATCATTAAAATAGATTTTAAAATTAAAATTAAAAATTTTATTTTATTTATCGAAATAGAATAATTTATTAAATTCAATAATATATTATTAAAAAATATTAATAAAAATACCAACCAATCTTTTGACATCAATCCAAATATCATCCAAACGACAGTAAATATTACAGTAAAAGACCAAAATCCAATTAAATCTTGGTCGGATTTATTTCTATATTCTTCCTTTTTAGGATTTTTACCAAATAATTTTTTATATTCTGATAACCAATTTATTGCTTTGGATATCTTATTATATTTAAAGAGCATTAGTATATTAAATATTACAGTGAATATTCCGATACTATAGAATAAATTACCCATTTTAATATTTAATATTTTATAGTATATATATGTTTTGAATATTCTTATGTTTATAAAGAATAATAACTTTTTAATATATAAACAAAATATATTATTTTAATGTCAAATTGTCCTTTATATAAATCACTTAAGAAAAACGGAACATCATTTTACGCATTCCCAGGAGCATCAGAAGATATTTCAGCTAGCTATCAAAATCAAAACTATAAAATGTATTTCTCAAAGTATATTTTATTAAATTTTAGCAAGCAAAATTTAGATTCGGGAACCAATAGTAATCCAATTATTTTTAATTTTGATACTTTCTATAAAATTTCTAATATTGGTCAGCAAGCAACAACATATCAAGATCAATTAATCGAGTCATTGAGGAACTATGTAGCTAATCATGAAGTAACTATACGCGAATCCAAACTTAATAATACAGAATCATTCTATGATAATACAGCTTTAGAAACAACATCAGAAAAAATATTTTGGAAATGGTGTCGAAAATTAAATTTAATTGATTTTGATCCAGCTGTCGATGGTGATGAGTATTTTGGAAATTTATTAGAATTTGAAAGAGTAAATGCAAATGATGATACATATTTTCCAGAAATTCTATGGAAGGAAAGAGAAGTTAAAGACTATAATATTTTGAGTTTTGATCAAAGTTCTGTTCCTGGATATACATCGAATTTACAAATCGAATTTTCTTCTTTGACAAATTATAGAGTGGGAGATACCATATTACTAAATGATATATCAAATGGAACAACCTCATTGCAAATACTAAATGGTACTCAACATAAAATTTCATACCTAATAGATCCAGGGCTAACAGCAGGTCAAATTGCTGTAATTGATGTTTCCCCATATTCAGATGGATTTCAGTCTGAAACAACAGGAAAATCCACTCTTGTTTACAATAAGCTAGTTCAATATATTGGAGAAGTAAATGGTGTTAATAACGTACAGGCTTCTAATAGATCATATACTGAAGTTTATGCAAGTGTTGCTGATAACACTGGACAAACTCCTGATATTTTATTCAGAACAAAAGTTGATAATAATTATAAACCCGGGATGACATATCCAATATTACCATCTCAATATCAACCTGAAATACTTGGGGCTGAATTATTTAATTCCCCAATAGTAAATACTCCCCAAAATTATCCAGGAAATTATTATGGTCAATTTGATACTATTGATTATACGTATACGACAAAAGACGGGGATTCCATTCGGAGGAGTGGAGACTACTATGGTATACAAGGAGATATAAACACACCAATTATAGATGGTGGCACTATAGATGGTATTACATTAGATTTTGATACAAGTCATTATGTTAAAATGAATATTAATAATAGAGAATTAACAAACTTTGATCAATTTAATGGACTTGAAGTTAATAATTTACCACCAAAAGACTTCGAATTTAATGCAATACTATGGTATTATACAGTAGAGGATATTAATGGTAATTCTGCTACAAATTTATATGGCATATCGTTTTTAGATAATCCTGATAATAATCCTATAACATCAGAAATTGGATTAAAATTACCAGTATTCAAAAAATTAGCAGCTAATGATAATCAAGATGGCACATCTTATCAATTTAGTCTTAATTTAAATTATAATATAATAAATGAGAATCCACAAGATAGCTATAATCCAGATGCTATAAATTCTCTATTTAGCATGAATCTATTTAATGAAGCAATGAGAAGACTATCAAATATCAATGATTCATTTTTAACTATATTATCCGAACAATCTGATTTAAAACTTCAATTGTCAAATGTTAAACAATTGATATACACTCAGACAGATTTTGCAACAATAAATAAGAAAATATCTAATCTAGAGTCACTATTAAAATTATACCAATATAATCAAATAGTAACTTCAGAAACAATAGAAGTAACATCTGATTCTAGTAATCCGCCTAAAATTAAATTAAATAATCAAGATTTTAATTACAGTAGAATAGATAATATAAATACAACAGACCTATATAATATGAGCGGGATTATACCGATGAATTTATCTGTTCCTAAAAACAAAAATTTTCTAATAAGAGTTATTAATAATGACGAAACCATAATGTCTCTACCAAATAATGATAAATTAACCATACTATTAGATAGTGATCTAGATTACAAACAAAGTTTTGATATAATAATAGATTCAACGGATTCAGCAACGCAGAATAAAAAATTAGAAATTTTCATTAATTATAATAGTGGTATATCAGGCCAATTACCAGTTATCACAAATTTGATACCTAATTTAGATCTACCAATCTATTATAATTCATATTTACAGACTACTAATTCAGCTAAAAATTGGAATAAGTTTGATTTCAATATAGATCTAAATAATAATTTAATTTTAAATTTAACAGGAACTCTTACTATTCCTATTTCAGGTGCTACACAAACTATATTTAATAATTCAATAAAAAAGGGTGATACTCTTTTAATACAAGATTTTATAATAGGAACAAGTAGTATAATAGATTTCTCAGGTCAATATACTATTGACAGTGTTAGCACAATCGACACCTCTATAAATCTAGATATTACAAATAATCCAATAATAGTCTCATATATAAATTCTAATGGTGAAACTATCTTAAATCCAATATTGGCAAATAAACCATACGTATCATTGAACAAAGGACATAAATATAAAATTACTAGAGTTAGCAGTGATGAAATGTCTTCTTTTTCAAATAGATATTTAATAGAAAAGAATTAATATGAAGTTATAGAATTAATATATATAATTAAATTTATATTATATATGGGCAATTGTAATAGTTCTATATTTGGATCATCTAATAATTATATAAAATTCCAAGGAGGAGACGCTGTAGCAATTGAGGGATCAAATACAGTAGAAAGGCTAATATTGAGCGATTTAAGAATACCCTATAAACAATTGCTTAAAAGTAGAATTATTCTAAAAGCAGGCCAGGTTAATTATCTACTCAATCACCTAGGATTAGGAGATAATGCCACATTTCTTGCCATCAAAGCTGTATATAATCCTTTATCGGTAAATGCTGAAGACAATTATATAACATGGAATTATTATGATGATTTTTCACGGTTATATGATATGGGACAACTAATGATATTAACTGGAAATCCAACGAATAGGATTAAACAATTATATCTTACCAATCCAAATACCAAGTATGCTGTTATATTAGACGTTATGGCCGGAGTTGTCGATGATGCATATTCATTTTTTGCAGATACTATCAACCAAATTGGGCTATCATTTACAAATCTTACTGTAGAAAGTATAGAAACTCATGTACCAAATGACTCTATTGTAATATGGGATAATAATGTGCCTAGGAATCCATTAGCTTATATAATACTTTCTAATATAGCTTCCATTACAAGAACTGGAAAATTACTAATACTTGATGATACATCTGTTGGTAGATTATTCTTAGACTTTGAAACAGAATATGATGCTAAGCAATCAAATTCAATAATCAATTACGTTCTTGATAATCCTAGTATTATAATACAAAACTTAAATCCACTGACAGATAGTATATCACCAATAATATATTTTTATTCAAATGTTGGTAATACATCCTCCGGATATACCATTTCTGTATTTGGTGGGACTCAATCGCCTCCAGTTGACACATCAATGGGATTGACATTCTCAACATATTTAAGTCTAGGAACATACTCAGCTTTCACAAAGGATGATTTATTACTGAAATTAGTTGATACAATAGTTGATAATAGGGATGGGAATATGTCTATAAGCGACAGTGATATAATTTTATATGATAGTTTAAACATAGTTTCTAGCGCTATTATAACAACGGGAACATATTCTGTTAAATTTTCTGTTAGTGATATAGCGGGTAATTCAGTTGATACTAACACAAAATTTAATATCTATGTAATTTAATATGTTTAGTTTAAATAAATTTCTAATAATTGGATCCGATGACAGAAACATCTATATCAGAAGCGATGATCGCACACAAACATTTATTATTGTAGTATTTAATATTAATATAACATTCGTATCTAATAATATATTAAAAATAAAACAACACGGCAGTGACGATATAATAAATGTTCCATTCAGATCTACAATAGAAGCCAATCAAGCATTAAAAAAACTGCAAGATCAAATTGATGTTTTAAGATCGAAAGTTCCATTTATAATAGACAAGGGAGTTGAAAATTATATCAATAATTTTACATTTTCGGATGGATTTCAAGGATTCCAAGGAGCAGGTGGTGGATCAACTGGTAGTCAAGGATTTCAAGGGGCACCAGGATCATCAACTGCTAGCGGATTCCAAGGATTCCAAGGAGCAGGTGGTGGATCAACTGGTAGTCAAGGATTTCAAGGGACAAGTGGATTTCAAGGATGGCAAGGCAATCAAGGATTAGATGGATTCCAAGGAAATCAAGGATTCCAGGGATGGCAAGGAATTCAGGGAAATCAGGGATGGCAAGGCAATCAAGGATTCCAAGGACTTGCTGGAACAACCGGAAGTCAGGGATTCCAAGGTAATCAAGGAAATCAGGGCAATCAAGGATTTCAAGGATGGCAAGGAGATAGAGGAACAACTGGAAGTCAGGGATTCCAAGGAAATCAGGGATTCCAAGGATGGCAAGGAATTCAGGGGATAACCGGATCACAAGGATTCCAAGGAAATCAGGGCAATCAGGGATTCCAAGGATGGCAAGGAGATAGAGGAACAACCGGAAGTCAAGGATTCCAAGGAAGTCAAGGATGGCAAGGAATTCAGGGGATAACCGGATCACAAGGATTCCAAGGAAATCAGGGCAATCAGGGATTCCAAGGATGGCAAGGAGATAGAGGAACAACCGGAAGTCAAGGATTCCAAGGAAATCAGGGCAATCAAGGATTCCAAGGAAATCAGGGGATAACTGGAAGTCAAGGATTCCAAGGATGGCAAGGTGATAAAGGAACAACCGGAAGTCAAGGGATTCAAGGGCCAACTGGACCATTTGGTGGACCTCAAGGATTCCAAGGATTTGGTAATATCGGAATTGATGGCGCAACCGGAAGTCAAGGGGTTCAAGGACCAACAGGACCATTTGGTGGACCTCAAGGATTCCAAGGTGATAGAGGAACAACTGGAAGTCAAGGATTCCAGGGCAATCAAGGCAATCAGGGATTCCAGGGAAATCAGGGATTTCAAGGATGGCAAGGAATTCAGGGGATAACTGGAAGTCAAGGATTCCAGGGCAATCAAGGCAATCAGGGATTCCAGGGATGGCAAGGAATTCAGGGGATAACTGGATCACAGGGGCTCCAGGGAAATCAGGGATTCCAAGGAAATCAGGGAAATCAGGGATTCCAAGGATGGCAAGGAATTCAGGGGATAACTGGATCACAGGGGTTCCAGGGAAGGCAAGGGTTCCAAGGAAATCAAGGATTTCAAGGATGGCAAGGCCTTGCCGGAACAACCGGATCACAAGGATTCCAAGGAAATCAGGGATTCCAAGGCGTTGCTGGAACGACCGGATCACAAGGATTCCAAGGTAGACAGGGATTCCAAGGATTTATTGGAACGACTGGAAGCCAAGGATTCCAAGGAAATCAAGGAAATCAGGGATTTCAAGGCCAGGGCAATCAAGGATTCCAGGGCAACCAAGGAAATCAAGGCAATCAGGGATGGCAAGGATTTGCTGGAACTGGAAGTCAAGGATTCCAAGGTAATCAAGGAAATCAGGGATTCCAAGGAAATCAGGGATTCCAGGGCAATCAAGGAAATCAGGGATTTCAAGGATG